>Ga0209510_1005530_pt1 | contig 10527 bp, 14 predicted proteins | sample BiotimSIPDNA_FD_185749 | JGI IMG/M metagenome (GOLD analysis project Ga0209510, IMG submission 185749) | Anaerobic biogas reactor microbial communites from Washington, USA - Biogas_R1 time_0 SIP DNA (SPAdes) (version 2) | ecosystem: Engineered > Bioreactor > Anaerobic > Unclassified | place...
AATTTTCCTAACAAAAACCCCAAACTATTCTAGCATTATTATAAAAATCCACAAATAAATCTCCAAACCCTTCTAACTCCCGCAAACCGCGCATTTCTCCCATCGCAAATATTAAATACTTTATTCACCTATCCTTATATAAGGTAGGTGATATATTTATGGTTTTGCAGAAAATTAGGGGAAAAATCTCCAAGGTCGCGGATGAATCCACCGCAATTACCGCCTTCCGGGGCGCTGTAATCTACGGTGAATCTCTGATGAAAAACGACGATGCAGAAGTTTCGGCTTCTGGTCTCATGGGAATCGTCCTTGTCGCTGTCATGGCAGCTTACGCGCTCCCAATTGCGATTAATGCGTTCACGAATACCACCTATGAAGACCCCATGTTTGAGAGCATGAAAATCATTATTCCGCTCGCAATTTTCGGTGGTGTCGCAATTGGATTCATGAAGGGATGGATGTAAATGTTCATCCTTTCATGCAACTTTAAACCTTTTTTATCAAAAAATTCGAGGAGTTATAACTATGAAAAAAATCTCTTTAGCGCTAATAATACTTATCATTGTTGGGATACTCTTTATCCCGGCGGCATCGGCTGAGATCATTATCGATGAATCTCTTATAGATTATTCCGATACCAGTCATCCGCCCTCTTATGCGTTAACAGCCTATCCAGGTGCAGACGGTTCAGATTTAAAGCCCTTCAGATTGTTGGCATTCAAAAATATCGAAAAACAGGAAACGTTAGGTTACGTTATCATCGAATCGACTACTCGCCGATTGGGTTATGATACCGACGGTAACCTTTTGCCGACCGGTAGACATAATATAACGTATAAACTTGGTGGGGTGACAAAACCGGGAGTAATTTATATATCCCGGTCTTATGATATGCTCGGTAATCATCTCAAATCAAGGATTCAGTTTTTCCTGAACGAATGGGATAATACAGGACTTTCCGGCACCAAATATGCGGAACTATCTATAATAATTGATACCAACGCTATCGCCGTCCATCAGCGTAATAGCGCGAGTTTTTACCAGCCTGTAACATTAGCATGGTACGGTTATTATAGTGAGTATTATCCTTCTGGGTATTACCCTATAGCTTTCTATAGGGATTATAAAGTATCAATGGCTTCGGCAACCGCATGGAAAACGAATATAACCGTTGATAAAACTTATGATTACGCTAAAGGATATGAGATTTATATTGAAAGAACCGTTGACGATAAACCATATCAAACCACCGTAAAATATTATAATAACGAAACGCTGGTTTCTGGTAGTAGTGAGTTAGGTTCATCCATACACGAATGGTATCCGGTGGATGATATAAACCGTATAGAAATTATAAATCCTATGAATAAGGTGTATACGTTTCCGTTAAGAGGGTTAGACGACCCCGGCGACCCCGGCGACCCCGGCGACCCCGGCACCGCCGACGTCACCGTCTACATCAAAAACTCCCAAACTGGTGCGTTAATTGCCAATGCCAATGTTGTAATTGACGCACTTGTAGACGGCGAGTATTATCAGGTAACAAACAGAACTGAACCATCAGGAATTTTTAGTATAAACCTGCAACCAACTGGTGGAGGACAACCTAATCCCGACGGTTATCGATTAATTGTGACCGCCGACGGTTATAACAATCCAATGCCCGAAATTAATTTTACGGTGGATGACTATAAAATATCTCTATACTGTTTACTAGACCCCATAGCGGGGGGACCAGTGAACGAAAACAAAACGTTTATCGATTTTTTCGTTCGAGATATGAAATCGAATCCTATATCAGGGGCAACCGTTAAATTTGGCAAATATACACTCATAACTAATTCTCAAGGTTATACGGTTTTTGAGGTTGACAAAAATAATAATTATTCATGGACTATTAGCAAATCGGGTTATGGTGCTCTTACCGGAAATGCCGTTATCGGGGATGCCCCGCGTCATACTATTAATACAGTTTTAGCACCAATTGTAACTCCGACAACGACAACTCCGATACCGACATCACCACCTATTGGCCCAACTCCTATCATGACCGCGCCAACCGGTGAACATGTTAGCAATTGGCTCGAATGGTTTGCTGCGCATTTCGGAATGATTTTAGGCGGCGGCGTCGAAATCGGTAAAATTTTCATGTGGTTATGTTTCACAGTTCCGGTTGGGGTTTATGTTGGAAAGGAAGCCAAAGCGGGTGCAGCCGGATTTATGGCCGGGGCGGGAATTGTTACTCTGTTCTTTGTGCTTATTGGGTGGGTCCCAATATGGCTTGTAGTGCTTTTGGCACTCATCATCGGATTGCTTTATGCCCGGGAGTTTAACAATCCGAATAACGGTGGAGGTGGCCGGTAATGGCCGACTCCAAACTTTTGTTATGCCTGATTGCGTCACTGGTCATATCATCAGTTCTCATCGCATTAATAACCGGGAGTTCTGCAATAGCGGTATCAGTTGATTCTTCGTTAGAGGCCGAAAATTGGGCCGCCGGGAGTAATCTTACTAAAGGCATTGATTACTATGACGCATTTTTAGGCGGCTTCATTCCGACTGAAAACGGTTTGGTATCGACATTACCGTATTCAAAAAACGACGTTAGATTTACAAAGTCAGGAGTAGACGAAGGCATTTACAGACATAAATATATTCTCGCAAAGAACGGGATAAATTATTTCGATATTATCATCAGAGATACCGGTTATAACTCTGATACTCTGATATTGGAATTTAAGCCTGATGAATTAACGTTACGTAATGATAACGCTATGGGTATTCTAATTCCAAACAGTTACGAACAAACGGTATTGGTGGATACATCTGGAAACGGCGACGGTATATTAGTTGTCGAAACGGTATACGATATCACAGAAAACACAGTTAATGTTTATATCGATGATATACAGGTAGCGCTATTTAATGAGGTTCCGAAAAAATCGGTTCTGTCGGTCATTAAACCTACTTATTACGGCGGTGTAACCGTTGGAAATTCAGGTTTTGAAATTAATGCCTACGAGACCAATTCACATAGAGGTAATTCGGGAATAGGATTTGATTTGTTTGCGTTTTTGAATACACTTGCAGGAGTGTTGGTATGGTATGTATCACCAGATTTACCTGATGCAACATCTAGGTGGTATCACCTATCGGTTATCGGCGATGTATTTATCAACCTCATAATAAAAATCCAACAAATCGGTATCGTAGCATATGGCATACAATTAATCAGAGGTAACTAACATGACATCCGAAAAAGGATTTTTTACATACGGTTTTTTAACCGTATTTGTGGCCATGGGTATTATCTACCTTTTGACAGGAGAGTTTGCCCGGGCGGCTAATGCTGGTTGTGCCGGAACATTAATGGTAATGTTTGGTTTGATATGTATCAGATACAAAACTAAAGAATTTATCGACCGAAATAAATCATTAAATCTTATTGCATATGCACTATTAGGTCTATGTGCCGGGATGTTATTGTTGGCTATGTTTGCTCCAGCAAGTGCGTTATCGGTCGATGTATTACAAGACGGAAAATATACCCACCTGAATATCACCGGAGAACCGCCATTTGATGTTTATACCGACGAGGGTGATTATCGGTATACGTGGTCTAATAATGTCGTTATGGTGTTGGATGAAGGAAGAACAAACCAGTTGGTGATTATTGATGGATTAAATGATACGGTAACAACCACCGTTAATGTTCCATTTATATCGGTTAATATTTTCATATCAATAATTGTAATTGTTGCCGCACTGTTATCGTTATTGGGCATCAGGTATCCATTATTTATAGTGCCATCAATAGCCTTATCAATGATTTGGTTTGGTTATCTATCTAAAAACCCATATCTCGATGAAATACAAGTGCTCATGCATAGCATTATTGCGATTTGCCCGTTTCTTACGATGGCATATTGGGGGATAAACAAATGATTGTGCTGGAGTTAAAAATCATTGAGGGAAAAAACATGACAATAATTAAATCAAATGGAAATTCGATGAAAAAAGCGTTTCAGAAATTGTGGAACATTGCTTACGAAAAGGGGCTGATTAGGAATGTTTGGTAAAATTTTTGGTAACAGATATAAACCGAAAACCGCTTGCAGAGTGCATGTATCGAAAAAACCGTCACCTTTAAAAGAGTTTTTGTTAAATAGCCGGAAAAAACCATATCTTGATATTCGGTTATTTCGCAATAATAACGAAATAGCGCAAGTAATTCTAGAGGATACCGGTTTTTCAAAATTTACGATTATTGGTATCGGAACCTTTCTCATTCCGGATGAAATGGATAGAAAATTATATTTCCGAAAGGGCCGTAAAATGTATTTGCATTACGATTTATCGAGCATAAAACCGTTTGAACCATGCATTGATTTAAAACCTATGGGCTTTGAAATGCCAAAAATTCGACCAGATGAATACATAAATCTACTCGAAAATCAGTCTATGGCGGACGTTTGCGCTGAAGATATCAAAGACACAAATTGGATGGTTTACCTTGCAATTGCGGCAATTGCATTAATCGCAATATTTATGTTCATGAGGTGATAAAATGGCTTCAAAACCTCTCCCAAATTTTGAGGATATGCTAGTCAAACAGTCAGAAAAAGCCCAAGACAAACCGTCGGTAATGGAACAAATTTTTTACGCCATTGACGCAATATTTACCAACAAAAACCGGTTACAGAAAACTCGTTTATCAAATCGGAATATTAGAGGTATTGCAAAAGTCGTTGCCATAAACACATTTTTACGTCGGCGATTAGGTGAGGATTATACACCGGTCATTGACCCCGAAACTGGAAATTTCACTGAATCGGAATTTGACAATAAAATTATTGCAGCGGTGACCGACGCGGTAATTACCGCTAAAATATCGAAGGACGGAAAATCAAGAGAAGAAGTTGTTCAGGTGCTTAGTGCCGCGCAAACATCGAGTATTACGCAAACCGACGAACATGGTAATCCGTTACGGAGGTTCGATTATTGATTTACGGATTTTTTGGCTCAATTCCCGGGTGCCCGCACCAGCGCGGAAAACAAGCCTTGAGAGGAAACGGGAAAACATTAAGTATGACAGTATTGGGTTATCAAGCGTATTTAGTGGAAGATAAAGATGCTATTTCCAATTATCAAACCGAATTTTCACGAATAGTCCCAACTGAAGAAATTGGGGAACTAATTATAGCGGAAGACATCAGGGATTCTGTAATAATGATAACGGAAATGCAACTATATCTTAATTCGTTAGGAGTTAATACCAAAAGACTTCATAAATTTATCGGAGAAGTTGTCGCGCAATCTCGTAAACGCGATGTGGATATTTTCTATGATTCACAAAGATATACGGATATTCATCCGCGTTTAAGGGTGCAAACCGATAGAGCATTTTTGCCCCGAAAATTCCATCTTGACGGTAGTTCATGCGGTTTAGACCGTTGCAAAAAAGCCCATATTATTAAATTATTCCAGCATGACCCGTTCGAGCGTTACCCAATTTTAGCGCTACGTGCCGACGTTGCCGGGCAACTATACGACAGTAACGAAATCGTTATCTGCAAAAAAGAAGGGGCAAAAAGTTGATATTTTATTGAAAGAGGAGGTGCACGGTAACATGGCAAAAAAGATTTATTGGAATGTGAGGTAAAACCTTCCCCCTTCGCTCTTTTTGGATACCACGCTTGCGAGAATCGGATTTGAGAGGTTACCTTCGTCGTCCTTGCCATATTTTTCCAACAAGTTTTCTGCCTGACTGGTGAGCACGGCTGACAGGGTGAAACAGCGCAATTTTTCACCGTCGAGATCTTCGCCGTCGAAAACCGCGTAGGTTCCGTATTTGCGCGATTTACGCATAGCGATTTTCTCAATGATAAGAGACATTCCGGCTTCAAGTGCCGTGCGGGCTTCCTCTTCCAAGTCGGTTAAAATGCCAGTATCGGCAATCGGTATTGCCTTGATTTTTTCACTCATTAACATTCACCTCTTCGTCGTTTGCCACGTCGGCGGAAATCGCGGGAACCTCGGCTTCTTTCCCGAGAATTTTTGCGATTGCCGCAAGTTGTTCAGGCGTGGCATTTTTAAGTTCGTTTCTAACGGTTGTCTTTGTTAGACCTCCAGCAGGGCGACCCACGCGGCGCTCTGTATTGAGATACTCGTGCACGTCATATATGAGTGCGGCGGTCTTTTCACTAACCACGCGGTGCTTTCTCTGCAAGGCTTTCGGGAGTTTGGAGACATTAATCTCTTCGCTCCATGCCTTGAGTGCGGTCTTAAGGTTCTGTTCGACTGTCTCAAGAGGAGACAGTTCCGGTTTGTTTTTGATTTCAGTCATGAGGTTTTCACCTGCGAGCGGGGTTAATCCCGCTACAATATACAATCAACTCATAAGCATATATACTTAATGATTTAATTATTTGGATATTTTTATAATAATCATTGTGAATTAATTACTGATGGAACGAAGGCATAGGGGAAAAGGGTTAGGGGTTAAGAAATTAAGTCATGCAATAATTATATCGTCTTGTTTTTGTTCTCTTTCAATTTCGTTTATAATTTCTGTTACCACCGAAATTTTAATTTCCATCAACCTACGATAAGATGGTGAAACATAATAATTACAATTTATGTTTTCCAAGTAGGCGTATCTACGCGCTTTAAGCATATGCAAAACTTTTTCGCACATTAATTACACACTCCGGTTAAGAGGTTTTTCGTTTTTGTCTCAGGGCTTTTACAATGCCCATCATCGACATTATAAATATAAATCGGATAACTACTTCCATCGGGTAACCATTCTCGTTTATCGTCTATGAGCGATACAATTTTTGTTTCGGTATACCAAACATTTTGTAGTTTATTTTGTCTAATTGCGCTTCTAAATTTAGTCGGCTTCTCGTATTCGTAAATCTCTTGGGTATCGGTGGATGATACCAGTCGCGATTTTTTCGGAACGCCTTTACACTTTTCAGCGTAGCGTTTCGGCCGGTAGAATTTTTGTGTTTCGGTATATTCATAGCCCCATTCACCCGGTTTATCACCAATAGGGATACCACGCACTTCATTTACAGTTTTTAGACTATCAGTATCACAATAAACTACGCCCTCTTGATTATGACATAATGCGTTAAGCATTTTTGCACGAGCATAGGCGGTTATGGTTGCCGAAATAACCGGAAATGTATGCCAACTATCTTCATAACCAGTTATCGGCATTTCCACCCAATAGTCACCCGCCCCTTCTATGATTCGTTTGCCAATTAATTCACCTTCGAATTGTGATAATCGGATATATTCACCGCCTTTTTTGTTACGTTGACCGAATTTGCCGTATAATCCATTACCGTAATATTTGTATAATTGTTCAGATGCTTTGTCGTTTTGCGCGCGCGCGGTTTTTCTGCCTTCCATCGTCATTTGGGCGTAATCACGGAAATAATTTTTTGATTCGGGATACCATAATGCTCTATAGATTTTATCGATATTTGCTCCCCATTTTATAGCTTCTCGTAATTCGACCGAATTAAAAACGCCGCGCCATGTGCCGTAGGGAAATATGAGTTTTTCGCGTTCTAAATCGCGATAGGGCAATAATCCTATCCGGGATTTGGGAGTTGTTACCTGACAATCGACGGTTAAAAATTCGGTATTTATCATTCCTCTTATAACGTCTTCTTCCTTTAAATATTTGCTAATTGTCGGATTTGGGATTAATTCGTCGCGCATTATGGCAACATACATGGAGTTTACGTCGTAAGAATTTACGGTATATTCACCTCGTTTAAATACCTCGCATCGACCGCCATAGTAGGATTCTCGTTCAAAATCGTTTTTCCACTGTTCCTCTTTGGTGCGTATCCACTGGTCGTTAAAATATTGGGATTGAAATATTTTTAGTGCCGCACCAAATTTTGTTGGAGTTAAATCAATGCCAAATGTGTTGATAAGATTATTTTCAACCCATTTTGTAAGAATATACGTCGCTTTTGCATCATCTAATACTTGATCTTTTTTGCCTTGTTCACTATCCAAATATCCCGCGCGCTTTGCGATAGGCATATTAAGTTTGTTAATCCACTCTTCTAAGGTGCCAATAACATGGTTTGATATATCATAGATTTTTGTCCCATTAACGGTTTTTGCCTTTATAAACCTACTTCCTGCATCTAATCGCGTTTTTGATTCTACAATGTCACCCAAATAGATAATATCATATGCTGAATTAAAACCAATTAAGATAAAAGAGCGTTTATTTTTCTTAATGGTTGATTCTATCTCTAAAAACGTTTCCCGAAAAGAGTTTTCCGAATCGCAATACTCTGAAATTTCTAAAGGTTTATTTGCATGACCGCGCCCTTTGTTCATCCTAATTTGACCGTAAAATGCCCCACATATAAAACTGCCATCGCTACGCGTTTCCGTATCAAATGCGACATAGTTTTTTGGTGACGTATTTTTAATTGTTTTTGGTTTGAAACAGAATTTCGGAGGCATTTTTAATCACCAGTCTATCCAAACTTCTTCGTAGACTCCAATAACTTTCCAGTTATAATCGCCCTCAAATTTGGCTAATGCATGTTCAGTGGCTTGTTTTCGCAATATTTGAAATTCGATAGTGTTAAAAGCCGGTTTTTTAGATGAATCAATGGCCGTGCTAAAACCGTTTGAAATTGATACTCTTCCTGTCTTACTATTACGACAGTAGTAACTCCCCGCTAACTGCGATACTCGATAAACGCCCTTTGAAGGCATTTGCCGGGATTGAAGTTCGCGGTCAACGCCTTCAAAACCAAAATCTATTTGCCCTTTTTCTACTTCTTTGATTGCCTTTTTCCTTCGAGCTTGTTCATATTTTCGTGAGGTTATACCGGGCTTTGCTTTGCCTTCTTTAACCCTCAAGTATGCTTTTTGCTCTGGCGTGACTTTTTCTGTTCTTTTAATATATTCACGTCGGGAAATTTCTTCGCCGGTATCTACGTTTCTGTATCGGCGTGCCGACCCGGGGATTCGGACGTATTCCGACATTTATCTTACTCCATCGGTAAGATATTTACCGGGATTCTGTAAGGCTTTTCGACGACGTTTTGCGAGTATGGCCGGTGTGGATGCTATGGGTTGACCGTATAGGTCTAACTGTATTTGCGCGGTTTTTCGGAAAGGGCAGACCTCCCAATTCCGTTTGTTCTCACATGCCACCTGACAGAAAAATTGTTCGTAATTTGTTTGGTCGCGGGAGCAAAAAATCATACAATCGACCCCAATTTTGCTGTTTCGATATTCGGACATTTAGCGATACAGGCAGTGCGTTTTTCAAGAGGCATGCCGGTTTTACCTAATAGGCATAGGTAACAAAATAACGGTATTCTGTAACCCGTTTCTGTAGACGTAAGGCATACTGTTTTGTCGCAGTTTGGATACATTCTTGTAACTCCCGTTTAAGCGATATACAGGCTTTGTTTTCCTGTATAAGCGCTCTACAAGGTTATATAGGATAGGTAAGTATATAACTATTGGCTTTTTAAAATGGGCATGGTTTTATAATAATGCTAGAATAGTTTGGGTTTTTGTTAGGAAAATTAGGATAAAATTTATTCTGATAAATGAGTCAGAACGCACTAATACGGTCGACCGGCTTCAACTTCCCGGCTTCCTCCACAAAAGCATTAAGTTTCTCGTGGTCAAGTATCACTCCATACTTCTCCGCAAGTCGGTCAAGCTCACCACTTGCAAGCGCTGAATAGAGAGTTGAAGCGTTATTGCAGACTGGCATAATAAAATCCCGGTCCTTCTGACAGCGATTAAATGCGCAAATCGCTATCCTGACCTTCCGCACTTCAGCCAGTGCTGATTTGTATAGGTCCCTACGCATCTTGATTTGTTCGTGCTTTCGCCGTTTCCTTGCAGCACGCTTGTCAGTATCAAGAGCGGAAGCGAGAGCAGGTGTAATTTCAAGGAAGTTCCCGATACATTCGCTCCCAACCTCGACGATCTTCTGGTTGACAGTGTTGTGTAACCGGTAACCATATCGAATGTTATGACCGCAAAACTGGCATTCGGCCGGTTTCGGCATCTGGTCTTTAATAGGGCCGTGGTCGATGACCTCACCGCAATACTCCCATTCTCGCTTTGCCCGGGCATAGTTGAGTTTGTCAGCACTTAGACCGAGAACGTTCTTGATAACGCGGTTCTGGTAATTGTTGTTTTTTGTCATTCTTTCTCACCTCTCTTATTACAATACTACTGTTAGACCCCTAACTATATATACCTACCGTTTTGTCCCTATTTCCGGCCAAAAATGGCGATGCTACCGCTTAAACAAGTAAATTTGAGTTATAACAAATAATGACAATGTTATAAAAATCGATGAATAAAAATAAATTAAGGGCGAAAAGCGTATCCGGGAGCGGAAAGACCTTGAAATGGATATAGGAGAGCGCATTGGCCTTAGACAATCGGAGGCCGTAGCGGGGAGCACTGGGCGAAAGGGGGAGAGCATTTGCGGCGATTCTACTACCC
>Ga0209510_1005531_pt1 | contig 10527 bp, 15 predicted proteins | sample BiotimSIPDNA_FD_185749 | JGI IMG/M metagenome (GOLD analysis project Ga0209510, IMG submission 185749) | Anaerobic biogas reactor microbial communites from Washington, USA - Biogas_R1 time_0 SIP DNA (SPAdes) (version 2) | ecosystem: Engineered > Bioreactor > Anaerobic > Unclassified | place...
ACGTTTTCCCTAAACCCAGCACCGAAGACCAGGCGCAGTACGAAAAGCATTTACGCGCCCTCGAAAACGCCCGGCATTTGCAAGAAGAAGCCAAGCGGCAAGAGCAGCGAATTCTCCAAAAATTGAACTGTTTTGCGGAGTAGGTGGTTTATTTTAAGGCTTTTTCTTTTTTGTATATCAAGAAAGATATTGACTGTTTAATTGTTATGAAAGGAAGAGAGTGCCATGAACAAATACCGTGAACAGCGAGACGGATTCTTTACAACATACTGTAACATTAAAACAGGCGAGATTAAGTTTCGGCTGAGCGAGGGAGATGTTCTAGTTGCGGCCAGCACGGATGACTTTATGAGGGAAAATGCACAAATACGGAGATAAAAAATGAGACCTAAATACATTTTGAAAAAACGATTGTGAGGAACAAAAAATGGCATTTGTTTGAAAAAGACTATATAAATAACGGCTAAAAACAAGTAAAATCAAGGCTTTCAGCCACTTTTCCTTGTCGCTTGTCGCTTATTTGTCGCTTAAATATACTAAAAGCCGCTTCGCGTTATTACACAAAAAGCGGCTTTTGTCGGTGTCTGTTCCTGTATGAATTACTTGTTACCTTTTGCCCGGTTATGCGTCTTGCATAGCATTTGACAGTTTTTAATGTCGGTCGCGCCGCCTTTGCTCCATGCGGTTACGTGGTCTGCGTCCATTTCGCTATATTTCCATATCTGTTTAGAGTTATTGTCAGCGCCTAACGCGCAAAGTGGGCAGTTCGATTTTATGGCGGCTTTTGCTGCGTCCGTTTGCTGCGTGTAAACGGCTTTCTTTGTCGATTCTTCAAATATCCGGATTTCAAGCAGCTTTGTATCAGTACACCCGCTTAAAATGTATTCAAACACGCCCCGTCGGTTCTTTACAGCATCGTCCGCGTAAAGTTCATGCACCTTTGCGGAAACCGCCGCTGGGTCATAGGGCTTTTTGTGATAGGCTTCATATAGCCGCCCCCATTCAAGACCGCACATTTCGTTTTCAACGTCGGAAAATACGCTTGAAATCCAGTCTATGACGCTATTAAAATACGTTTTCAGTTCCGTTATATTATCATCCAAACGGTGCTTGCTCATATAAGCGTCAACAACGTCGTCGTCAGTGCTTTTAGAAACCCATTCAAGCGCCACACGCAAGAAACCTTGACGGTTCACTTTCGCCCGGATATAAGCGCTCCATTTCTGTATATTCGCGTTTTGGCTATTGCTGAATTCTTCCTTTGCTTTCGTTACGAACGGGCCGGAATAAACCGCGTTTGAAATCTCTTGATGATTCAGCGGTATTCCTACAATATTGATTGTTTTATACCATTCCTTGATTTCGCTTTCTTCGCCCTCACAAATATAGATTGTCAGGGGCTTTTCATTGATTTTCTTTACCATATCATCCGGCAGTGCGCTATAATAATGCGGCAAGCCGTTATCATCAATCAGTGGAAACTTCCCGGTCAGAAATCGCCCTAAACTTGTTATGCGTTGCTGCCCATCAAGCACTTCGTATTTGTCTGTGTCAACTTTGTTGAAATATATCAGCCCTAACGGATAGTCTTTAAGAACAGAACGGATAACAGCTTCTTCCATTTTCTGTTCTGCATAAAGATAATTGCGCTGATATTCCGGCTGAATAACTAACTTGCCAGATAAACCGAAAAGTCCTTTGCCCTCTAATTCGTTATAGACAAAGCCCTTGCAAACTTGTTTAACGGTTATGTCCGTTATCAACGTTGTTTTCATTTGTTTTGTACCCCCAGTTTTTTAGCTCTTATAAAAACGCGCTTATAAACGTCTTTGCCGTCAACGCTCACATTCCACGGTTGGCCACTATAATGACATCCGGGGTCGCCATATTGATACGAACACCCTAATATTTCAAACTGTTCAGGATTGTATTTATCCAAAAACGTTATAGGAACGCCCATTGCGCCGTCATAGTCACTCGGTATAGCGTTGGTAAACGGAATGTCGATTGCGTCATAATAGTCATATTTAAGATAACCGCTTTCCCTAACGCTTTTATGTTTGCTAAATTTCAAGTTGTCAGCCATAGTCATTAGATGCAAGGGTCTATGTCTTTTTCCATGGTCAAGATTAGTTAGCCATAAGCAGTTATTTGTTGCTACAATCCTTTTTCCCTCTTCATTTATTCGTGCTTCTGTTCCATATAGTTCATAGCCGTCCGGGACAATAAAACCCGTAATCCATCTGCCCATGCCGGTTCCTAACCATATTTCATTATTTTGAATTCGCGGGAATACCTCTTTATACGTAATACAATTTATATTTCCTATAATTAAAAACTTTTTGGTTGCTTCTACAATCCACCCTAAAAATTCTCGGAAAAGGCTAAACGGCGGGTTTGTAATAATAATGTCTGCTTCATCACGCAATTTCTTTACTTCGTTGCTTCTGAAATCGCCGTCACCGTCAAGGTATGACCATTCTAAATCGTTAATGTCTATTTTGCCGGAATGGTTAGCGTTCCGTTCAAGGATAAATATTTTACCGTTGGTATCTGTTTTTGTAACATCATATTGCGGGCTGTTCAGTTCAAACAAAGAATTTTGATGATAGACAAATTTCTTGCTATTAGTTGCATAGCTTGTTGAAATAAGTTTTTTTAACCCGAATGTTTCAAAGTTCTGCGCAAAAAAGCGCGTGAAATTGCTCCATTCCGGGTCGTCACACGGCAAGAATACGGTTTTATTACGAAATGTATCCGTGTTGTATTCAAGATAAGCATTTATTTCCTTTTGAATATCTTCATATTGCGTATAAAATTCATCGTTTTGCGCCTTTGAAGCAGCGCTTAAAACACTATGTTTTGGCATTATTCTTTAACCCCATTTCCTGTGTCGCCCGTCATTTCTACAATATCGGCTATATCGCATTTTAAGGCGGTACATATTTTAGCCAGCGTTTCCATTGAAACAGGGTCATTTTTGCCTAACTTGGCAATTACGTTTGTGCTAACCCCCGCAAGCGTCTTTAATTCTGTTTTCTTGATACCTTTATCTATTAGCAATTTCCATAACTTGTTATAGCTTATAACCACTTCGCCAAACCTCCTGTACCGTGGTATAATTAACCAATGTTATAATAGCATAGTAAATGCTAAGTATCAAGAAAAGGTTATAATATCGTGACTAATTCTTGATACTTAATAGATGGTGTAAGTCGTTGCAATTATTGCGTTACCGTTTCCGTTTCGCATAAAGCGTTAAATCCTGCTTGTACCCCTCAAACGTGTCAGCCGCAAGGCGGGCATATACCGCCTTAACCCGCTTTGAAGCTGCTATTTCCGGACTGTTCTCTTGCGGATCTTTACGATCCCAACCTGATGCCGGTTGAATTAACGAAGGCGCACCAAAATCTTGATCGCGCCGTCGAAAAAGCATACGGCAAAACCTTTGCATCGGAAGAAGAACAGGTCGCTTTTTTGTTTGAGAGATATGCGGACTTAACAAAAGACCTTTGAATTAGGGGGCACCATGAAACTATCATACGACTACCATGACCTAATCCGAGAAATCCAAAAAGAAGTCGAATTCGGGACGCTAAAAAAAGATGGCAACGTTCAGATCCTGCGTTCTGAAAAAGCACTTTACGGGACCGACTACCAGCCGATCATCGACTGGTATTATGATGTTGAAAAAATGCGCGATTTAGTTGCCCCGGATGTTTTCGAAGATGAAGAGGATACCCAAGACCGGAAGAACTTAGTTAAGGATTACTTTCGCGATTTTCCACGCCTACAAACCATTAGCGTTTTCGATATGATGAAAGAAATGATCGATTGGGACAGGATCATTTGAAAGCGTTGCCATTAACAACACTTGTCATCACAAAAAATCAATGATAGAATAAACTCATATCATTTAACAGAATAGGCTAACTATCAAGAGAGGCGAATCTCATTCGCCTCTCTTTTTTTGTGCCTATTTTTGAGTTATTGAAAATAACCACGGGCACCGTGGGGAAAGGAGAAAATTAATAAACCGAGCGATACCACGCTCAAAAGAACAAAGTCTGCACGACCACTTTGGCGTGCAATTAACGTCCCCCAAAGAAGGGGGAGAAAGAAGGAACACATGAACAAAGTTATTCTAGTCGGAAGACTCACGAAAGATCCCGAAGTGAAGACAACTCAAAACCAAATCGAAGTTTGCAGCTTTACCGTAGCCGTCGATCGAAAGTTTAAGACGGCATCCGGTGAACGTCAGTCCGACTTCATCAGCTGCGTTGCTTGGAGACAACAGGCCAAGTTATTGGGTCAGTATTTCCAAAAGGGGCATCGCATTGGCATCATCGGCAGTCTTCAGTCACGTTCTTACGATGACAAAGATGGTAAGAAGGTATATGTGACTGAGGTATCCGTTGACGAAATCGAGTTCCTCGAGTCCAAGAAGGACGGTGGCGCTTCGTCCGGAAACGGTCAAGCCACCTACGAGCCACCTACGCCACCTGACACTGGCTTTTTGCCGGGCATGGACGACGATACAGCATTACCGTTTGATTTGTAATTTCAAGCCAAACAAACAAACCCGAAGACCGAAGGGCAAACAGCAATGTTTGCCCTTTTCGTTTTCATTTTAAGCCCCAAGACGGGGAGAAAGGAGCAACAAAATGCTCAAAGAAAAGATTATGCACATGACGGTCTTCGACGCCTTCCGGATCTGGATCGGCGTCGTTGTCCTCGGAATCTTTACACTACCTTTTTCGTGGTTCTTTGCACCGGCAATTATTTTTGCCGGCACATCGCTTTTGGTTGCATATTACATGCACGCCAAAAGAGAGGACGAAAAAGCCGTTGCAGCGGAAGCAGAGCTGCAAGCGCGAATCAAAGAACTTTCGAGCGAGAAGACCGATATGGTTCGACCGCTCGCGCACAAAGTCGGTCGGGTTCGATTGGAACTCGATCGGTTCGCCAAAGATACCTTTGGTCCGAAAGGCCATTGGTTCTTAAAAAGCGGCAAGAAATTGTTCGACGTCCTTGCGATGTCGGATGATTTCACGGTCTTTATGTACGGGCAAAACGGCATGCGCGAAGTTGACTGCTCCATCGCTGATGGAAAAGTTTACTTCGTGGTAAAGCCCGTCGAAAAGGCCGCGGCCATAACCGCGGAACAGCCCGTCGAAAAGCCTGCCGAAGATACTCCGGAAAGAAAAGCCGCTTCCGCCCAGTTTTGGGCGGAGAAATTCGTGTCGAGAGTGCAAAACGCCATCGATGCGAGCAAAAGCGAGCTTGTGCTGACGGAAGGGGACTATCCCTTGTATCTTTCGGCTCAAGTCGCCGCAGACGCATTAGTACAAGTCTGCGGCATGGAAGCCGAGGTACAGGGCGACCAAATCACCCTGTACCTCAAAGCAGAAACAGAAGAAATCGTCCAGGACGACGATATTCCTCTGCCACCACCACCGCCGGAAGAAGAATTAGGCTTGCCTGATTTTGAGACGGCATAAGAAAGGGGACACAAATGGAAACAAAAGAAATGCTTTCGAAAATTAAAGCCCTCTCAACCGAGGGCGAGATCAAAAGCATCACGGACTACGAAAACGTGTGGCTTGCCACACAGATCATGGCTCAAGCAGGTGCGATTAATGCCCTCTATCGAGGGATATGCGCACTTGCAAAGCAAGAAGCGTTGGAAAAGTGGGACGAACCCACGTCGCTTCAACATCTTGCAGAGCTGCATACGGTTTTTGACGGTGTGGCAAGAGTGACCATTGGCTTTAACGCCAAAAAGGTCTCTCAAAAACAAGAACAAGCGCAAGCGTTGGTGGACGCCACCAACGCGTTACTCGAACTCAAAAAGGAAACAACGGTGGCGGCTACTAAAGCCAAAGCCGGAAGTGTTATCCGAAAACTGGCAGACGCCATTATAACGACGTGCTATACGCTCGTCGAAGAAAACAAGGAGAAATGATATGAAAAAATCAATCGAACAGTTTCGGGCACATCTCCAAGACTATTCCGTCGGATACGCCATCGAAAACGGCGTGACCGTCGAGAGAAAAGGGAAGAGCCTCAAGCCGGATTACCGGCGCGAGGCATTTTATCAAGAATTCCCGGAAGGGAGAATCATTCTTGATATAAAGAGTGCCACCCAGCAGGGCGTGCTTGCGGAGTGTCGCGTGTTCACGGACACCACGCAAGTCGAGCCGAAGACAAACGGCATCGCATTCTTTCAGGGCTGTGACGCTATGGCGTTTTCGGCAGCACAAACCAAAGCGGAGCGGTTTGCGCTCGGTCGTTTGGGCTTTGCCTTCCCGGAAGAATCCGTAGAGGGCGAGGAAATCCAAAGCGATCTTCCGATGCTAACCAAAGTGACGGAAGAAGCCGTTGCAAAAGCTGAAGCGGCTTTACCTGTACTGGGTGCAGACGGTGCGATTCATGCGCCAATCACGCCGGTCAAAAAACAAAAAGCCGCTAAATCCAAACCTGAACCCGCGCCTGTTCCGGAAGATTCGGCAGAAGATGATATTCCTGAAAAGGAAACCATCGTTTCTGAGGCCGAGGTCGAAACGGCATTAGCCGTTGAAGAACCGCAAGCCGACGATGCCGAAGACCTTACGCCACCGGCAGCGGAAGAAGATGAAGACGCCGAGCCGCTGGAAGCCTTTTTAAGCAAGGTAATCCCAGATGGTAAGCACAAGGGACTGACGGTAGAAAGGGTTTTAGAAATAGAGCCCGATTATATCGAAAAAGCTCTCCAAAAAATCGAAGACCCCTCGTTTTTGGCGGGGATCGAAAAGCGCTGCCCGAAACTCTTGGAGTTTTTTAGGGAATGCGCAACGCTCCAGTTGAAGTAGCCGCTCGTCGCTCACCTCTTGCGAGGCGAGCGACATATCTTTATAAACCAGGGGGAATCACATATGGGATACGAAAAATTCAATGCGTGCGAGGTTCTGGATCTGATCGGAATACAATACGACCAGACACGCGAGGAAGTCAAAATACCGTGTCCTTCGAAGTGTTCGCCCCCGCGTAAAGGGGACGGCCACTTAAAAGGAGACTTGTTCCTTAACCTATCCAGCGGAAAAGGTCAGTGCTTTCGTTGCGGCTTTACTGGCAATCCAACCAGTATATATGCCGAAACCTATGGCATAACGACTAAAGAGGCGTATATCGAGATCCTTAAACGCCTCGGTCGCTGGCAGGAAAAAGGACAGTTTAAGAAAGAAAAAATCGAAAGAGATGCCGCACCGGCACCGGTTCGCGTGGAAAAACCGCGTCTTCCGGACGAAGCCATCGCTAAAACGATGCGGGAACTCTTTTCGATATTAACTCTTTCCACTTCTCACAAAGAAGCACTTTTGGCGCGCGGGATCAGCAAAGAATCCATAGAATCTGAGATGTATCGCTCGTATCCGCAAACCAGTAGCGCACGCCACGCGGTTGTTGCCACGCTCAAAGAGCGCGGGTGTCAGCTGATCGGCGTGCCGGGCTTTTACGAGAAGGACGGAAAAACAAAAATGAGCGTTTACTCCAGCGGGGTGCTCATTCCGTATAAGAACGCGCAGGGCGAAATCCTTTCGGCACAAATCCGATTGGACCAGTCGAGCGGGTGTCGATACCTTCTTTTTTCGTCCTCGGATGAAAAACTTCATCCCAACGGGACAAAGGGAAAGGTTGGATACCACTTGTGCGGCGAACCGCAAGACGACCAAACGCTCATGATCACCGAAGGGGCGCTTAAAGCCCGTGCGATCGTCGATTTACTCGCCGGTAACGCATGGGTCATGGCAATCCCGGGCGTGACCATGACACGCGACATCGGTAAATATATTGCCGAAGCCGCAGAGATTGCACCAATCCGCAAGGTTCTGGTTGCTTTTGACATGGACGAGGCGATCAATCGCAACGTCCAGAAAGCAAGGGCAAAACTAGACGCCATCATTAAGCAACAAGAGCTTAGTGTGGGCCGGTTGGTGTGGGACGCCGGACGAATCGCTATCGGCTACAATTTCATGCCGATATCCGACGAGCTCCGGAAATCACCCAAAGAAGCCATTGTGAAAGCCATCGACCAGCTTGGACTCACCGAGCAAAGCGACGTGTCTTTTCAGGAAGAAAATGGTCTTCGCGGCGTGATTCGCGTTTCGCCAAAGCACCCGGGCGAAACGATAGAATGCGGGAAGAAAATCATGAGCCTATTTGAAACTTATGAAAAGGCTTACAATATTTCGATCCCGACATTCAAAGTCTGTTTGGACGGAAAGGGGAAGGGTCTTGACGACTATCTCCTTCATAAAAAACAGACTGTTTTATCGTGATTGAGGAGAGGCGGTGTGAAAACACCGCTTCTTTTCTTTCTTTTTTCTATTTAATGTCAACGTTTTTTCGATTTGCTTGATTTATATACCCAATCATTTTTATACTATTCGAAAGAGAGGATTCATTATGATTATTCAATTCTTTAACGGTCTGACTCAATTCATTTCTGCGACTCCGGCAGCCTATGTTGCGATTATCCTAGGTATCGCTCTTATTGGTGTCACTTTCCTTGTTCTCAAAAAGGTGATCGGCAAAGGCGCGCGTTGGGTGGTTATTTTTGGCTTGCTTTTAATTGCGTTTGGTGTGGTTAGCATCGGCACGGTTGCATACTATGGAAGAACGCTGGTTCAATTTGTATTTGGTGTGTAAAGAAGGGAAGGGCGATGAAAAACGCATATTTTTTCTCAAATATTCAAATTAAAGAGATGAAACAGGCGATTGGCTGGGACGCAACATCGATCACCGGTACAAAATATAGACGCTTCGTCGCCACTAAAAACGCATATTTTACGAAAACCGACCACGCATACTGGAACAAACTCTGTGATCAGTCGCTTGCAGAAAAGTCAAAACGCAGCGACAGCGACGGATTCATTTACAAACTCTCCGTCGAAGGCATCTATTTACTCGAAGAACTGACAGACGTAAAAATCGAATTTTCGTTCAACACATAAAAACAACAACGAGGTATATATGTTCGTTTTAGGTGAAGACAATACACACATTAAACTGATGGACGAGTTCACGGTCGTGACCAACGATGGTGTAAGGCATCATGGCTTGTATGCCGGCTCAACACCGGAACATATCCAAATCAATAACCCCGATTATGGTTTGGGCAGGGTCGATAAAGCGCTTATCCCCTGGGAAAACGTCTATCAGTTCTTGCCGGGCAAAAGAGAGCTGATGGCAAAAGAAGAGGAGATACGACTGGTTTCGGATCTCTTTTTCGCCAAAGGCGAAGAAACATTTGATCGCGTCAATGAATTTCAAAGAAACGAGTGGAAGAAGATGCTGCCGCATTTCCGCCAAAAATATATAAAAGGCTATAAAGCCAACGTCGGCATTATGATATCGAACACCCTCGCTATGGATTTTTTTAATGTGTTTTGCAATCATGTGTTCCCGTTTTTTAGTGAGATAAAAACACACCAATGGCGTTTTGACGTCCTGAAAGATAATGATGATTACCGCTTGAGGATTCAATTTAGCGCGTTCGACGGTATCGAAACCATAGAAACGCTATCCAACGGTATGTCGTTTTCTTATTTTGTAACACAAAGACCTTGGTTATTCGAAGACCATCTTCGTATCGGCGTGGACGCACACGAAATCGTTCCGGTGCTCAATGAAGAAGGGGAGCGCGTATTCGGAAAATTAAAGTTTGTATCGAACATGGTTGAGTTTTAACGTCAGACTATATGTTAGATTCTCTTACATTAGATTTTAACGTATTAAACAAAATACTAATTTTGTTTAATTGGGAGGAGTCATTTCGGGATTTTCTCGGAAATATATCTATTAATCTGTCGAAATACGAGGTTATGGTGGGGGTTGTGGTGAATGTTGCATGTTTAGTCGCCAGTAATATATTGAGTGCTTTATCGGCACTGTTTCTTTTAATCTCTGTTCGCTCCAAAACCAAAATCGGTATGATGTATTGGCAAAGCGCCGACGCATCGATGGCTTTGCTGTCGTATTTGTTTTTGGGCGGAGTGAGTGGCGTCCTCGCAAACGGCATCGCTATTTTGCGCAATTTGTTGATTGCAAAAAAAAAGAACACGCTTTTGATAAGCGTGGTCCTCATTGTCATTACGTTGGCTTTGGGGATCATCAACGGATTGTTGGTAGAACGCTCGTGGATCTCTTTGTTTCCGATCGTCGCGACATCCGGTTACGCTGCAGCATTGCTTTTGATCGATGATTACAAAGTTGCAAAAACCGCACTGAGCGCACATTTCATACTCTGGGCATTGTATGGTCTTTCAAAGCAAAACTTTGTTTCCGCACTTTTAATGATCGTTCTTGCCTTAAACGTGATACATAGTATTTTCATGTTGAATAGAAATCCTATCGGATAATTCATCGCTCCTCTTTTTTGGCGTCTTTTACGCCGTCTTTCTTTTTATGGACAATCGTTTTAAGCGCAAGGTAAGACATCACTCGAAATTCGGTCTGAGACTCTTTGATCATACCGTTAAGCGGCACCGC
>Ga0209510_1005533_pt1 | contig 10520 bp, 9 predicted proteins | sample BiotimSIPDNA_FD_185749 | JGI IMG/M metagenome (GOLD analysis project Ga0209510, IMG submission 185749) | Anaerobic biogas reactor microbial communites from Washington, USA - Biogas_R1 time_0 SIP DNA (SPAdes) (version 2) | ecosystem: Engineered > Bioreactor > Anaerobic > Unclassified | place...
CGCGGTGTGTTGCAGTTTCACTTCGTGGTCCCTTCGGGAACCCACTCGTATGGAACGCGATAGGCGCGGTAGATGGCGACGCCCATGAAAGCCTCCGCATCGAACCACGTGGGGACGTATTCCCAGACGACCTCACCGGATGGGGTCACCTCGAAGACGCGTCCTACGTCCGCCTCGGTGATAAGGGTGTTCCCGTTTGGGAGACGCTGCATCCCCGACATCAGGTTGCTGAAGAAGAGCTTCTCGTCGCCGAGAATCTTACCGTCGCCGTCGCGGTCCTCGGACAGCTTCGGCTGCTTGTACTCCCAAACAACCTGTTTGGTCGTTGGATCGATCTCGATGACCCGACTGAACAGCCGGTACGTATTGGGCCACGAGCCGAGAGCATTGCCCTCAGCATCCCTCAAGCCCTTGATGAGCGCCCCGTAACCCGCCGCTCCCCCGTTGTCAAAGATCAGCATGTTGCCCTCACCGGGCAAGCCGCGGGGGATCATGTGCGCCTGGTGCTGACCGATGATCTGACCCACCTTGTAGTTGTCGCTGGCTGTACAATAGTCCGGACCAAGCCGCCAGACGATATCCCCCTGCTTCCATTGGCCATCCGGGTGATCGTGTCTGGCAATGATGATCGTGATGTTCAGTGAGCGGAAGTCGGCGATGATGTTGTCGGGATGGAAACGCAGATCGCCGGCATCGTACCACTTGTTCGGCCCGCACCAGGCGACGGCGTTCCCGTGCGACCAGTCCTCAGGCAGCATGTCCACCATGAAATCGGGGCCCTCGTAGTTGCATCCCAGGTCGAGACCGGCTTTGGCCCATTCACAGAGTCCGAGCTGATCGAAGTGCTTCCAGCATTCCCATCGGAACAGCTCGTTCCCGTTCCAGTCCAGTTCCCGGATCATATCGTCCTTGATGAACTTTCTGGAGATATGCTTTGTCTCGTCGGGATCGGGACGAGTGCTCTCGAGGGCAAGCACCTTTCCGCCATCGACCATCGGATCTGCTCCCGGAGCATAATAGCCGCAGGGACTGCCTTCACGCTCGTGGTCATGGTGCATGTTCGTGTCCCACTGCTTGACGACCTCGCCGTCCCAGTTCAACTGTGTCACCTTGCCACCTCCGGGCATCGGGGCCTCGGGATCGACGGAACTGCCCGCGATGCATCCTCCTGGCAGCGGCTTTGCGGCGGAAAGATATCCCGCCCCCGGGAACATCCACTCGTTGACGATATCGCCCCGCATGTCGATCAGGACGTTATTGCCGTTCTTCTCCGTACCCGTGGATGTGAAGCAGTTCAACAGCGTGTACCCGTCCCAGGTCTTGTCTGGCTTGTAGATCCGCAAGCCGCGATGGTCGTCGTCAACCATATCGCCCGTCGGGAAACCCGTCGGCGTGGGTGCCAGATCAGTCATTCCTGCCTTTATGGCATTGTGGATAGCTTCCATGTCCTCAGCGAATACACCGGCATCTTCGATGTTGACGCCATGCCAGAAGGTCTGCGTGTAGGCTGGTGACGAAAGAAGACCTGCAATCCACAAGACGCTCACTGTGTACGTTGCTGTCTTCATGGTTCTTTCTCCTGTCCCAGTTGTTTCTTGTTGTCGCATTCTGAGGACTGCCGTCACCTCCGCCATAGAGCGGCCAAGGCCCTCAACATCCATCGCACACATAGCGACACGGCCGTGTGCATGTTCACTCGATCAGCCCATGGCTTCATACCTCCTTTCCGCCGAAGATTGCCGTCCTCCTCTCTGGCGGTCCTGGTTGGTGGGATGGCCGACAGCATCTGAATGTGTCCTCGATATCCATCGGGACACGTCAGACTGCACTCCAGGATGAGCATTCACACGTTCAAACACGCATCCTGTCAACGGAATGGATCAATCCAACAAGAGGCTGAGGTGATGGCGTCACAGGACAGCTTCGTGCTCCATAGTCACCGATTCACCTGCCACACCGACCAGGGTCCCTGCGTGCCCGATCCGCTCACGTGACATGGCACCTGCCACCGGCTGCCAGTTGGCCTCCTCTTGCACGCGTGCGGCTATGGCTCTCATTGTCGTGAACGCGCAGTGCTTGCACAGCCATCGCAGCTTCGGCATTGTGCTGCGGAGGTTGACATAGCATTTGAACCTCCGCTTCAGCGTCAGCGGAAGCCGAGGATGATCCGGGTCAATCTCCCGAGGGTGCACGTACACAGTCAATGGCCGCCCCTCCCGGTGCAGTCGCTCCACACCCCACCGAATCAGAGGCAGGGGCGTGATCCGCAAGTACCCACCGCCGAACAGGCAAATCCGATGTCCCAGTACGCACACCGTGGACACAGGAATCTCCACCAGACGATTGTGTCGTGTTCTCACAATGTGTGGCCCGGGTTCGGTCTGAAGGAGGCCGCCGTGACCGTGGTTCGCAGGAAACACACTGGCGTCGTATTCGTAGCCGGCCTCCGCCACAACATCGAACACCCACCGGCTATCCTCTCTGATGCAGAACCCGGGAGACCGGAATCCTATGACCTCCTGACCGATGCAGTCCTCCAGGATCATCCTGGCCCGGACAATATCATCGGCAAACGCCCGGCGTCCCACGCGATAGGCGAGAACGTGGGCATATCCATGTGACGCGATCTCGTGTCCCGCCTGCCAGCAACGCCGAACGACATGAGGCATACGTTCGGCCATCCAGCCCAGACAGAAGAAGGTCGCCTTGGCGTCATACTCGGCAAGAAGCTCAAGGAGCCGATCCACATTCCTTTCCGCCTGAAGCGGCAGTCCCGGCCAGTCGTCAATTCCCGGAACGCTCTGACTGTCGAGAATATGGAACCAATCTTCCAGTTCACAACTGAACGCGTCTGTTGGGATTTGATCCGATGTTCCCATGCTCGTCTCCTTTTCCCGGGCCCTGATCCTCATGCCGACCGCATGCCTGCCCTCTCTGCAAGACGGAACGATGGCATGCTCATTCACCTGGAGCCGCTTGGCCAGATAAAGGATGGCTCAAGCAAATCACGTGACACCCGCAGTCTGTCATAAGAGAGGAACGACAGGCGATCTCTCTTGCCGAGAGCATAGCCTCCATCGAGCAACCGGGTTCAGGCAAGCGCCGGACTGATCACGGGGCCGATGAGACGGGTTGCCCACAGGGGCATCCTCTTCCATAACTCGACCTTATTTCGGTAGCGATCGCTCGTAGGCGTCGCCAACGCGAGGCGTCCACCAGGCGGCGTCCAGTATTGCCAACACAAATCGATTGGATGGGCGCCCCAGCGCTCTTTGAAGGTGTGCTGCCCACTCCCTTTCGTGCTCCGTCCGAAATCGAACCACTGCATGCCCTGGCCGCAATAGTATTCGATCGCCGCCCAGTTCAGGATGTAGTTCGGTCCCACACTGTCGTACCCTCTCAAGGCCGCCCCCCAGGAACATTGGACCCAACCCTTGAATGTATAGGCAAACAGAACGGCCACAGGCACGCCGGCCAGTACAGCCAAGAAGATACGGCTTTGATCGGGGAACGTCCGCATGATCACATGAAAGAGCTTGCACGGATAACAGGGGGTGCCCAATTCACGCATGCGGACGGTCCAGACGCGATAGAATTCGCCGATGAGTTCCTGTCCTCCGATCTTGACGGTCAATCCGGATCGTTCCGCCTTGCGCACCCGGTTGCGGGTCTTGTGACGCAGCGTCTCCCATACATCCTGCGCGTTCGGAGCCAGGGGCAGATACATGGACATCTTGTCCTGGCGCAGGTACAGATCGTGGGACAGCGGAATCGTATTCCGCAATTCCACCGAGTCACAGCCGTGTTCTTCGGCAATCGCAATGGCGCGATGGTAGAGGGCTTCTGTAGCGGCCGGACTCGTGGCCACGGGACCACCGTAGTCGCTGAACGGCTGAGACAGCAATCGGCTGCCAAACAGCTTGCTCCGGACGTGTATCAGAGGCAGAACCCCGTGGATCTGACGGTCCTGGCGGGCAATAAGGTAATAGCCCTTGTAGCCGAACGCCTCCTCGACCATGCGCGTCCACGCGTAGGTATGACACAGCCTGGCTCCGGCCGCCCGCTGGATGAAATCCTCGCATTCGGCGCTTCGCTCTTCGAGCGTTGTGATCTCAAGACTCATGAAGATAGCCTCCTTTCGGGGGGGGATTTTTCACCCCGTGGTTAGGGCTTTCGTGTCAACACATTCGAAACCGTCGCAGGAGTGGCTCCGCTGGCCGAGGCCCGCGGCCCGCGGTCCACATGTGTGTCGCTTGACGCTCAGTGGCGTCATGGGTAGAATGCAAAAAGGCGATGTTCGCGCGCGCAACAGCGGCGCCGAGCAGAGTCCGGGCTGGTGAGCTCGACGGCCAAATCGAAAGCCTCACCAGCCCCTTAATCTTCCGTTGCTGTCTTAGAGCGAGGGTATCGCCCTGGTTACATGGCGCGGTTCATCTGGCTCCGGATACGGTCCTCTTCGGTGCAACGGATTCTGCCGCCCTCGTTGTCTTCTTCGGCGGGCACGCGCCTCAGCCACGCCTCTCTCCAGAAATGGAAGCATGACCGATCACATCCCCCGAATGCAGCCCCATCACACATCACACCTTCCAGGAGAACCGTGTTCTTCATCGTCCGCAATTCGCCGTTGGTTTCGAGCATGATGCGCTCCACTCTCCGGAGGACTCGATATCGCTTTCCACAGAACTTGCGCATTCCGGTCATCCAGAGCAGGCCTTTGCACCGCCGTTTGGGGTTCAGGGTGGCCAGAATCTCGTCGATAGGTCTGACCTCGACAAGCTCACCTGGCTGCAACCCGAGCGTTTCACCCTGTCGGATATCCTCCGCATGGACGATCTTGGCTGCTCTGAGATTCGAGCTGCCGAACGTCCGCCCTGTACTGTTGGCTACGATGCGGGTGAATGCCTTGCGCCAGCCTAGGTTCTCCAGCCACCAGGTCAGGTAGCTGGCGAATCGTTGATAGAGACGCATCACGGGGCTCACACACCAGACGAGGGAACTCGATCGGAGGCACTCCAGGATACCATGGCACGATATGCTCTCAACCCCTTCGTCGCTACGGTTATCGACAACGGTTTTCGGGTGCATGTTCGGATTCCTTCACTCTCTCGAACACTATGACAAAGGCTCGTTCTGCGAACGGCGTGCGAAGATCATCTCCAGCAGGATGCGGCAGGTGAATTCCGGCACGATGCCGTATCGTCTCCAGCGTTGCGGCTCCATGAGGAGCCGATAGAGGAATTCAGTGCCAGTACGGCGGATGAATCGAGGCGCCCACTTCGCCTGTCCGCTGACCACATCCAGGGTCCCGCCGATCCCCATGCAATAAGGCACGGCAAGAGCCTCACGATGCCTTGCGATCCATCTCTCCTGCCTGGGAGAACCCATCGCAACGAAGAGCATGTCAGGACGGGCGGCATTGATCTGCTCGATGATCGGTTCGTCCTCATCGAAGTACCCATTATGTCTACCCACAAGGCGGAGGCCTGGAAACTGCTCCTGCAAACGACGGTATGCCAACTCACTGGAGCGTGGCCTGGCGCCGAGGAGGAAGACGCGCAGCGCCTCTGCCTGAGCGGCGGCAAGCAATTCGTAGAACAGTTGAACACCCGTGATGCGGGGCACGACGCGGCCGTGCAACAGCCGGATGGCAAGAGCCGCCCCTACCCCATCACAACAGTGAATGTCTGCGCGCCGAATGACGTCCAACAGGGATGTGTCCGCGCGAGCGAAGCAGATCTTCTCAGGACCGACTGCCAGACAGAAGGTCTTTGTGTGCGCCCGGATGCGAGCCAGAATACACCCCACCGCATGCCGATACGAACGGAAACACGTGATCGGCACGCCCATTATCCAAACCGTTTCCACGCCGTCGGCTAAATGCATGGTCGAATCCCTCTCGAACCCGCCCTTGGATGGTCTTGCCCCGCTCATCCTGCACCCACAGGTGGCACTATAGCGCGCCGTTGAAGAGCGCGACCGCCTTCTCTTTGTCGTCCTGTCGCAGATCGTCCCTGGCTCTCACGGTGTTCCTCCCGTTCAGCGCATGGGCCCGCGTCTTTCGGAAGGTCCGGCCACTGAGCGAGCAGACAGGCGGTCAGCGCGTGAAGGGCCCACGCCTGAGACCATCGCATATAGCAGATCTTGTTGACGCAATAGCGTCCCTTGCGGAAGTAGAAGTATCCCTTTGGATCCCACATGTTCTCGAGCATCCAGCCGAGAACGCGCGCGCACACAGCTCTCCGGTCGGCCCGTGCATGGCACAGGACGACGACCGCCTGACAGAGGCTGTGGATATCGATCGGAAAGACGCGATCGTCATAGTACTTGGCAGCCCCATCCGGCAGAAAGAAATGGTCCACGTAATAGGCCAGTCCCAGATCGTACTGCTGCTGGCAGTAGGCCCCATATCCCTCGGCCATGAAGAATTGAAGGGCCTGTAGATTGAAACCGGTGTGAAATGAATCCACATAGTCCATCCGCTTCATTTGCCCGTAGTGCCAGGCGCCGTCCTCCCGCTGATAATGAAGTGCATAGCGCAGGCTCGCCAAGGCCAGCGCCTCCAACCGGGGGTCTCCACAGAGGCGGTACAGGCGGATCAACAGGGACGCCCCCAGGAGATTGGCGTTATGAACGTAGAGTTCCTCCAGGGGTGTGTAACTGAAGCAGAGCCGGTCTTCCTCCTCATGCCGCTTCAGGTCCCGGCAGATGAACTCCTTGATCTCGACCGCCATATCCAGAGCTCTCCCCACACCACCAAGGACATATGTATCCAGAAGAGCGTGGCCGATGAAGGCGGAGTTCACGATCGTCGGTGTGTACGCCGGCGTCCATGTCCTCCAGTTCTGCCAGCCGAAGTTGTAGCCCCAGCACGCACCGGAGTATCCCTTGCTCTTCAGCGTCTCCAGCAGATCCAACAGGTACTCGATACGTTCGCAGTACTCGGGCCGCCGTTCAACAGCATACAGCCGGGCATAGCCCCACAGAAACAACCCAATGCCTTTCGGATTGTGTCCCTTTTTCACCGCCAGAACCTTCCTCAGGTTGAGAGGACTTCGTTTCAAACACTGCGTACAAGCGAGCCTCATCCATCTGCTTGGGGAGCAGAGAACCCTCAGTACGGGACTGTTCAGAGCGTCATAGGGATCGTAGCCTGCGTAATCGGCCGTCTCCACGAAGGCACGCAGTTGGTCTATCCGCGATTCGACAACCCTCACATCCATGCCTTCGTCGCATCCGATGAAAAGGTCGAGCATAGAGACACCCCGTCGGTGGTCACACGAAAGGAAAGACGATCAGCCTCGGACCTCCTGCATCCGGGACACGTCCGTGGATGGAGGCGCCCCGCATCTGACGCTCCGGTCCGGCGGTTGCATGTGGGGCAGCGGATCTGCGTGGCACACACTGACGACCCGCCTTTGCTTTCCCGATGGGGTCAGCGCGATATGCCGAACGGGAACAACGCGGACGCGCACCTCCCCCCAGAGCTTCTGCTCATGAGCGATGCGGATGCTCTCTCTGTCACACTCTCGAAAGCGAACGTTGGGAATGATGTGGATCTCCAATTCCCCCCGCTTGCTCTGATAGTATTGATACCGAACAACATTTGCAAACACATCGCCGTGCACGTTCAGCGCGGCAGCTGAGATTCGCGCGCCGCTCTTTCCGACAATTACGCCCTCCAACGTCCAACGTCCCAGGACATGCGAGAACCGATCCCAACAGCGGCCGCACTCACATTGATACGGCTCCCTCATGGCAACATCGTCCGTTCGGTATCGAATCAGGGGCATCGCGCGTTTGAGGAAGCCTGTCCCCACGATCTCACCGGATTCGCCTGCCTCACAGGAGTCTCCACTCTCGTCCAGAATCTCAAGAACACCATAGGTCGGCAACGCATGATAGCAGTGGCTCTTCTCGCACTCTCCTCCGAGCACCGTCCTTTCGCTGTGCCCGTAAAAGGTGTATACGCACGTCCGAAACGCGGCTTCAATGCGCTGCCGCTGCGCCTCTGAACACGCTTCCGACACCAGAAGTGCGGCCTGAATACGAGGCAGCGCTGACGTAAGCTCATGGCGGAGCACATACTCGGCAAGCACGTCGATCGCGGATGGGTATCCGTGGAGGAACTGCGGCTTGTATACGAGGAGTTTTCGGATGTAGTGTTGGAGATTGTCTTCGCCCATGTGAAAGGGAGAGAATTGCAGTTCGTTGTGAATGGGATTCTCCTGCCAGAAGCACGAGTCGGTAATGCGGTGAAATGGGACCCCGCGAAATGTCGCCTTTCTGCATCCGGGTGCATATCCCACGCGTCGCCATTGTGCGTGTATGTATCCCTTTTCCCTGGCGTAGACAGACTCATCTTCCAGGATGACCAACTGATTTCCCGTCGATCCCCCTGTCGTTCCCCGGTGGTGGGGTATGCACTCCAGGCAGTCGGGCACCAGGACATCTGCGTGTTGCTGTACCGCTGCCTTGCTGAGAAGCGGAAACTCCTTGAGGGCGTCAAATGGGTTGAATCGCTCGACGGCTCGTCGAAGATGGCGATAGAACGGCACTTCCTCCACGACGAACTCCAGCAACTCCTGCAGCCGAGTCTGCTGGTGGAACAGGACCTCGTCGCGCGACATGTGGTCCAGCCTATCGCACAGACGAACGGTGCGTCGATAGCCGCCTCCGGCAATGTACCGATACGGAATACAGCACACCATCTTCTTGAGGAGGAGCGGTGCATGATCATAAGACGTCTTGAGCAGGCTGTACATTGGATCTTTCCGAACGGATGAGAGCTTTCGATGCACGGCAGCGGCTTGGATCACCCTGGGTACATCTGCCGTCGGTTTCTCTCGATCTTTCCTCGCCAGCCGAAATGCGGCCTGAAGGACATGGCCAGTATGTCACAGTGACTCAGAGGGCATCCCGCTGGATCGACGGGCGACTTGCAGATGATCTCGTCGTATCCGAACGCAAGCAGGGGCGCTGAGTGGTTTCTGTCCAGGGCATGACACAGCAGCGGCAACTGCATGCGATCGAAGCCCATCACGAGCGCGCACGCAAGTTCTACGGCCACCGGGTTCCTGCCAGCGACTACCACCCCCGCCGCTTTCGGAGTCGCATCCAGAGGACCGTTGCCTTCTCCTCCAACGATCCCATCCACAATGCAGAACAAGTTCCTCGCACCGGGGCCCCGCAGATTTCCGCTGCGATCGGCATAGAGGATGGCCCTGTTCAGGTCGAGGACCATGCGCCACGCCGTATCATTGCCGTGCCAGTTGCCGGAACGAATCATGTCGGTGTTGGTATCTCCGAAGATATGTTTCCCCATGGCTTGAAGAGGCCTGCCAAGGCGCGTTCGTACAGGCCCGAGCCAAGGGACCACTCGTCGGAAGCATGCCATGGCATATCGTTCGACCCTGTGTTTCAGACCATCGTCGGCAAACTGGTCCCCCCCCTGGGCCGGCGTTCCCAGTCGAAGGTGAGGAAGCCAGTTCTTCTTCCCGTTGATTCCCACCATGTTCTTCAGACACACCGTGAGCCCCGTCTTCTTGTGAGTCTTCAACTTGGGCAGGTTGATGACACAATCGGCCTCAAGGACCGTTCGGGCAATCGAATACTCATGCACCCCACCCGTATGATGGCGGCGCGTCTCACGTCTGTGATGGTCCGAACCATAGACCCTGCGACACAAGTGCTCAATCGGCACAAACATCGAATGGATGCCGAGATCCACAGTGGCGTATCCTCGCGGATCCCCCGGCAGTGGCTCGTAGCCGATCAGAGCACCATCCAGCGTCCGACTCCTCTCGGGCCGCAAATCATACACCTCCACTTCGACATCGGCATAACGGCGATACAGGTCCTGGATGCGATCCAGCCCCGCGATCCTGCAAATCTCGTCGAAATTCGCCTCGCCCTGAGGCGCATCGGCGATGATGATCCGCCCGGTCCCCTTAAGGGCGATATAGGCATAGTCCACCGCCGCCCGGATGATGGCGCCATGTGTGATGGTGCAATCGTCAAGTCCTGGTCGGGTCTCGCGGAACTCACGCACGAAGTTCGGCTTCAGCACAACGGTATCACCGGGACGAATCACCTGTCCCAGCGGATTCCAGTCCTTCCGGCCATAGTGTTCCTCATCAAGTTGCAGCAGATGCAGCGCCTCGCGCACACCCTCATAAGCATCATTCGTTTCTTCAGCGAGAGTCTCCGAGCCGAAACAGTACTCTGGATACGCGATACTCGGCGAATAGGGAGACTCGGCCGGATATCCGACATGCCCGGTGGCAATGCTGACCTCACGGGATCGCAGACAGTCCTCTCGTCCGAGCAGTCGGCGTTCGAAGACCCGTTCCCTGCGTGCATCCACTTCACCGGCTTCCACCAGACACTGGGGACTACCCTTGTCGCGCCTCAGATATCCATGCGGTCCGTCAGCCATGATCGTTCTCCGTAACACCGGCTCACCGCACCTCCGATACGCAGCACTGTGCTTCGTGTATGTTTCCGGTGAGGAGGCTGCGGTA
>Ga0209510_1005536_pt1 | contig 10514 bp, 6 predicted proteins | sample BiotimSIPDNA_FD_185749 | JGI IMG/M metagenome (GOLD analysis project Ga0209510, IMG submission 185749) | Anaerobic biogas reactor microbial communites from Washington, USA - Biogas_R1 time_0 SIP DNA (SPAdes) (version 2) | ecosystem: Engineered > Bioreactor > Anaerobic > Unclassified | place...
ATCGGTTGGATCGGCGTTTTCATCACAACGTCACTCTCAGGCGTTTGGGCTTATTGGGGAGCGACAGAGAATTTTCATGAAGGGTGGTATTCCGTTTCATTATGGGAAAACCTCTTCATGATGTTTTTTCAATATCTGCTTATAACGATAATCCTTGTATGTCTGGCCGTCATTATTTTAAGATGGAAGAAAATAGGGCTGATACTGCATTTTTCGGCAGCCGTGTTCAGCGCCCGCTTTTTTTTCCGGGGCAAGTTTCAGCGTAATCGGGCCGATGATTGTAATTCCGATAATCGCGATCGGTTTGGTTTATTATTTCGGAGAACCAAAGCCAAAGAAATGGGCTTACAGACTGCTGGTCGGCGTACCTTTGATAATCGTTCTGGCGGTTTCGATACCGAAGGGGATAAGAGTTTCGCAAAGAATAAATGACAATGATTTCGGATTAAGAACAGTGCCGGGCAACGGCTTAACTCTGGTCTGGGCGCCGAGAGGACCCGGCTGGCCCGACCGGGGGACATCATGGGATGAGGCGCGGAGGATTTGCAGGTTTTTGTCGGAAGACGGAACTGAAATTATGGAAGAAGAGCAGAATATCTGGCGCCTGCCTACGGCGGATGAAGCGGTTCGTTCCATGATGCTCCATGGGCAAAACGCAGGCGGAGTTTGGGATGCATTAAAGGAAAAATCCGTTTATGAACGTACGCCGGACAAAGAGTCTCCTTTGTGGGACGTTCATTCGAAAGTAATATATTATTGGACCCTGGATACCCCCGCCGATGACGAGCGCAGGGCGTATATCATTGTGTATCACGGCGGCGTTTATACGAAAATGAAAACGGACGAACAAAGCTACTTAAGCTTTCGGGCCGTCAAAGAAGCAAAATAAAACTGATTTACAATAAAACGGTATTAAGCGGCAATCAGATCCAAAGCTTTTTAACATTGAGAAAATAAACGCACGGGAGGCGGAATATGAAGACTCTGAATGAGCTTATTAAGGGATATACATCCTTCAACAGGGCGGAGCTGCTTATAAAGGAATAATGGAGTTTTTAAGGATGCTGAGGCCGGGTTTGTCAGGAAACACCCGCGTTACGAAGTAAGCGGCTTATATCAGGGTTGTATGGATATGTCGTATTTTTCATTGTGAACCGAATCCTTAAAGGATAAGGGCTTAAATATAGCTGTTGTCTGTTTACATGATAAGGGCAGTTTCGAAGTATGGCTTTCCGCCGGGAACAGGGTTATAGCAAAGGGTTATGTATCAATGCCTAAAGGAAGTACGGATAGTGTAATCCTTTTTCATTATAAATCCAATCCGGATGCTGTAATTGAGTGCATATTGACGCCGGCGCCGGATTTCGGGGATCAAGCATCGCTTACTGATTTAATTATCAGGGAGTGGAGAAATCTGTATCGGCAATAATGGAGCTTTTATAACATTTACGTCTATTCCTCTAAAATTCTGCTGCCGGGGGATGTCGTTTTCTTCCCGAAGTATTATCCATACGCACAGAGCAAGATATAAATCGTACAGCCGTAAGCATGTGCTGTGAGGACAGTATAGTCTATGCTATATTAATCTTTACGCACAATGCTTTTCTTCGCGAAGACTGATAATATATAAACAGCTGTATTCAAAGTTAAAGCCAGCTGCGTGGCGCGACTGTACATTAGTCTTGGAATCGGCTTTTTTCGCATTATATGCGGCCGGCGGGCACACAAACCCGCTGCTTCGCATGTTAAAAGACAATTTAAAAGCATTTGGAGAAATCGATATGGATAACAATAAGCTGACCGGCAAATTTTACGATATTCAGGGCTTTTCCGTTCATGACGGCCCCGGCATACGGATAACATTGTTTATGAAGGGCTGTCCCTTAAGATGCCCGTGGTGCCACAGCCCCGAGTCTCAGGCCTTCCCGACGGAGCTCAACTGGATGGAGATTAAATGCATAGGTACGGAAAAGTGCGGTTACTGCCTGAATGTATGCCCCCATGATGCCATTTCCGTCGGTAAAAAGAAGGCATCAGTGACCGGCGACGAGGAAATCACCCTCGTAACCGTTGATCGCTCAAAGTGTGACAACTGCGGTAAATGCGCCGAGGCCTGCACATCTAAAGCCCTTTATATGTGCGGCACGGATTATACCGTCGACGAGATCATGGGGCGGGTCAGGCGCGACATTCCCTTCTTTAAAAAGTCCGGCGGCGGCGTGACGGTATCCGGCGGCGAGTGCCTTTGCCAGCCGGAATTCCTGCTGGAGCTGTTGAAAACCTGCAAGGCCGAGGGTATCCATACGGCCGTGGATACGACAGGCTATGCAAAATGGGAAACAATCGAGCCGATCCTGCCGTACACGGATCTTTTCCTGCTGGATATCAAGGGTATTGACTCCGAGCTGCATAGAAGGATTATAGGCGTACCAAATGAACTTATCCTGGATAACGCCCGGAAAATTGCGAAGGCGGGCGGCAGGTTCCAGATAAGGATACCGATTATCCCGATGTACAACGATTCAGTCAAGGCTTTTGACGATATGGGGCGATTTATTAAGGAGCTCGGAGATGCCGTAGAGGTTGTTCAGCTCCTGCCGTACCACAACCTCGGCACCGTCAAATGGGAGCGACTGCAAAGAAACGCCCCGATCCTGGAAGCAGCACCGCCTTCGGATGAGCTGATGGAAGCCCGTAAAAAGCAGCTCGGGGATATGGGGCTTAATGTGATAATACATTAAGTTGTTGTGAGATTGAGCCGTAACAGGCGGCAGAGTACATGAAAAACGATTGTCCGGGGTACTGTTGTTGCTGCGGGAAGAACGCAGGAAAACAGAGCGCAGCGCCCCTGCGGCTTTAAATGACATTTATACCGGCATCCCGTTTAATGGGACGCCGGTATAAAGTTTATGTAGGACACTGAGTCCGGATTGTTCGAGAGCGGACAAGGTGTCTGAAACGTCATCTCTAAACGTTATGATCGTGCCTTCTTATAAGGTCGTTCTGGCAGTCCCGGCTGAGCTCGACAAAGTAAGCGCTGAAGCCCGCGATCCTGACAACAAGGTCTTTGTAATCATCCGGGCTGGCCTGCGCTTCCCGCAGAAGATCGGCGGAGACGACGTTATACTGGACCTCCATGCCGCCGTTATCAAAATAGGACAGCGTCATGTCCCTAAGCTTTTCGATGCCGTCATGACCGTTTAACGCGCTGGGGTGGATCTTCAGGTTCACAGCCAGGCCGTCCATAAACTTAGAGTGATCAAAGCAGACGGAAGAGATGAATACGCCGGTAGGTCCGTTTACGTCCCGGCCCTGGGCAGGCGAGCTGGCGTCGGCGATAGGTTCTCCCGTAACGCGCCCGTCCGGAGTCGCCCAGGTTATATAGCCCTGCGTAACATGGTCCGCAGCGCCGTAAAGGCCTGCCTTGTAATTTGTGCAGCGCATGCTGCTGCATTCCTTACAAGCGTCGTAGTATGTGTCGCAGATCCATTTCATTTCCATGTCGGCGTATGGGTCGCCGTTGCCGTAATGCGGCACCTCGGAAAGAATGCGCTGACGGAGCGGTTCATAACCCTCCCAGTTGGCCATCACCGCGTCATAAAGCTCGCGGGTTGTACAGAGCTTCTTGTCAAAGCACATGTACTTAATTGTAGTAAGGCAGTCGGCTATAGTCGCAAGACCGGTTGCCGTTCCGCCGTAGGAGTTGTATTTGCAGCCGCCCCAGGTCGCGTCCATGCCTTTTTCCATGCATCCCTCCATGCTCAGGGATACCAGATTTTCCGTGCCGTAGAACTGGTGCAGATATTCCGTGTAGTTGTCAACGCTGACCTGAAGCTTTATGAGGTAAAAAACAAGCTTGCGCATGGCCTCGCGGACTTCTTCGATAGATGTCATTTCATACAGATATCCCGTATGTATGCTGCACTGCTCGCCGTTGATGGGATTTTTTCCGTCGTTTATCGCCATGCTGAAGACGACTCCGTAGTTGAGGCTGGAATACGGTGCCGTGTTTCCGTTCGCGCAGGGATATTCCATGCCGGGGCCCATTATTTCCTGACAGCCCATAATAGCGTATTCCCGCGCGTCCTCAAGAGTAAAGCCGTTTTCACGCACCAGCCCTTTTATGATGACGTCGTCGTTCTGAAACAGAGGCAGGCCTCCGATGAGCTTCGTTGTCTCGATCGCAAGATCCCAGATTTCCTTCGGCGTATCCTTATCGATGCGTAGTGATATGGTCGGGTCGTGGAGCTTGAGCCGGGCAATAGACTCCAGAACCATGAAAGTTATAGGATTGGTGGCGTCGTTTCCGTCTCTGTCCACGCCGCCGATGGTGGTGTGCTGATATGTGATCGCACCGGTCATCTGGACATTATACGGGCTCTTTCCTCCGTAATAGTTGTTCAGCTTGAGGAAGTACGCGTCTACTATCTCCTGCGCTTCGTCCATCGTGAGGGTCCCGGCGTCCATATCATGCTTAAACTGCTTGTATGTGAATTGGTCGAACCGTCCGATCGAAAAAGCCGTGCAGCCGTCCTGATACAGGAGAAGTTCGTAGAGCAGGGAGGCCTGCGCCGCTTCCCAGAATGTGCGCGCGGGATTTTCGGAGATCCAGTACAGGCTGTCGGCCATTCGTTCAAGCTCGGCTTTGCGGGCGGGGTCTTTTTCCGCGGCTGCCTTTTCAAGACACGCGTCACCGTAGCGGCGGATAAAAATGGATGCAGCGTCGCAAGCAACAACAACCGAGGAATAAAACAGATATTTTTTTACATCGTCTCCCATGATGTTGCCGAAGTGCTCGTCAAGCCAGTCCTGCGCCTGTTTGCGGATGGCGCCGTAGCCCACGTTGATGATTTTCATATGCCCAGGAATCATATGTCCCGGGCGGAGATTTATAAGGTGCTTCATGAATATGGAATGCTTCGTTGCGCCCAGACGTTTGAGCTCGTCAAGGCCTTCCGGAGCCCAGCCGTCGCCGATGACGTTATAAGTCTTATTTTCCCAGAAACCCTGAATGCTCTCGATAGCCGCAACATCCTCGGGAGTGGCGATAAGCCTTAAATCCTCTGTAAGCGGATTATGCCATAAGCCGTCATCTTCCAGTGTCCACTCGCCATTAGCTATGGCGTCGGTCACCCAGTTATGTCCCCCGTTTGTCTCCGGATAGCAGACGCAGCTGGAAAAATACCGTCCCCTGTTGCCGACTAGGACATCTTCATCCTCAACACGCAAAGTAACTTTTGAGGCCACGGCTTTAAGAATGGTTGGTCTTTTGATGGTGGGAACGAGATTGACAATATCTTTATATGCCTGGGTAACTATCAGCGCGCGTTCGGAATCGAGCTGCGTCACGCGGTTGCGGATCCGGTCGCGCAGGCGCGCTGTACGGGCGGAAACCGGTCTGAAATTATACATGGAATCACTCTCCTATCAGGTCGTGGAAGATTCCGCAAATGGCAATACCATCCAATTGGCTTTATCAGCTAAAATATACGCTTATTTATTAAATCTCTTTTTTTCGTCTACCCAGTCCACGTCTTTTTTCGCCATTCCGTAACCGACTTCCTGCCTGGATTTGGGGGGGACGACCGTACCCATCTCATAGTTTTGTGTCTCTAAGAATATTCTCTTATCCTCTTCGGTCGGCGGCAGCTTTTTGCGTTCTTCAAGCTCTTTCATTCCCTCGACCGTGGTGTACAAGGGCAACCGGCTGATCGCGCGCTCCACAATCCTCGTTCCGCTCGGGTAGGGTACGATGAGGAATATATCATCCTCGAGGCTCTTTTTAAGACGCTCGGCAAGTTCGCGCGGCTCTATACCGTATGCCTGCATAGTAGCGTAACTGAACTCCTGAGTTTCCTCCGAGACGTAATAGCCGGTGTTCTTAAGATGTTCGGGGCGTGTTTTCAAAACCCCGTCATTGATGTTCGAGCGGATGTTCGCGGGCAGCATAGCCGAAACCGCTATACCGTACGGTTTGAGAGCGAGGTAATAGCATTCCATAAGGCTGAGCGTAGCGGCCTTGGCGGCTGAATACGGCCCGACTCCCGGATTTGAGCTCAGCGCGCCGAGGGACACGGTCGTAACGATATGTCCGCCCTTTCCGGCTTTTATCATGCGAGGCACAAATGTTACCATACCGTTGACGACCCCGTTGAAATTGACACCGACGACCCAGTCAAAGTCCTCGAAAGTCGAGGCTTCGATAGGACCGAACGCGTTAACGCCGGCGGTTTGAATAAACAGATCGGGAGTCGTGCCGAACACCCGCTCCGTCTCGTCGGCCGCATCCGCCCACCCCTTTCGATCCATGACGTCAAGCTTGATAAAATGCACCGGAGCGCCCTTTTCCTTAAAGTAAGCGGCGGCGTTGTCGAGGTGATCCTGCCGCACGTCCGCGATGACGACCTTCATACCCGCCTCTGAGAAAATCTGTGCCTGCCCGAAACCGGCGCCCGAGGCTCCGCCGGTGATAAATGCTAATTTTCCGGCAAATTCTTTCATTGTATGCTTCTCCTGTCATAATAATTTTTTGTAGCAGTTGATCGGCCGCCCGTACGAGGATAGATCCGAAGTGCAAACGGGAAGGGAAATTACTCTTCGGGTTTACGATCCATGTAGCAGTAGTTGACCCTGAATATTTCACCGGTTGCCTTGCGCTTCCATGTTATTCGCTGATTGATGGGATGATTGAGCGTGCAAGCGCCGACAGGGCAGTCTGAAACGCACACACCGCAATACCAGCACTCATCCGGATACATTACGATGGGTTCCCCGCCTTCGGGATTCGGCATTAAAACATCGCCGCGGCAGGAGTCCACACAGGTGTTGCAGCCGGTGCATTTTGTTTTATCAAAGGTGATACACTCATTAGGCGTTATGGGACTGCTTACAAAAAACGCGTTATACATTATTTGCCCTCCCTTTTTATAAACAGCAGTGCTTCTCATACGCGTCACGGCAGTTGCCTTCATCGCGCCAGTAGAAGTAAGGAAGCTCTTCAACAACTACTTCGTTGTTTTCCAGCCGAAGCGTCTGATAGAATCCGCAGTCGTCGACGTCTTCGGGGTAATCGAGCCTTACCGAGCCCATGGCCTTGCTGGAGCCTTTGCGGGCAAGAGACTGATTGATCACTATCTGATCAACGGCGAGTCTTGTAGCTACATCGAGAATCTTACCTAAATCATGCGGATTGGCGGCAACCGCGCGGCTGAGTTCATTATCATGAATTGATTGAAGCCACCAAAGGCCCATTTCCATTACTTCTCCGCTGCGGACATCGCCGCAATAATCCTGCATAATCCGACACAGACCAAGCTGTATCTCTTTCCAGCCGTAACCCTCCTGACGCTGTACGAACGAATAGATGCGTTTTTTCTCTTCTGCTATCTGGTCTTCCGAAGCCGCGGGAAAACCGACCGATTTCGCGTACACCGCGGCATTTCGACCGGCATATCTTCCGGTCGAGGCGGCGTTGGAAGCGCCGCTCAATCCGGCGACCTGATTGCCCGCGGCATAAAGACCCTCGAGTGTGGATTTCATGCTCCAGTCGACAACAAGCCCGCCGCCGTTGCTGAAAGCCAGTTCCCGGATGTTAGGACCGCTTATGCCTTCCTGCATGACACCCCACCAAGGTTGGTTAGAGCCCATATATTTCGGAGGCAGAACATTTGCCTGGAGCATATCTTTTTCCGGATCAAAGCCGGAGTTGCGCAGTGTTTCAACTACGGGAACCTTTGTTTTGCCCTCGTTTCCCAGCATAATACCGAAAATTACCCGGCGCTCATGGTCCGGCATAGATGTCAGATCCGCGTAGAACGGCATTTTGTATTCTCCGGACCTGATGCGGTCGGCAAGATCGCTTATCAGTCCCGGCATATATGTTTTGTATCCCCCCATACCGCCGGCGAACATTTCCTGGCCTTCCGCAAGCTTTGTGCGATCCTCTACCGTTTTGAGTATTTTACCGTCGCGGTCCTGCCAGGGGATTTCTTTGCCGTTTGCATCCACAATAGTGCAGGGCCACCAGGTGTTGGATCTGTTTCCGGTCAAGTATGCGGGGTAGCGTCTTCCGGCAGGGGAAGAGTGGCTGCGATCCATCATCATCAGTTTCGCTCCCGCGCGCCATGCCATAACATCGCCGTCTCCCGCGTTGTTCGGGTCGTCATGAGCGGCGTTGGCGCCGACAAGCTCTGTCGCGAATTCCCAAAGACGCAGAGGCTTAGCGGTGGTGAGGATCACCGCTTTGGCTCTGAAAACATAGAATTCACCCGTGCGTGTATTTACACCGCACGCTCCGATGACTCTTCCGCCTTGCTTTCCCCCTTCTGTGAGAAGCATTGTCGTTGTTACCCTGTCGAACATTTTTATTCCGAGCCGATTCATTTCGCGAAAAAGCACGGGTTTCATCTGTTCGCCCCCGGGGAGGCGCAGCGTATGCTTGTTTTCGTAGTCGTAGGCGAACATCAGCTTGGTTTCCTCATCGCGGAAAGGCGCGCCGACAAACTCATCCTTTTCGTCTCTTATACACATGCCGTAGGACTCGAGCTCGAGCGCGGCATCGAAAGATTCCCTCATCGCGATATAACGGCAGAACTCCGGCTTGAACGGATCCGGCTCGGTGCGTTCAAGCATTTCGTCAGGTGAAATTTTAGAACACGGCGCGGTGTGTATACTCGACCAATGATCGATACCGGAACCCGCGCAGCCGCTCCTGACGATAGCGCCCTTATCTGTAACAATGACGCTCGCGCCTTTTTTGGCGGCGTTTATGGCAGCAAAGGAGCCCGCAAGCCCTCCGCCGATCACCAGAACATCGCACTCCTCGCGTGTTTCTTCTTCATAGCGGACAGGATATGGCCACTTGAAATGAAGTTTTTCCATAAGAAATTTTCTGTAATCCATAGCTCTACCCCTTTTTGATATCTGAATACCCGAATAGTCTGCGCATCCGTTTTCGATAAAGCAGAAAACAAGTAATGCGATTCGGAATACCGGCAAGATTTCAAGTTCAGGCCGGATTGACTTCACTGCGGGCCGGTTAAGGATGCGGCTTATAATGTTTAGCCGAGGGGGACTATGCAAATTATACGTTACGGGATGTGAAAAGTCAAAGCGTATAGGGTCGAATATAGCAAGGAATATGCCTGAAAAGCTTGTCGAATAACCCGGCCGCGACAAGGCTCAGCCGGGTTATTCGACGTTTTATGATCATAATTATTAAGCATAAAGAACAAACAGCTGATGCTGATTGTTATCCTCCGTACCTGCCGAGGTATTTCGCTATCGTGTAAGCGGAGCTGTTAGCTTTGAGGATATTGCCTACCTTATTGCACTCTCCGACCATATAGAACACGGGAGCGCATTTGTTGAAAGTAAGCGCGTAATCCTGTAAAGGCTTCATGCCTACAGCCTGAATTACAGTATCGGCTTCGTAAAATACCTCTCCGTCAGGACCGTCGCAGTGTATACCCGCCGATGTTATTTCTATGGCCTTCGTATTAAAGCGGATGGGAATGGCATATTGCTCGATCATATCTTCTATAGCCTGCCTGTGATGATCGTTGCCGCCGTCGGTAATGCTGCCGAGCATTTCTATGACCTCGACATCCTTTACACCGAGCTGCCTGAGATAGATGGCGAGTTCGGTTCCGACAAAGCCCGCTCCCAATATAACAACCTTGCCGCGGGCTTTTGACGGGTCATTGAATATATCGATTGCCTGATATACATTTGCGCCTTCCGTGCCGGGTATATTCGCGGATGCCGCGACGGAGCCCACCGCGGCGATAATCGTGTCCGCTTTTTCCGCTCGGGCGTATTCCGGAGTGACTTCGGTGTTGAGCCTGAGATCGATTGACGACTTTGATATGAGGTATTTTTGCAGCTCGATATACTGATGCAGGCGCTCCTTGAAAGGAACGTTTCTTTCGCAGAGTATTCCTCCGCCGAGTTCGCCGCTCTTTTCGCAAAGGACTACCTCATGGCCGTTTTTCTCCGCCGTTAAGGCCGCCTGCATACCCGTTATTCCTCCGCCGATGACCAGGACCTTAAGTTTTTCGGCGGGAGGCAGGGAATAGAATATTTCTCGCTCTCTGCTGATTTCGGGGTTTAAGGCGCAGTAGAAATCACCTCTGCCCATGCATTCGCTGAAACAGGTGAGGCAGCGCATGCATTTGCGGATGTCCTCCACCTTGCCTGCGCGTACCTTGTTGGGCATATCGGGATCGCAGATAAGCTCCCTTGCCATGTAGATTATATCGGCTTTTCCGGATGCGAGGATTCCCTCCATAAAGTAAGGGTCGCTAAGACCGCCTACGGTGGCAACGAGCGAATTTTTAACGTGCTTTTTGATCTCCGCCGCATATTCGACATTACGTCCTTCGGGATAAAACATGCTGACATGAGTTCTGGCAAAGGATGCTTTAGTATGACTTACTCCACCGACGGATACGTGTATGATATCCGCGTGACCGTCCAGCTGCTCCGCTATGCGGCATGCCTCGTCTATGTCAAAG
>Ga0209510_1005542_pt1 | contig 10506 bp, 8 predicted proteins | sample BiotimSIPDNA_FD_185749 | JGI IMG/M metagenome (GOLD analysis project Ga0209510, IMG submission 185749) | Anaerobic biogas reactor microbial communites from Washington, USA - Biogas_R1 time_0 SIP DNA (SPAdes) (version 2) | ecosystem: Engineered > Bioreactor > Anaerobic > Unclassified | place...
GTTCCAGACATAGAAGGCCATCTCGATATCGCCCTTCTCGTCGAGGATGGGGATGGCGTTGAGGGTGAGATACTTCTTCACACCGTCGGGCCACTTGACCATAACGTCAGTCCGGGCGAGTTTCTTTGTCTCGTAGCAGGCGTAGAAATGGTCTCCCTCAAGGATGGTGATGTCATAGTCGTAGAGTTTCTTTGCAAGGGTCTCTTCCCGCGTCCCCCGCCACATCCGGGCATACTCATCGTTGATGTCGATCCGGCTCTTGTCAGGACGGAGCGTCGCGATAGCAAGCGGATTCTGCTTGATCATCGCATCCACGCGATGCTCGGTCTTCGCAACCTCCTCCCTCTCCTCCTGGAGATCGGTCCAGTCGTTCCAGACGTAGAAGGCCATCTCGATATCGCCCTTCTCGTCGAGGATGGGGATGGCGTTGAGGGTGAGGTACTTCTTCACACCGTCGGGCCACTTGACCATGACGTCCGTCCGTGCGAGTTTCTTCGTCTCGTAGCAGGCGTAGAAGTGGTCGCCGTCCAGGATGGTGATATCGTAGTCGTAGAGTTTCTTTGCAAGGGTCTCTTCCCGCGTCCCCCGCCACATCCGGGCATATTCGTCGTTGATGTCGATCCGGCTCTTGTCAGGACGGAGCGTCGCGATGGCAAGCGGGTTCTCCCGGATCATCGTGTCGATGCGGTGCTGCATCCGCCGGATCTCGGCCTCCTCTTTCCGTTTTTCAGTAACGTCGTTATAGACGTTCAGGATACCGGTCAGCTCGTTCTTCTCGTCGAGGAGCGGGATCCCGTATTGCTCCAGGATGTAGGTCCCGGCGGGGAACTCTACTGTAACTTCGCCATAAACCTGCTCCTTCTCAGTAAGCACCTTCCTGAGCCCCTCCCCTTTCTGGTCGAGGATCTTGAAGTCCCGGAGGGTCATCGTGGTGATACGCGACCGGTCGATACCAGTCAACCGGAGGTATGCCTCGTTGGCAGTGACGATCTTCATCCCGGTATCGACGACAAGGATAGGCATCGGGTTTTTCTGGACGATCGTCTCTGACTGCCGTTGCAGTTCGGCAATATTCTCCATCTGGGCCCGAATCTCTTCCTCGCCCTCCCGCTGCCGGGTGATATCGTTATAGACAATAAGAATGCTCTCGATCTCGTCTTTCGCGTCAAGAAGCGGGATACCATACTGTTCAAGTGTATGGGTTCCCGAGGGGAGCTCGACCACGACTTCAGCATACGCCTGTTTCTTCTCCCGGATCACCTGCCGGAGGCCGGAACCCTTCTGTGACGTCACTCTGAAGTCTCTCAGGCTTCTGCCGACCACCTGGTCTCTTGGGATCCCGCTCATATCGGCATATGCGGCATTTGCCATAGTTACCCCGAGCCCAGTGTCAACTACCAGAATGGGCATCGGGTTCTGCTGGATGATCGTCTCAGACCGCTGCCTGAGGGCTCCCGCCGCCTCCAGCTGACTCTGGAGGGATCTCTTCTCCTCTTCGTTCTTCTCAATCAACGCATTGATCGAGACGGCCAGGGGCCTGAAGCCCTCTGGAACACCGGCGAGGTCGATCCTCACCGAGGTGTCGCCATCGATCCCGGCATTGAGTGCCGCCTCGACCGCTTCGGGCAATACCACCGGTCCTTGTCCGGTCGTACCCGGCACAACCGGTCCGGTAAACAGTGCTTTTCTTCCAGGTTTATCGATCATCGATTACATCCTCCTTTTCTCATCCAGTTCCCGAATCGCGGTTGTTATTGCCCGATATTCCCTGCCAGCATCGCTCTCGGGTGCGTAGTGGGAGATGGGAAGTCCATGTTGCTGTGTCTCATATATTGCAGGCGAGTAAGAGACCGTAAACACCTGCTTGAATGCTTTTCTGACCTCGTTCTCAAACGTCTTCAACCGCTCCCTCTCCTTCTCCTCTTCCACGGAGGGACCGGGAGAGAAGATCCGTTTCAGGAAGAGGGCAAGGCCGCCTGTCCCGGCATCCTGATCGCCGGAGCCCTTCCAGCGGGTCAGGATAGCGAAATCTGCGGTGACGTTCTCTCCGAGCATCTCCCGGATGTCGCCAAAGACTGTTGAAAGCGCTTCCATACCTTTGAGGGCGAAGGTGCCGGGGTCGAGGGTGACAATGGTGTGGTCTGCAGCGACAAGGCCGTTGATGACAAACTGACCCATGCTCGGGGGCGTATCGATCAGGATGAAGTCGTAGGCATCCTTCACCCCGGCGAGCGCCTCCCTGAGAAGCCCTGCCCGGTCCTCGATGCTGTAGAGGTAGGGTTCAACCCCTACGAGGTCAAGGGTTGCCGGAGCCAGGTCAACTCCCGATGTCGTGGGAACGAGAACGTCGTTGATTGTTACGTCAGGAAACCCCTCAAAGACGCTCATAAAGACATCATACATGCTCAACTCAAGGGTCTCGGGGTTAATCCCCAGCCCCGCAGTGGCGTTGGCCTGCGGGTCGCAGTCCACCACCAAAACCCTTTTTCCGTCCTTCTGGAGGTATCCTGCGACATTGAGACACGATGTCGTTTTTCCTGTGCCACCTTTGTGGTGAGCAAACGCTACAACTGTAATAACCAGCACCCCTCAATACCTCTATTTGCAATAGGTTCTATTAAACCTATTTTTATAGATCTTTAGAGATGCGAGGCAGGTTCTAAATTTAAGGTCTTCTTGTATCCCCGGTGCAAGATCAGGCTTGCAAATTTGAGCAAATATCCCAAAGGGCAGGGTAGCGGGGAGCTGCACCAGCAGGCCCGGAAGCCCGGGCTTTGAGGTGCAGTAAAAGAGCATACCTCAACGTGAGAGGTCCGTATCCGAGTGGCATGCAACAGGGATCCTGTCCTCGCGGCCTGCCAGATCCCTGATACTCTGTACGCGCTCAGAGATGGATGGATGGTAGCCAGGCTCTGAGGAGATGAGATCCGGAACTATCCGCCGGAGGCCGCTACGTTTCTTGCGGCGTGCGGACGCCGCCCCGGCCCGCAGGCTGGAGAGCAGGTTCTGGAGGATGGTCCCCGGGTCTCTGATCTGGTAGCAGCGTCGCAGCGCATCTGCTGCATATCGGTCGGCAATAAACTCCTCGTCGTACATGCGGCGGTAGTATGCCCGATAGCCGAAGAAAACTACCAGGAGAAGGAGAACAATGAAGGCTACCTTTCCAACAGGCAGGCCGCCCACCTGTGGGAATGGCTGGTGGAGCAGGATGAGGTACAGGAGAAACGGCAGTGCCAGGAGGGCGGAAACCCGGGAAGAGCCCATCCTGACATGCCCCTCCTCATGGAGCAGCACGAACCGAAGGGCGTCATCACTGGCCCGGGAGAGGTTCCTTTCATAGAACGCACGCCGGTAGCGGATGCTGTTGAGCGCGGGACACCCCCGCATGGAGAACGTGAAGGGGCACTGTACCAGCCTTCTCCCGCGATCGATCAATCCCACTTCCTGGAGTTCCCCAAATATCCGGTATAGGCGGGAGTGATCGTTGGTCGCAAACATTTGATAGGAGGTATAATAATTTGAATATATTAAATATTCGCATAACCATGGATGCGGCCAGAACTGGATATTATATGATTCAGAGTGAAAATTCCCCTGTTCCAGGCAAATAGGAGCTTCTATCTCCAATCTGTCGTGTCCGGGATTGCGACCTCCGGAGCGGACCGGTCGGGCTCATCGATCGCCCCAAAAATCTCTATTTCCACTGAGATTCCAGCGACCAATGGGGATTCATTCACCTACGGAAGGTTAGCGCCAATGGGCCTCCCCATCCCCCGGTTCACTGCCCGGGGCGAGCAGGCCGACTTCATCCGTGCAGCCTCTCGCTACGCCTCATGGTCGCTTCACACCTGGACCGGGCTTCCCGGCGGCTACCACGTCCGGGGGAGGCCCCCACCACCGGACCACCGGGCATCAATCAGAATCGAGAACGTATCCAAAGCCCGCTTTTTTAACAATCTTTTAAATCGTGGGGGCGTGCGGGGCGGCGCGGGAAGTCCCCGGTCTTCAGGCCGGGGATGAGAGCAGAGCCGCCCTTCTTCGTATCGATAGGCATATCTCTCGGGGTATTCTATGTAAACACGGTATGATCGTTTCCTACAAGTATCGTGCATATCCGGATGCAGCTGGAGAAGCACGGTTGCATGAAGCACTTGATACCTGTAGGTGGCTCTACAACACGCTCCTTGAAGAATGCAACACTGCGCGCGAGAACGGATCCTCCCTGACGATGCAGAAGACTCAAGCACGAATTGTCACCCTGAAAGAGGAGCACCCTGCACTCAAGGATGTGTACTCCAAAGTTCTCCAGATGGTCAACTATACCCTCTGGAGTAACATTCGCGCTCTCTCAGAAACAAAGAAGAATGGTCGAAAGATCGGCAAACTCCGGTTCAAGAGTGCAGCGCGGTATCGTACGCTCAACTATAATCAGTCCGGGTTCACGATCGACTGCGAAGGTGAGTTCATCACCTTCTCAAAGATCGGGACCATTCCGTTTTCGATGCACCGACCATACTCAGGAGAGGTGAAGGGTGTCTTGATCACCCGTTCCGGTGACGAATGGTACGTCATCATTCAGGCGGACCAGGAGGTCGCCGCACCCCGGAGAGAAGGGCGGTCGGTTGGGATTGATGTCGGTCTGAACTCGTTTGCGGTCGATAGCGATGGCAGGGTGATCGCGAATCCCCGGTTCTCTGAACGATCACGGGCTCGGATGAAGAAGTTGCAGCAGCGTGTTGCCCGGAAACAGCGGGGTTCAAAGAACCGGGAGAACGCAAAGAAGAAACTGGAGAAGGCCTATGCTCATATCACCAACCAGAAGAACGATTTCCTGCATAAACTCTCCCGTCGATACGTTGCTGCCTATGCGACGATCTGTGTCGAAGATCTGAATGTCAAGTATCTCAAAGAAAACGGCAAATCTCGCGGACTCCGCAGAAGTATCCATGATGCATCGTGGGGGCGGTTCTTAGCATTTCTCTCGTACAAGGCTGAAAGTGCTGGTACGGAATTCATTCGAGTCGATCCCCGGGATACGACGCAGATGTGCTCAAACTGTGGAAGGATCGTGAAGAAGGATCTCTCCGTGAGAGTCCACGAATGTCCGTATTGCGGGTTTGTTGCGGATCGAGACTATAATGCGGCGGTGAATATTCACCGCGTGGGGATGGAACAGCCCTTGGAGCCTGTGGAGAGGATACCGCTGCATCACATCTCGGTGATGCAAGTATTGTCCATGAAGCAGGAAGCCCCGCCCGAGAGCGCGGGGTAGTTCACTAATTTCAGCCTAAACTGTGAATAAGTAGAGGAGGTGAATATGGTAGTGCCAGAAGTTTGGTATGGCTCGCATTATCCGGGTAAACCATCTTTCGGCTCTCTACCGGTTGGATGTCCAGAAAGTATGTGCCATTTCTGATACTGGTCCTTGCCGTTCTCACCGGGGCTGCAGGGTGCCTCTCCACGACGTTCCAGGAAGTGACCTACGAGGGTGGCATCCTGGAGATCAACGTGGAGAACACTGATAAGCCTGTTGAGAGCGCTGTGCTCCAGGTAACGATCATGGAGGTGGAGGCGTTTGAACAGAACGAAGTCTTCTGTAAAGCATGGTACGTCAACCTCGACCAGGGGCAGAACGAATACACAGTCCCGGTGGACCTGCAACCCGGCGCGTACAAAGTCTTTCTGACCGTATTCGTCGGTGATGAACGGAGAGCGTCCGTCATCCGCGACCTGGAGGTAGCGCCCTGAACCGGACGGGACTTGCGGCAGCACGGGGGCTTGAGCCGGCGGATACTGTCTTCTCCGGGGCCGAGGTCTTCAACCCCTTTGTGTGCACCTGGGAGCGCGTGGACTTCGCGGTGAAAGACGGCTACGTCGTCGGCCTCGGGGACTATCAGGGGAAGCAGGAGTACGACCTCGCCGGCGCCTACGTGGTGCCCGGGCTGATCGACGCCCATGTCCACATCGAGAGTTCTCTTCTCACGCCGCCCGAGTATGCCCGGCTCGTCCTTGCGCGTGGTACTACGACCGTGATCGCCGATCCCCACGAGATCGCCAACGTCTGCGGGGCGCCCGGGATCGAGTACCTGCTCGCCGAGGCTGCACGGACGCCGCTCGATATCCTGATGATGCTCCCGTCCTGTGTCCCGGCAACACCTCTTGATGCCGGCGGCGCCGTGCTCACGGCCGAAGACCTCGTCCGGTTCCGGGGCCGGGAAGAAGTCATCGGGCTTGCCGAGGTGATGAACGTCCCCGGCGTTCTCACCGGGGAACCGGACCTCCGGGCGAAGATGGACCTCTTCGAGATCATCGACGGTCATGCGCCGCTCCTCTCCGGCAGAGATCTGAACGCCTACATCTACGCCGGGGTCCAGAGCGACCACGAGTGCACGACGTTTGCGGAGGCGAGAGAGAAACTCCTCCGCGGGATGTACATCATGATCCGCGAGGGCTCGACCGAGCAGAACCTCCGCGACCTTCTCCCGCTCGTGGATGCCTGCACGGCGGCGCGGTGCTGCTTTGCCACCGACGACCGGCATGCCGATATGCTCGCTCGCGAGGGGCATATCGATGACTGTATCAGGAAAGCGGTTGCGTGTGGCCTCGAGGTCGAGCAGGCGCTCCGCATGGCCACGCTCTCCGCTGCCGGGCAGTTCGGGCTCCATGACCGGGGCGCCATCGCTCCAGGGAGGCTTGCCGACTTCTGCGTCGTCGACGACCCCGACCGGTTCTGCGTCGCCCGGACGTTCAAGTGTGGCGTCGAGGTGGTTGACGTCGGTTACCATCCGCCGGCCTGCCCTGCGGTCCCTCTCCATGTCCGTATGCCGGAACCCCGGGATATCCGGATCACCGGCCGTGGGGAGGCCCGGGTGATCGGTATCGTGCCCGGGCAGATCGTCACCCGCGACCTGCGCTACACGGTGGATGCCGCCGCTATCCCGGACACCGACCGCGATATCCTCAAGGCGGTCGTCACCGACCGCTACCGTGCGGGCGGCTCCGGGGTCGGTCTCGTCCAGGGTTTCGGCCTGCGGGAGGGGGCGCTTGCCGGGTCGGTCTCCCACGACTCCCACAACATCGTCGCCGTCGGGGTCGATGACGCCGATATCATCCATGCCATCAGGGAGGTGGTCCGGCTCGGAGGGGGGCTCGTGGTGGTCTCCGGCGACGACGTGACCACCCTCCCCCTCGAATGTGCGGGGCTTATGTCGGCCCTTCCCCATGAAGAGGTCGTGGGGCGCCTTGGGGCTCTTCGGGAGCATGCCCGGCGGCTCGGGGCGGTCGAGAACCCCTTCATGTACCTCTCGTTCCTCGCCCTGACCGTCATCCCCGAGGTGCGGGTCACGGAGCGCGGGGTCTTTGACGTCCTGGCTTTCGAGGACGTTCCGCTTTTCTGTGATTGAGGGGAGATTCGCGCCCTCCGGGCGCTCCTGGCCCCCTCCCCTGTCCCTCCACCAGACGCGATTGGCCACCATAGTCCACCGCACGGGTGGAACCCGGGAAAAGGCCGTTTCCACGTCTGCAACATGTGGTGCTGCCTCATGTGAAACACCTCCTGTCGGGAAGGAGCGCCTCGTCACCAGACACCTGGCATTACACCAGGCGCGAGAACTGCGATCAGAAGGATGATGAGAGGCTGATGCAGGAAGTAGATGAGGAGCGAGTGCCGGCCGAGGACCGAGAACGGCCGGGCAACCACCGGTTCCGCTGCCCGGAGCGAAAAACCCCGCTCTCCGCCTGGGTAGAAGAGGTACCCGCAGGACATCCCGATGAGAACAAGGCCGAACCAGGGGAGAAGCGGCACGTAATCGAGGCTCATAAAGGATGCCGGATGGATCCCGAGCCAGAGGAGCGGCCATGGGCCCGAGACGGCGTTTGTGACGTAGCCGGCGATGATGCAGGCGGTGCCCAGGATGAGGTTTGTCGTGCCGAACCGCACAAAGAGCGGCGCCAGCAGGATTGCGATGCCGATGAAGTGCAGGATGCCGAAGACGATGTAGACCGAAGGGAGGAAGAGCCAGGTGACGGCAGTGATGACGAGACCCAGGGAGAATATCCCAAGACCACGCCTGATGTACTTGAGCGCAAGATCGCGTCTCGCCAACCGCCGCTCAGCCCTGGCGTAGCTGATGGTGAAGGAGACCCCGACGATGAAGATGAACGCCGATGCGGTCAGGTAGGCAAGCATCCGGAGGAACCCGCCGGAGACGTTCAGCGGCAGAACTCCGAAGAAGTTGAGGTCGAAGGCGGAGTGAAAGACGATCATCGTCACGACGGCGATACCCCGGGCGAGATCGATCTCCCAGTAGCGTTCCGCGGGCAATCGCTCCCCCGCCGTCAGAAGAATCTTCGCCGGACCGGGGCGCCGCAGGCAGGACAGACCTTCATTCCGGCGATCTCCCTGCTCTGCTCCTCGGTGGGTTCGTTGTAGATCCGGGAGAAACCGCACTCCCGGCTGCACTCAAGAACAATGAACGGGCTACAGATCCGACCCAGGTCTCTCACCTCCATCTCTCTGCTGCACACACATTATGGTTGCCTTAACTCCCATGGAGGCGCTGGTCTGATAAGTGTTTACCCGGGAGCCCCGAGAGGCAGCATTATGCCCAGTCCCTGCCTACCGTAATACGGTTTTACCATGAGCGACCGGGACGAACACATCATAGAAGCCGCCGGCAAATGCCGGGTCGTGGTCAGGGACGGCCGGGTGGTCGAAGTCGGGACGCCACAGATAGATGACTGCCCCCTGGCACGGCGTTTTGCCTGTCCGGTCAGGGAGATGACGCCGGATGCGATACGCGAAAACATCGAGGCACGGATACAGTCGTTTGGGATGTGCACGCCGGAGCGGGAGGTCCTTGCCGGACCTGACTTTGTCCTCTTCGGGGCATCCGAACTCCTGAGCGGTGCCATCAGGCAGGGGCTGCTCGACGCTGTGGTGATCGTCTCCGACGGGGCCGGGACCCTGGTTGCGAAGGACCCTGCCCTCATCCAGGGGATCGGCGGCCGGATGTCGGGGCTCGTGAAGACGAGCCCCATCCCTGAGGTGATCGCGCGGATTCGGGAGAACGGGGGCGTTGTCCTCGATCCCAAGACCGCAGCCATCGACCAGGTCGCCGGTGTCGCCCTGGCAGCAACGCTCGGGCACCGGCGGGTCGCCGTGACCACCGCCGATGCCGCCGAGGCGGTGGCTATCAGGGACCGGTTCCCGGAGGCTGTGATCGTCGGCGTCCACCTGACCGGGATATCACAGGAGGACGCAGCCCTGATGGCCGGCACGGCTGACCTGGTCACCGCCTGCGCATCGCGCCACATCCGTGAGGAGGCGGCGAAGACCGCGCTCCTGCAGGCAGGGACATCGATCCCGGTCTTTGCGATGACGCGGGCCGGAAAAGCGATCATCCTTGCAAAGGCAGAGGAGACCGACCGCCCTCTCATCATCCACGGCGCACGCCTCCCAGTAGAAGGGTCGCAGTCTCCGGCGCCGCTCTGCTGACGCCGGTGGCATCACTGGAGCATTTCATCTAATATTTTCCATGCGATGGTTGCCTCACGCGAAGGGCGCGAAGCCTCGACACCCGAGGGATCGTTACGCCCTCCTTCGCGCTCTTCGCGTCTTCGCGTGAGTCTTCAGTACTGGGAGGGGATAATGCCTCACGCGGGAGACCGGCGATCACTCCCACGCATCAGGACCCGCAACATAAGGTGAAATGCCCCGCTACTGGACCATTGCATCTAATGCATCGTGTCATCTTATTTTAGAAACTTTTGTCGCGTGTTGGGACGGGCACTCCGGTCTCGCGCGGGAATGTGCGAAGTTCGGTATAATCCCTGCAACGCCCCTTCGCGCCCTTCGCGTCTTCGCGTGAGGGGTAATAGAGAGTACCAACGTCTCACGCGAAGCCGCGAAGGGCGCGAAGAGGGACGGAAGATCTCTAAATTTAAGATGACAACAAGCACTAGTATTGCACGGACGCAGGCTCTTACCGTTCCTGGATGCCCCAGGACCGGCTCCGCCCCCTCCTTAAGGAGCGCATCTGCAGAAAAAGAGAAGGTTCTTCCAGTCTTACACGGGAGCGGGCGTGTCCTCGTAGACCTGGGCAAGGTACCGGGCGTAGAAGATCGCAAACGCAGCGTTGAGGAAGAGAGCGATGATCCAGCCAAGGAATGGTATCAAGGAAAGAAGGCCGAGAACAAAGAAGTAGATGGCTGCTACGACGATGAGGATGACGACTGCGATTATCCAGGTAACCCACCCGAGTTTGCCGATGTGCCCGAGGATCGCGCTGAAGTTGAACGCCTCACCGAGGCTCTCTGTGTGGGCGAACCTCAGGACGGCAAACAGCGCGATGAACGACATGACGATCGCGACGATGAGGGCAAGGAAGCCTCCTGCAAGTGCACCGAGGAGTGCGGTGACGGCCCCGGATGGGTCGCCCGTTCCCATCCCGGCGATAATGCTGAGGCCGCCGAGGACGAGGAAGACCAGGATCGCCGGGAGCATGT
>Ga0209510_1005543_pt1 | contig 10504 bp, 10 predicted proteins | sample BiotimSIPDNA_FD_185749 | JGI IMG/M metagenome (GOLD analysis project Ga0209510, IMG submission 185749) | Anaerobic biogas reactor microbial communites from Washington, USA - Biogas_R1 time_0 SIP DNA (SPAdes) (version 2) | ecosystem: Engineered > Bioreactor > Anaerobic > Unclassified | place...
TGTCCGACGTCGAAAGAGGTGGTGTGTTCGCCCAGACAGTCGGCACATGGACCCTCCTGCCCGAATCCTCGCGACGCCGTGGGCTTGGCTGGATCGCCAACAAGTTCAGGGGAGACCTCCGGCTTTTTGACGGAGTCGGCGAGCTTGCATCAGCCTATTCCGAACTACCCTACCTCGGCGCGCTTCCGATGGTTCGTGACCTTCAGCCTGAGAATGAAGACAGCCTCTCCCATCCTTCCTCAGACCGGATGACGGATTCGGCAGACCGGGCCAAACTCGCCTGGATCCGCTTCCCTCGCGTGTCGAACTCGAGCGACTGCCAGCCCTGGGAAACCGATGGAGGAGTCTGCGTGCAATGGGTGGACCATCCGGAAGCCCTTCGGAATGCCGCCGCCATTATTCTTCCCGGGACAAAAGACACACTCGCAGACCTTAAGTGGCTGAAACAATCCGGGCTCGCCGATGCCATTACCCGGAAATCACTCGAAGGAACCCCGGTGGTCGGCATATGCGGCGGCTTTCAAATGATGGGCGTGCGTCTGATCGATGCCGCTGGAGTGGCGGGAACACCCGGTGATACCGCCGGGCTTGGTTTGTTACCGGTCATAACCGTGTTTGAAAAGGACAAGCATATCGAGCAAGTTCAGACACACTTCGGTAGCAGCTCCTGGACCTGCTACGAGATCCACAATGGACGTACCCACTGGCCGGCCGGCGTGGATCCGCTCTTCCAAATCGAGCGCACCGGAGGTCTCGCGCCTGAGGGAATCCGACTCGGCAAGATCTGGGGATCCTACCTGCATGGGATGTTTGAGTCTGTCGAAGTCCGCCGCGCGCTCGCATCGTCAGCAGGCATCCGTTCATACCAGACCGGAATCGCGGACTGGCAGTCCCATAAACGGGAGCTCTATGACAAGATGGCCGATGTCCTTGAGACGCATCTCAACCTTGAGCCCATCCTACGCTATGTGGAAAGTTGATGGAGGAATGATCCTGGCCGCTCTTGTGTTGGACTTCGTGCTGGGCGACCCCCGCCGGTTTCCGCATATCACCCGCATCACCGGAGCTTGGATCCGGTTCGCCGAAAAGGGATTCCGGCGTTTGCGCACCGACGGCATTTGCGGCGGATGTGCCTTCACCATGGTCGTCATCGCGGGCATCCTTGGCCCGGCAATGTTACTCCATGCGTGGCTACAGCACCTCCACCCGGTCGCTGCATGGTCACTGGGCTGCCTGATCCTTTTTCAAAGCATCGCCTTCCGGGACCTTATCCGACACGTCAAAGCAGTCGAATCCCCCCTCCTGAAGAAGGATTTGGAGCAGGCCAGGAATCGCCTGAGCTGGATTGTGGGACGCGACACCGGCCATCTGGATTCCCAAGAAATCAGCCGGGCATCCATCGAGGCGCTGGCCGAGAGCATTCACGACGGCTTCGTCGGCCCACTATTCTGGGCTTTTTTGCTCGGACCATCCGGGGCACTTTTGTTCCGGATCGCCAACACCCTCGATTCGATGGTCGGGCATCGGGATGAGCGTTACGAACGTTTCGGAAAGTGCTCGGCCCGGCTGGATGATGCGATGGGCTTGCTCTCCTCCCGACTGAGCGGATTGATCCTGTGGATTGCCAGACCCAGCCGCTCAATCCAAACCATCATACGGGATGCACGTAAACACGCCAGCCCGAATGCCGGTTGGCCGGAAGCAACAATGGCCTACGGATTGGAAGTGCGCCTCGGAGGAAACAACTGCTACGATGGGATTCCGATCGATGGACCCATCTTCAATTCGGATGGAAAATCACCCGCACCGCACGACATCCACCGGTCCTTGAAAGTCAGCTTCGTCGCATGGCTTCTTGTGCTCTGCATCGCGCTTGCAGTTTTCGCCACCCAAGTCGCGATTCCCGGATAAGAGATACGTTTGCAAACTCCTCCGAAGCGCTTTAGGTGTAATATCCATCACCTCAACCCGATTCCGATCATGCCCGCGCATATTGCCGTCTTCAGCTCCAAATCCTACGGAACATCGACTGCATGCTCCGCGATGTCCCCGGCGCAGAACGGGTGCTCCCGCCCGCAAAGCGCGGATAATAACGGAGTATCGCCCCCATGCCTATCTTTACTCCGAGGTCCGAGGATTCGGAATAAACCCTAATCTTGGCCGAATTCCAGAGTTCCCAATCGGTCAACACCACAGAATACGGATGATAACGGCAAACGGCCGACTTCCCACAAGGGAATGAAATCCAGCGATCGCAGGAAGACCACCCACGACAAATCATCCGGGCCGGGCTTCATCAACGCAGGTGAGTGGATCTTTGCCAGATCACCTGCTCTTCATAATACACGGCAATCAGCCTTTGCGGGGGCGGCCACGTTTGGATTTACGGGAAGAATCCTCGTCCTCATCTTCATCCTCCTCCTCGAAATCCTCGTCTTCTTCCTCCTCCATGTCCTCGTCTTCATCCTCGTCGCCGTCCTCTGAGCCGTCGATGTCGTCATCATCGTCGTCCCACTTCATGGTTTCGTCTTCTTCGAGGGTCTCTTCGTCTTCTTCGAAATCAGGCAGATCAATGTCGATTTCTTCTTCGTCCGTCGAAGCTTCTTTGGCGTCTTCCCCAACCTCAAGCTCGTAGCCTTCGGGGATGAACTCGAGGATAGCGGTCACTTCATTGAACACATGGATGGATTTACCTTCCATGTACTCGGCGTTTTGCTGCTCGCGGATCTGCTCTTCAATCTCGTCGATCTCAAGACTCTCCGCGAAATCGATGAGGCTGTTCAACATCTTCACACGTAAACGGGTGATCTGATCCAGAAAATCCGCATATGGACTCTTTTCCTCATCCAAAATGTCCGGCAACAGGAAGACGTCCTCCTCGCTCTCAAGAAACGACTCCGATACACGGGTCAGCTCGACCAGATTGTCCGGCAGCTTGCGGGTGATTCGAAACGCATAAAACGCGCTCTCAAATACTTCGATGTCGAATCCGTATTCGCGCAAGGCGTCCAGAAGATCCACAATATGCGCCTTCTGGCGGGGATCAATGATGCTCAAACCATCGACATCCCAATGCACGGGATCACTGGTTTCAGCGACCCACCAGTTGTAGTCTTCACCGATACGGACTTTCAGCCATTGCAATTTGGGAGATGATTTGCTCATATCAAAACTCGTAAATGTGTCAGATTGAATAGGTTAAAACAGAGGTCTTGCCCTCTGCCAAAGGGTGTCCCGATCCATGGTATGGAAACGGGGAATAGGGGATTTCCTGCAAAAATCAATTGCCAAATGGGCAAAATGATAAGTTTTATTGCAGGATTTCCAAATGGGCTCCGCATACGAAAGGGTCTTAAGACCCATCCTTTTCAGGTTTACACCCGAAGCAGCGCACAACATGAGCATCCGGGCACTGCAGATTGCTGCTGCCTGTGCACCGGGCAAATCCTTGCTCCGGGCGATCTACCATCCGGGATCGCGAAGCCCGGTCAAGCTGTGGGATCTTGAGTTCCCAAACCCAGTCGGAATCGCTGCCGGCATGGACAAGGATGCGCTTGCTGTGGACGGACTCTTTGCGCTCGGATTCGGGTGCGTGGAAGTGGGAACCGTTACTCCGCTGCCGCAACCGGGCAATCCCAAGCCCCGACTCTTCCGCTATCCGCAACACCACGCGGTGGTCAACCGGATGGGATTCAACAATGCCGGAGCGGACGCGATGGCCCGGCGACTTGCCCGCTGGCGCAAACAAACCGGGCCGCACGCGCCTGGCATTCTCGGAGTGAATCTCGGGAAGCAAAAGACCACGCCTCTGGAAGAAGCTGCAGGCGATTACCTCAAGAGTTTCTCGATTCTCGCCGATTACGCTGACTATATCGCGGTAAACATCAGCAGCCCCAACACCCCGGATCTGCGCAAGCTGCAGGGCAGTGATTACCTCGGCGGCATCCTGCGCACCCTCAATCAGGCCAATGGCGAACGGGTCGGCTCTGGAAAACGAAAGATCCCCCTGCTGCTCAAGATCGCGCCCGATCTCGATCAGGCACAAGTAGAGGCAATCGTCGGAACCGTCATCGATTGCGCGTGGGACGGGATCATCGCAACCAACACCACCATTGACCGGAGCGCACCTTTCGATGAATTGGAAAACCAAGGAGGATTGAGCGGACAACCCCTCCGCGAACGCTCCAACACCGTCCTCAGGCAGGTGATTAAGGTGGCTGATGGAAGACTTCCGGTCATCGGAGTGGGTGGCATCGAAACAGCAGATCAGATGAAGGAAAAACTCGATGCCGGAGCCTCTCTCGTTCAAGTTTACACGGGATTCATCTACAAAGGGCCTGGCATGGTTAAGGGCCTGCTCCAGGGTTGACTTGACCTTCCATGAAACCGGAAGGAAAAGTGCCCGCCGTCGGGATGATTGCCCTCTACTTTGTAATGGCCGCCGTTGCGGCGGCCCTGATGTATTGGCGCATCGGCGGGGGTGCATCTCCGTGGGATCAGTTCACACCCGGCCCGACACCTCTCAAGGCCTCTGTGCTAACGGTCTCACTGGTTTGCGCGATTCACATCCTATCCAAGGTTCTGATCCGGGTGGCACCGGTTTTTGAGCGTTCGTCCCTTCAAATGGCCAATGTGCTCAAAGGATTGTCCTGCATGCATGTGGGGTGTCTTGCATTGGCAAGCGGGATCGGAGAGGAAATGCTGTTCCGGGGCTGGCTGCTTAACGAAACGGGACTCTGGATCTCCAGCCTCCTGTTTGGGCTCATGCACATACCACCAAACCGTGACTGGTGGTCATGGCCTGTATTCGCCGGGGTGGTAGGCTGTCTGCTCGGCCTACTGTATGTTGAGAGCCAGAGTCTGATCTATCCGATACTGGCCCACGCCGGCATCAATTATGTGAATATATGCCTGATCCTGCGCATGGCACGACGCCGGGAAGGATACACTTCCAATGCAGGCCAAACGGCCCCGAGGGATGAAGGCATCCATGGATAGTCCACTGAGATCCAGCATCCGGCAATGGATGCGCCCCTTGCGGAATGGGCTCAAGGCTTACGGCGCACTCCTATTGATCCATACTCTGGCGTGGGGAATCGATCCGGAGAGCTTCCTGCGCTCATTTGAAGGGCACTGGATCGGGTCCTACACATCCGAATCCATTGCCGGGGAAACCCTCGGCGGAGGAAAGATCGAAGTCGTTGCGTCGTATCTCGACGGAATCCTGTGGCTCGACACCACCTACAGGGAAAATGATCGGGAACGCAAAGAGTATAGTTGGACAAAATGGGAGTCAGACCGCTTCCGTAACGCAGTGGAACGGGATGGCCAAACCTTCCTGTTTTCGGGATGGATTTCGGGGAACACCCTCCGGTGGTTGCCCGATGATCCCAAGGCACGCATGAATCAGCTCCACAGCGAGCAGGTCAACACCATCGACGGCTCCCGCAGGCTCGTCTACCGTGGCTTTGAGATGATTCCGCTCCCTTCGGGAGTCCGCTTCGTATTGTTCGATGCCGAGCTCCAACCCTTCGGATCGCTGGTCAAACCAGCGTTCTGAAGCGCTTCAATCGGTGCACCTGTTCTGAAGATAAATGAAAATCGAATTTCCCAACGCATTGCCCTGTCAAGCCGAAGTCTTAAGCGATTTGGCCATCGAGTCAAAAGGGCATTGGGGATACTCTAAGGAACAGCTCGATATCTGGAGGAAAGATCTAAAGATCGAAGAGGAATACATCACCCAAAACCTAGTTCGAACGATTCTAGCAGATGGTGAGCTTGTTGGCTTCTACGCGATCAAAAAGGAAAAGAATGAAGACGTTCTCGACCATCTCTGGCTACTTTCTAAAGCGATCGGACGGGGAATTGGAAATCACGCATTCCAAAAGATCAAAGAGGATTGCACGACTCTGAAGATAGAAGAATTCGCTGTGATTTCCGATCCAGACGCGGAAGGATTTTACCTCAAACAAGGCTGTGTTCGCGTTGGGGAGGTTGAAAGCAAGCCACAGAACAGGATGCTTCCGAAACTCAAATATCGTATTGAAGAAACAATACAGAGTCAGTCAACCCATACAACTCCGGCAGTTGCTCCGCACTGACTACGCGTATGGCTTTCACGTTAAGGATTGGAGTGAATCCGCAGGAGTTTCATTTCAAAGCATTCTTCCTGATTTTCTTACAACGCGGTCTTGTGCTTCCCGATTCTGCAAGTCAGAGTCAAATGCGGTGAACCATTCCTCCCATGTTAATCGACAGCCATTGCCACCTCCATTCATTTCTATCGTCCAACCGTCTCCCATCTGTCCTCAGCTTGGCCGAGCAGGAGGGCGTTTGGCGATTCATCACCGTCGGCACCTCCACTGAAGACTGGGAGACTTACCGCAAGCTCGCATCGGACTACCCGGGCCGGATCTACTTCACTGCAGGATTGCATCCCGGGCACGTTGAGGAGGACTGGGAATCCCAGCTCGACGCACTGGAGGGCATCCTCCAAAAAGGGGACGCCGTTCGCCCAGTGGCAATCGGAGAGACGGGGCTGGACTATTTCAGGCTGCCTGCCGATCCAGAAGCGCGAGCCCAAACCATCATTCGTCAAAAAGCATCCTTTCTCCGGCAAATCGGAATCGCCAACGCCTACGGACTTCCTCTGGTTGTTCACTCCCGTGCGGCTTTCGATGATTGCATTCGCCTCATTGATCAGAGTGGATTCCCTTGGAACAGTGTGGTGTTCCATTGTTTCAGCGAAGGACCGGACGCCATGAAACGCCTCAACCTCAGAGGGGGTCGCGGTTCATTCACAGGGGTCATCACCTATGGGAAGGCATCCGAGGTCCGGGATGCTCTCGTGGAACAGGGGGTCGATCGGCTCATGCTCGAGACCGATGCGCCTTATCTCGCACCCACACCCCACCGCGGAAAGGAAAACGAACCCGCATTTTTGATCCACACGGCGGACGCAGCGGCACAGTTGCTCCACATGACCCCCGATAACCTCCGCAAACAGGTCTGGGAAAACACCTGCAAGTTCTTCAACATCGTCTGACCCCTGTCGCGAACAACACTCGGTGCCTGCCATTTGACATTTCAGCAATTCGAGGGATCTTCGCATTATGAAGATCGAAGCTTATCTCAAGCCCCACTGCGGATGGAGCCACGGGGTAAGGACCATCCTCTCGAAATACGGACTCGACTACGAGGAATTCGATATTGCGGGTTGTCCACGCTGCTACGAGGCAATGGTGCGCAAGTCCGGTCAGAAGCTATCGCCATGTGTTGAGATCAATGGGGTGATGTTGTCCGGAGTAAGTGGCGAAGAAGTGGAAACCTACCTTTTGCGCAATGAACTCGTATCTCCAGTGGAAAACCGCAACACGAGTCAAGCGGCTACATGCTTGTCGGGAGCTTCTGAAACCTACCCGGCATTCGAGAGCACACGGTTCTTCTGAAAGCTTGCATTTCAGTGTCTCAGTGTATCGGATTCCGCTGATAATCGGGCCAGCGATCCTTTTCCCGGTTTAGGTTGTAGCGTTCATTTTCGTTTTTCATGGAATTCGCCCAAGCTCTTGAACAACTCCGCCAATCCTTGTCCGGTTTGATTCATACCGATGTGGATGCGCTCAGGAATGTATCCTGCGATGGTCTGAAAATCTCTTTCATGCCGGATGCGCATATTGTCGCGGCCGATGCTGCGGATGTAGGAAAAACGCTCAGGATAGCGCACGAAAACCATATCCCTGTCGTCGTAAGGGGCGCCGGATCAACGCTTACCGGATCCGCCACCCCTTTCCGCGGAGGATGGGTGCTCGATGTTTCGCGGCTCAATTCCATCCGGATCGACGCTGTGCAGAAGATGGCTTTCGTCGGAGCGGGTGCGGTGTTACGCGACATTGATGCCGCGGCAGCCTCCCATGGGCTGTTCTATCCGCCCGACCCTTCGTCTCACCGTTGGTGCACAGCCGGAGGCACCATTGCGTGCAACGCGGGCGGACTGCGTTGCGTCAAGTACGGGGTTACGCGGGACTATGTGATTGCGCTCAAAGGCTACCTCCCGAACGGCGAATACGTGGAACTGGGAAGAGCGGTGCGCAAGTTCGCCACCGGTTTCAACCTGAGGGACCTCTGGATCGGCTCGGAGGGGATGCTCGGAGTGATCACCGAGGCCGTTCTACGACTCATCCCCAGACCGAAGGTGAGGTGGACCCTGCTCTGCGGCTTCTCAAGCGATGGCGAGGCACTCCGTTTCGCACTCGACTTGCTTTCCTCCGGTATGAACCCGTCGATCCTCGAATTCATCGACTCCTTGAGCGTCAAGGGGGCCGAGCGGGCAACGGGTCATCAATTTTTCCCCGGGCAATCCGACCCGGCCGTCATCCTGCTCGAACTCGACGGCCAAGACATGGATGCACTCGAACGGGAATCAAATGCCGTCATCCAGAAAGCACAATCCGTCACCTCGAATCTGAGGCATTCCTTTCTGGAAGTGGAAGGAGAAAGGCTATGGGAAGTCAGGCGCAAATGTTCCGGAGCAATGTTCCAACTGGCCGACACCAAACTCAATGAGGATGTCGTGGTCCCGCTGCAGGAAATGCCGGCCCTCATCGCCTTCATCCATGGGTTACGGGCGAACTCTGGCTTGCCGATTGCGGTATTCGGACACGCGGGTGATGGCAACCTTCATGTCAACATCATGTATGACAAGGACAAGCCCGAGAAGGTGAAACGGGCCCGTGAGGCACTCGACGCCCTGATGCACAAGGTAATTGCCCTTGGAGGCGCTATCAGTGGCGAACATGGGATCGGGCTGGCCAAGAGTGCCTACTTCAGCGATCAGATTCCACCGGCTCAAGTCGCCTGGATGAAGGGCATCAAGGATCTCGTCGACCCTCACGGCATCCTCAATCCAGGCAAGATCTTTGAGCCGTTCCACCCATGGGAACACTCCAAAATGGATATCTCCTTTCCCTGGGACCATCGCTGAGATGTCCTTGGGGCCCATTCCCTTGCCCTATCCCATATGCTACCCGCATTCCTTTGCACACTACTGTTTTCGGTCAGCGCAATCTCGGCCAACCGGTCGGTCGCTCACCTTGGGAGCAATCTGGCTAATGTCAGCCGGCTCACGCTGGCGTGCGTCATCATGGGCCTCATTGCATGGATCATTGGAGTCTGGCCGGGATGGACCGTTTGGACCATCTTCTTCATTAGCGGAATCGTGGGATTCGGGTTCGGTGATATCGGGGTTTTTTATGCGTTGCCGAGGCTCGGATCCCGATTGACCATCCTCTATACCCAGTGCATCGCGGCCCCGATCGCGGGAGTCGTGGAGTGGATCTGGCTCGGAACATCCCTCAGCATGGCACAAATCATCTGCGCACTTGTCACCCTCGCAGGAGTCGCCATCGCACTGGATCCATGGCACACCCGCAACCTCAAGAAGGATAAACTCATCAGCGGAAGCTTGTTCGGCTTGCTCGCCGCTGCCGGACAAGGATTGGGCGCGGTTATCAGCCGCTTTGGTTACGACACCGCCCACTCAGCAGGTGTCGAGCTTCCCGCGATGACGGCAGCTTTCTTTCGCATCACCGGCGGCATCCTCATTGCCTGGGCCGCCTGGGGAATCAGCAGTTGGTTCATCCGCAGAAAGAAAAACCCTGCCTTTGACAAAAGCGAGATCAACGCACCGACTCTCCTCAAGTGGAAAGCGTCTCATGTGAAGACTTTTGTGCTCATCAATGCCCTTACGGGGCCCGTGCTTGGGGTCGCCTGCTTCCAGTGGGCATTGGGCGTGAGACCCAGTTTCGTGGTTTTGCCGATTGTAGCCCTCTCCCCGATCGTCGCGATTCCACTTACCCGAATCTGGGAGAACGACCGCCCCAGCCTTGTATCCTTGATCGGGGCCGTCATTTCCGTAATCGGAGCCGCCGCGCTCTCACTGGTGACCATCCTGCCCTGATCGCGACTGGCTCGCGGCATTTTCGCTTTGCACCCGGACGCCGTTGGATCATTGTGTGCTTTCCGATCCATGATGAAGATCCTCAAACGCTATGTCCTCCTGGAGGTGTTGAACGCAACCCTCGGCGCCATGGCATTGTTTTGCGGGATTCTTCTGGCCGGCAACGTGCTGCAGGAGCTCGCCGGGCGCCTTGCTGACGGCCGGATATCGCTGGAGGTCTTTGTCCAGCTCATCGCGCTGCTGATTCCCTTCGTCGCGGCATTCTCGTTGCCCCTGGGCATGCTCACGGGAGTCCTGATCGGAATCGGCAAGCTTTCGTCCAGCCGCGAGATCGTGGCGATGAAGGCCAACGGTGTCAGCATCTGGGGAATCAGCATCCCAGTGTTCCTGTTGGCGATTCTCGGAGTGTTTGCCTCTTTGGCTGCGAACAACTACATCGCTCCGGTTGCAAGGACTACCTACAAGAAATTGATGGTCAACGCTCTCCGCACCGACCCGCTCCGTTTCTTCAAGGCCGGGGTCATCAGCCGCGACTTCCCGGGTTACGTC
>Ga0209510_1005544_pt1 | contig 10503 bp, 10 predicted proteins | sample BiotimSIPDNA_FD_185749 | JGI IMG/M metagenome (GOLD analysis project Ga0209510, IMG submission 185749) | Anaerobic biogas reactor microbial communites from Washington, USA - Biogas_R1 time_0 SIP DNA (SPAdes) (version 2) | ecosystem: Engineered > Bioreactor > Anaerobic > Unclassified | place...
CAGAGCCAGAGGGTATATGTAGGGGTGCGCCCCTCGTGCCCGGGGTGATCGAATGACAGGTGTTACCCAGCAGATGGCGAATGTTACCGAGTACAGTGCGGTCAACCTGATGGCTGATGCCGGGGTGGATGCGAGGCGATGGAGCCGGATGCCGGACGACGCAACGATCAGAAAGACGGTTGCGGCGATCGAGGCACGGAACATCAGGGTAGTCCTTGCAGAGACGGCAGAGGAGGCGCTCTGGGCTGTCATCGACCTGCTTCCCGAAGGAGCCGAGGTTATGTACGGCTCCTCGACGACCCTGCTCGAGATCGGGTTTGACCGGGTGCTCAGGGAGAACCCGAAGGGATGGCGGGATTATCACGCGGTCATCACGGCCGAGAGCGATGAGAAGAAGCGACACGCCCTCCGCCGCAAAAGCGTGGCCGCCGACTACTTCCTCTCCGGGGTCCAGGCGATTGCCGAATCGGGCGAGGTGGTGGGGTGCGACAAGACCGGGAGCCGGATGGGGGCGTGGCCCCACGCAGCGGCTCATCTCATCCTCGTCTCGGGGGTAAACAAGATCGTGCCGACCATCGACGATGCGCTCCGGCGGTGCCGGGAGTACGCCCTGCCCCTCGAGGAACAGCGTGCCCGGCGCGTCTACGGCACTTCCAGTGCGATCGGAAAGTACGTGATCCTCGCCGAAGAGGTTAGTGAGGGGAGGATAACCCTGGTCCTGGTCCGGGAGCGCCTCGGTTACTGAACCGGCCGGCCCCGTGCATTCAGCTGCCGGGTGTGCAATCTTTGGGGCAAACGGCATCCCTGCGACGGATAATCCTCCCATTTGAAGTGCGGATTTGATCATGGTCACAACACCTGCCCGGTGTGCCCTGGCGCTGCGGAGATCCTGTCGTTCCCCGGTCAGACCCTGCGACGGGGGTGCGGACGTGGCTATGGCGACGCACCCCCTCCTTTTCCCCATCCGGGGGTGCAGTATTATCTGACCTCCCGTGCCACTTTTCAGTACATGGAGATCGTAGATATTCTCAACACTACTACCATTCCGCTCTCTGACATTACGCTTGAATCGGTTCTTCTCGCCGTTATCGTCGCCGTGATTGGGTGGATCGTTGTGCGAGTGCTCATCTCTGCCTTCACAAAGGCACTCTCCCGCGCTTCGCACCTGCCCGAACTGGTCATCGAGTTTCTTGTCCGCTTTCTCTCGGTCCTGCTCTACGTGATCCTCGTCCTGGTTGTCCTCGCGACGCTCGGGGTCGATGTCTCCTCTGTGGTGCTCGGGCTCTCGGCGGTGATAGGGCTCATCCTCGGCTTCGGCCTCCAGGACACCATCACCAACCTGGCCGCCGGGGTCTGGGTGGCGGCTCTCCGCCCCATCGATAAGGGCGAGTTCGTCGAGATCAAGGGCATCTCCGGGACGGTCACCTCGGTCGGCATCATGGCAACCGAGCTCGTGAAGGCCGACAACACTTACATCACCATCCCAAACTCCCTCGTCTGGGGGAGCCCGGTGATCAACTCCAGCCGGATGGATACCCGCCGTGTCGAGGTCAAGGTCGGGATCGCCTATGACAGTGACCTTGACCTGGCCGTCAGGGTCGCCACCGACCTGATGGCCTCCCACGAAGCGGTACTCCCCTCGCCCCAACCGGCGGTCGTCGTCAGCGAACTGGCTGACTCTTCGGTGAACCTCTCCCTGCGGGCGTGGACGGAGACGTCAAACTACTGGCGGGTCCGGGGGGACCTGACCCGCGACATCCTCCGGGCATTCCGTGAGGGCGGGGTTGAGATTCCCTTCCCGCAGGTGGACGTTCACCTGGATAGGGCTCAATAGATCTCTTCTATTTTTTGCGAATTCGTGCCTGGGGCCTTCCCGGTCCGGCAGGACTCTCTATGGGCAATCGTCCCCGTGGTTTAAGGGCTCTCTCCCTCAACGCAGAGGTTCTGGCGATCCCTCCTCCCCGGAAACAGGTCAGAGATGTGTTCTGGTATGGAATACCTATTGTGGGACGTTACCCAAACAGGTCCATTTCTGCTCGCTTTGTGAGATGACGGACCAGGATCAGGGTGCGGCGACCTAGACACCAAATCAGGGCTAAAATAACTCCTGGACGCCGCTGGTGCGAGGGGCAGGGGTCTCATGGTGTCGTCTTCCGAATACCAAGCAAGCAACTCCGGTTAAGGAAAGGCGCGCGAATATCTACCAAATTAACACCGAATGCTACTAAAATCGATTTTTTTAAAAGAAGGCTATTTATAATAAACGGTGTAAAAAGGTATGGCGGAGGTAGAATTGTGGCAATAACCGCGATAATGAACATAATCGGTGGACTGGTCTTGTGTGCAGGAATTATAGGGGCCCTGCCCGTTCTCGGTGGCTTCCTTGAGAAGACAGGCAAATTCCTGGGCGGTTTCCAGGTCATCATAGGGATCATCATGATGATCCTCGGACTGCTGGGGATCTTCTCACTGCAGGGCATAGTTGCCTTCCTGGTCGGGGTCATCCTCCTGACCGGTGCGTTCCATGTGATTCCAGCTCTCGGTGCGTATCTCGAGAAGTTCGGTACGTGGCTGGGCGGCTTCCAGACGATCATCGGTGTCATCGCGATCATCATCGGTATCCTGGGGCTTCTCTGAACAGATTCACCTACAGGGGTGAAGGTGGCAGAGCGGGAATTCCCGGGGCTAAAAGCCCGGGATGGACGCAAAGCCCCCCTCTTTCTTTCAAGACCGGTATGGTCTTTGACGCTATTTCTCAGTATACACTTATAAGGAGAACCTGGCTCCAAAGAGACGGGAGACAGTACAACATTATCGTGAATATTCACCGCCCGACTTCGACCCGGTCACCGGGAGGGCTCTCCTCGCTCATTCGGTATGCTCGAAGTCGATGAAGCCCCTGTACGGGTCGGTCGCCATCAGCCGGACACGCACCCTCTGGCCGACCCGCAGACCCCCCTCGCCCAGCACGACCCTTCCTTCGGCCGGCGGGTCGATCAGCCTGACGTACGTCCCCTTCTCTGAGGCACCGGTGACGAACGCCTCAAACGAGTCGCCTATCCTATCCCGGAGCAGGACCGCGGCCGCAGCCTTCCTGACGAATCGCTCGACCTTCTGGGACGCCTTCTCGCGGTCGGTCATCCGGAGGGCGAGGTCGTCGAGTTCGGAGGGGGCATAGGGAGGGTAGCGCCCTCCGTCGATGACCGATTTAATCAATCGCTGGATGATGAGGTCGACGTAGCGCCGGTTCGGGGCGGTGCCGTGGGTGTAGTCGGTGACGGCGAGGGCGAAGTGGCCGACCGGCTCGTCGCCCGGCCGGAACGCCACGTACTCACCTGCTCCCATCAGTTTCACCACGGTCAGGGAGAGGTCGGGGAAGCGGTCGGGGTCGGCCGCCTTCTGCCGGATGAGGAACCGGGTGAGCGCCTCCGCGTCCGGTGTAGCGGGCAGGGCCTCGCCGTGTTCCGCCGCCTCTCTCACGATACCATCCCAGTTCTTTGGTGTGCGGACGACCCGGTGGATCATGGGAAGACCGGCGTCACCTAAGAATGCGGTTATGCTGCCGTTGGCCGCGACCATGAACTCCTCGATCAGGCATCGCGCGAGGTTCTGCTGCTGGACGACGAGACCCAGGACCCGGCCGTCCGCCACGACCGGTTCTGCCTCGATCGTCTCGAGGGCAAGCGCTCCCTGTTCTGTCCGGCGCTTCTTCATGCGCATGGCAGCCTCATGTTGGAGGAGAACCTGCTCCGCGAGGCCCGGTGTCTCCCCGACCGTCCTGGGGATGGAGGCGGTCCCCTCCAGCCAGTCGCCGACCTCCTCGTAGACGAGTTTTGCCCGGTTCCTGACGATCGCCCGGTAGATGTCTCCGGGCCTTGTGCTCCCATCCGGGAGGACAGTGTACTCGATGACGATCGCCATGTGGTCCTGGCCGGGCAGGAGCGAGGTGAGGCCCGCAGAGAGGCGGTCGGGGAGCATCGGGAAGGTCTCGACGCCAGTGTAGACCGAGGTCCCGTTATGGCCGGCGTGCCGGTCTGTCTCTGATCCCTTAGGAACGTAGAGGTCGACGTCGGCGATCGCAACCCGAACCCGGATCTCTCCGTTCGGCCTTTCTTCGCAGACCTCGATCTGGTCGAGGTCCCGTGAATCATGGTTATCGATCGACGACCAGAGGAGCGACCGGAGATCGCAGGGGTCGCCTGGGGTGCCCGGGATTACTTTCGCGGCAAGAGCGCCGACTTCCCGAACGACGGGCGCCGGGAATGCCGGGATGAAGCCGTACTGATCCATCGCTGCCCATGCGATGGCGTTCAGGTCGACATGGGGATAGTTCTGCATCTCTGTGAGAGATTTACCTGGGGGCATATAAATAGCCCGGGAACGTGAGGCCCTCCGGGAGAGGCGGTCTGCTGCTTTATGAGCCTCTCCGGCGTCAGGGCTGCGGAGTGCCCCGGAGGTGCAGAGACTGTGGACGGTGGAGCGCTCTCCGGCGCTGATCGCTATCGACCGGCCATCTGTCGTCCTTTTCCCACCAGACCGCTGCAGTCGGCCGTACGGTTGTCTCGACGTACTCCCCGGTTTCGTTCCGGGAGAGCGCCCGGTCGAAGTAGTCCAGGACCGCCGAGAGGTCCGCGAGATCGGGACTGTGCATCGCCGCCCAGGTCCGGGCGGCCTCTTCAGGGGAGTCGTAGAACCCGATGGAGAACGCCGCGACAGCGACGTCGTGTGGCTCGATATCCCTGCCGATCACGGCGTCCTCCCAGCGCAGCCGGACGCAGGAGTAGTTCGTGCACCCCTCCGCCGCCATCCGCTCCCGGAGGACGGAGAGCATGCCCCCGTGGGATCGAGGGCCGTGACGTAGGCGGCGGTCCGGGCAATCGGCACAGCAAGCCTTCCCGTCCCCGCACCCACATCGAGCACGGTCTCGCCGGCCGCGAGATCCAGGATCGCAAGTTCCTGTTCCGTCGCGCGCTTCTCGCCGCGGGTGGCCCGCCGGTAGGCGGCGGCGCGTTTGTTCCAGACGGCGGCGGGATCGCGGATTTTCTCGATATGTTCGGGCGAACGTATGTGAATCGCCTTCCAAAGCTCGTTCCAGTCGATGATCCGGTGCATAGGTCTTCCCCTCTTTTCAGTCGTAATATACGGTCTAATCGTTCATGGGATGGACCCCTGGCTCAGTTTCTTCCCTGCCCGGGCAGGCGTTAAGGGTGTGAATCAGCCATTGCCAGGGTCGCCTGTGTAAACCGGCAGGGGAATTTTTCTCTGCGTTCCGGATGGAAGCTTCTTCATTTAAAGTTTCTGCCCGTTCTGCGCTCGTTAAAACCCGGCGATGCCAGATCAGTTCCCGATAATTTTCTATTACGTCAAATCTTGGTTGTCGCAACTATGGTGTCTCATGAGCGCCGTACCCCCCTATAATGAAAAAGTATGTCGTGACTCTTACCTGCGACGAACGTGACGCACTTTCAGCGATTATCTCAAAAGGCAGACATTCATCGCAGAAAGTGATCAACGCCCTCATTCTCCTTGGGTGCGATGAAGGCGAGTACCAAACATGCTATTCGACGAATGAAGAACTTTCCCGGGTGCTCAACATCAGCATGCGGAAGATCAGCCGGGTTAAGAAACGGTTTATCATGGGAGGTTTTGCAGAGGCTCTGGCCGGGAAAAATCCGGATCGTGACCACAATAAAAAAATTGATGCCGATTTCGAGGCAAAACTCATTGCGTTGTATTGCAGTGAACCTCCTCCGGGTTACTCCCGCTGGTCACTACGTTTATTGGCCGACAAGGTTGTCGAACTTCAGTATATCGATTCTATCTCCCATGAAAGCGTCCGCCAGATTTTGAAAAAAACGAATTCGAGTCCCCGAGAGCCCCGGTTTAAGTGATGTCTCCGGAGCAGAACGGCAATATCGTTGACCGGCCCGTATCAGGTGGCAAATATATCGCTCCGGCAGCGGATAATCTGAACCCCCCTGCAACCAGGGTCTTGCTCGAAGAGTTACTCGTATCGATACAATCCGGGGCAGATAGAAGTGTGGGTGATGTCGGGGAATGGAATGACGGCTCATCTAAATTGATGATTTATGGCAGGCGATGCTCGGGGAGGAAGTGTCATGTTGCTATGCGACGTTTTGTTTTTGACAATGTGCCGAATCTATTGTCCGTATTCTCCCGACCAGTTAATTTATTATATTTAACCCATTTTCCCCGCATATATACCTGCACCCTCTTTTTCCAAACGATCGTAATTTAGCTTTTTTTAGTGCTATACCCATTCTTTATCTCGCGAAGGATCCCGCCAATTCCACCGTTCCGACACCTCGTGCAGAAGAAAAATGGATACCTATATTAGTAATAATGCGTTTAAGTAAAATACAAATATATTACTTGAACAAACCATTAAATTCGGAGGTACATGTTGTGAATAAACATGATTTTTGGCTGAAATCTTTTCTGATCTCCTGCCTGTGTATCATACTGTGTATCGTCCCGGCAGCGGCTGAAGACGTTACCGTGGAACGAACTCTTTCTGCTACAGATATTGCGCAAGGCAACACCCTGGATGTGACGCTCTTCGTCGAAGGAATTCTGGCCGGCGGAGTTGTGGAGACGATCCCTGACGGGTTTGTCTTTGCCGGGACAGATCATCCGGCAGACAGGTACGGCACTTCCGGGCAGAAAGTCTTGTTCTCGGTGATCGGCGAGAACGAGATCGTCTATCGCGTGCAGGCCCGGACGGCTGGCACCGGGACCTTTTCCGGGGCCTGGGATGACGTCGTCAACATGACGAACGGCACGATCCCCGAGAGCCAGGTCACGGTCAGCCAGCCAGACTGGAGTGATTCCGGTGATGACGGCGGCAGCTCGTCGGGCGCGGCCACGACAACCGCCTCGGCTGAAGATACAGGGGAGAGACAGGTCATCCTGATCGAAGAACAGGAGATCACAGAGATGGTCGTCTCCGGCACTGAGCTCCCTGATGACCTGAGCGCCTCCTGTCATCAGATCGATCTGCCCGCGACGGTCCCGACGGCGCCCGGAGAGGTCTACAGTTACTACAATATCACCATTCCTGCCGTGAACGGGTCTATCGAGGGCGTGGTGATCCGTTTCAGCGTCCCGGTGGACTGGGTGGAGAACCAGACCTTCAGCGCCGCCGAAGTCTCCCTGTACCGGTATGAGGACGGCTGGACCTCCCTCAACACAACCCTGACCGGAACGGTGAACGGTTCATACACCTTTGAGGCCGAATCCCCGGGATGTTCCATCTTTGCAATCTCAGGAAAAGAGATGGATGAGGTCGCGGCCACGTCAGTCCCGACCACGCAGCCGACCACCGCTGCCACGCCGAAGGCGCAGGACACGCTGGCTGCGAGTGCAACGGGAGAGGAGAACGAGCCCGACAAAACTTCGGTCCTTCCTCTTCTCGGCGGCCTTGCAGTAGTTGTGATCGTGATCGGTGCCGGCGCCTGGTATCTCTACCGTGGACGCGACACAAAGAAGGAGGAGTGAACAATGATAGATAGAAGGAAACCAGGCATTATTCTGCTGTGTTGTGCCGTCTTCTTCCTCGCCTGCTGCGTGCCGGCCTCCGCCGCCGTCCCAGGCGACACTGACGGTGACACTCTCGTCTCGGAGGGAGAACTCTCAACGGCGATCCAGGGCTACCTGAACGCCACGTATGCAGGCGGCAGCGGCGGCCTCGATCGGGCCGCTCTCTCTCTTGCCGCCCATAACACCCTGAACATCCCGTACGGCCAGATCGTCGTTGCGGTCAGCAGCGAACGCGATCTCCTGCAACCGGCGTATATCGACGCGAAAGGGGTCCCGGAAGGCTCCCTCATCTATGAAGGGCTCGTAACCAGAACGCGCGACAAGGGCCATATCGGCTGGCTTGCGACATCCTGGGAGTCCTCGGCCGACGGGACGACCTGGACATTCCATATCCCCGAAGGAGCGACCTGGCACGACGGCGAACCGGTCACTGCGAGCGATGTGGTCTTCTCATACGACTACCTCAAGGAAAAAGGTCTCAAGAACAGTGGCGTCCTGAAGCACGTCACCTCGGTAGAACCTCTCGACGACACCACGGTGGTCTATTACTGCGACTGCTGCATGCCCCTTTTCCCCGACATCCTCTCGACCGGGCCGGGCGTTGCGATCTTCCCCGAACATATCTGGTCGGCCATTGAGAACCCGGCCAAGCAATCGGATCCTGAGTACATCGGTTCAGGCCCCTTCAAGTACGTCTCGAGCGTCTCCGGGGATTCCTACAAACTGGAGGCATACCGGAACTATCACGGGACGCTGCCCTACGTCGATAAGGTCGTGCGGAAACTCTACTCCTCTCAGGACACCCAGATCCTCGTCCTGAAGCAAGGCAAAGTCGACTACGTCTACGATCTGGCTCCTGCCACCGCCCGCTCGCTCCAGAGCGAGAAGGGGATCGGCGTGACGCAGATTCCGGCGGGAGGGAAGGCTTACGAAGTCGCCTTCACCTGTGACGTCTATCCGGCAAACATCACGGGGTTCAGGCAGGCCCTCAGCCACGCGGTGAACCGGGACAGAATGTGCGGTCAAATCGACAGCCTTGCGACCGAGCCGACCGATACGGTCTTCCTGGTCCCCTCCCTTGCAGGCGACCAGGTGAACGAGGACACAAACGGCCTGTATGATTACGACCTTGACAAGGCAAAGAAGATGCTTGCCGACGCCGGTTTCACCCTGAAGACCGAAGGCGGGAAGAACGTCCTGTACGGGCCCGACAACACGCCGGTCACAATCACCATCCCACTCGGCGACAAGGCGTCGATCAACAAGGTCGACGAAAAGATTGTCCTGGTCCTGAAGGAAGACTGGGATGCCGAACTCGGTATCCGGATCGAGGTCGAGAACCTCCAGGCCGACTCCTCTGCGTACAAAAAGCGAATCGGCGAGACCGCTGTCCACTTCGACGGTATGCCCGGTTTCTTCCACGACGACATCAGCCGCCTGGATAATTTCCAGAAGAGTCCACGCGGCCATAACTACTACCACTTCGACAATGCCACCTTCAACGATCTGATCGACGAACTCGGCAATACCATGGACGCCGTAGAGAGGCAGGCGATCGGAGACGAGCTTCAGGTGATCCTCTCCGAGCAGGTTCCCTGTATCCCGGTCTGTTCAATGGATTCCTTCAACGCCTACCGTTCTGACCGGTTTGCCGGCTTCGATGATCTGATCCTCGAAGGCAGCGGCGACATCAACATCCTCTCGCACATCAAGCCGGCAAGTACGGAGGTGAACAGGTAGATTCGCGACGCCAGAGGGTTTGAGAGAGGCTTCATAGGACCTCTCCCCCTCTTTTTGCACATCCCGGACGGGGATGTGCCTGCGTCAGACCGACGACCATGAGAGCGGCATATCTTCTGCGAAGGCTCCTGTACTCAGCGGTGGCCTTCGGCATCAGCGTCACCATCATGTTTGTCATCCTCCGCCTCATGCCGGGGGACTACATCACCCTGTACCTGGAGGGGATCTACGTCATCGCGCCGCCTGAAGTCGTCCAGGCGTACAACCACGCCTATGGCATTGACCGTCCTCTCATCGACCAGTATTTCAGTTATTTTCTCGGGATCCTCCAGGGAGACTGGGGCTATTCCCTGAGTTACAGCCGGCCGGTCCTGGATGTGATCTCTGAGAAACTGGTCTGGACACTCGTGATCCTCCTTCCGGCGACAATCCTCTCCATCATCGCCGGCATTGCGATCGGGGCGTATTCCGGGTGGAGACGCGGTTCAAAGGCCGACGTCGCTCTCCTGAACGGGATGATCTTTCTCCGGGCGATCCCCTCATACTGGCTCGCTCTCATGATCCTCCTCGTCTTCGCCTTTTATCTTGGTCTTTTCCCGCTCGGCGGCTACGTGAGCCTCAGCGCCCTCGACACCGGGATCGACCCCCTCGACGTGCTGAACCATGCTGCCCTGCCAATCTTCACACTCTTCCTCTTCTCGGTGACCGGGACATACTACCTGATGCGGAACTCGATGCTCATGACGGCCGGCGAAGACTACATCGTCACGGCCCGGGCGAAGGGCCTCGATGATATGACGATTCTCCGGAGGCACGCCCTGAAGAACGCCATGCTCCCGATGGTGACGAGGGTCGCCCTCCAGTGTGCCGGGATGCTCACCGGGAGTATCTTTGTCGAGACGATCTTCTCCTGGCCGGGTATCGGAATGCTCACCTTTGAGGCCCTTCAGGTCCGCGACCTCCCCTTGCTCCAGGGGATCCTGCTGATGGACACGCTCATCGTTATCGTGGCGAACATCGGCGCCGACATGATCTACCCGTTCATCGATCCACGCGTGGAGGTGGGGAACGATGCCCGGGCGTAACACCGCCCTGTACCTCAGCCTCGGCGTCGTCCTCGCGTACTGTGCGGTCGCCCTCTCTGCGCCGGTGATCGCGCCGTTCGATCCCTTCGTGATCTCGGGGCCGCCCCTCGCCCCCCCT
>Ga0209510_1005546_pt1 | contig 10502 bp, 10 predicted proteins | sample BiotimSIPDNA_FD_185749 | JGI IMG/M metagenome (GOLD analysis project Ga0209510, IMG submission 185749) | Anaerobic biogas reactor microbial communites from Washington, USA - Biogas_R1 time_0 SIP DNA (SPAdes) (version 2) | ecosystem: Engineered > Bioreactor > Anaerobic > Unclassified | place...
TTATGACCATTGGATTTTCCAGATCTTCATGGATCTGATTATACATATAAAGATTTGTCTGATCTATCAGTTTTCTGTAGGAAGGACTGAATTGATCCACCATTGCCATTACCGATTCAATATTTTCAAAGGCCTTAAAGGGTGTATCCTCATAATGCTTCCCGCAGAGTATCATTCCTTCCTTGATGCCGGCATTGTATCCGCATTCACACCAGAGTTCTCCGGAAAGAAGCGCTCCTTCCGCCATGCTGGCAGAATCAAGTTTAAGGGGCACCCTGCAGCGGGGGCAGTAAAGATAAGGTATAAATGAAAATGGTATGCCTGTTTTTGTTTCTTCCGCAGAGACGGTTTTCGGCATTCCTTCTATTTCATTCTCCAAAGAAAGAATATGGGCCTCCATTTCTTTTTTTTCGTTGATCAGTTCTTTACGTTTTTTTTCAAGAAGGTCTGAACACAGGCCCAGCACCACATCATCCTTGAATCTTGAAGTTTTCTGCAAAAAAAACAAAAGCTGTATTTCTTCGATGGTGAAATGATATCCCTTGTATTTAAGAATATTTTTCATATCCTCTTCACAGTTTTTATCGAATTCATATTGCTCTGCTTTTTTTACCGGGATCAGAAGTCCGTTATTGATATAATATCTTACTGTGCTTACATTAAGTCCGAATTTGTTTGCGAATTCTCCTATCTTCATTTTTTACTTCTCCTATGAACTACAGTATATGTTAAAGGTGTTTTTTGGTCAAGATGAACCCGGGTTCACTTATTTTGAAATTTGTATATTGCTGTAAAGGCCGGTTCAGAATGTATGATACAAACAAATAAAGAAATCCAAGGAGGTAATCAAAATGAAAAGAGTTATAATAACCAACAACAAAAAGGTAAAAGAAGCATTTGAAGGAAAGGCCGAAGTAAAATACATCAACAGCACAGCAATCGATATATTTGAAGAAGCAAGAGAACTTGCAAAAAGCGGAGGCAAAATGCTGGTGGATCCCACAAGAATGCCCGTAAAAAATTATTACAGAAGCATCCCCTTTCTGGTTGACGGCGGAGCGCCGTCTGAAAGAAGTATAGACCTGATAGAATCATGTCTTGGCAAGCTTGAAGGGAAAAAAGAAGGCTTTGCAAAGGAACCTGTCCTGGCTGGCCTGCAGCAGAACAAAGACATGGAACCTATAAAAAAAGTTATGGGCTGATCGATGTTTTCACTTTAAAACTAAACACGGCAAAACGTCCCTAAATACCCCGTATAAAGCAAGACCCCCCGGTTTTTCCTCCGGGGGATTTTGTTTTGCTTTTTTTACAACTATGTAAAACCCCTTCCAAAGATTTTTGACGCATATGCCATGCTCTGATATAATGAAAATTGCTTAAATATGAGAAAGGAGTGCACGGCTTTTTTGTTATCAAAGACTGTGCGATCATAATAATGAATAAAATTCTTTTGGTGGAGGACGATATAAGTATAGTCGAGAATCTGAAAGCGCTTCTGGAAGAAGAGGAATTCACAGTGGAGGTATCAACTACCCAGGAACAGGCGTTAAGGCTTTTGGAAAACAATAAATTCGATCTGCTGCTTCTGGATATTTCTCTGCCTGACGGCAGCGGTTATGCAGTATGCTCTGCGGCAAAAGCCAACTCTGCGGCAAACCTTAACATAGATACCCCCGTGATCTTTCTTACTGCCTATGATGATGAGGCTACTGCCGTAACCGGCCTGGACATGGGCGCAGAAGACTATATTACCAAACCCTTCAGACCCAGAGAGCTGGTTTCCAGAATAAAAAACATATTAAGAAGAAGCGGCAAATCCAAACCGGTGATAGAAATAAGCGATCTGAAAGTTGATTCTCTAAAAGGCACCGTACACAAGAAAGGAGAAGAAATTTTTCTTTCTGTACTGGAATACAGACTGCTTCTTGTTTTTCTCAATAATAAGGGCGTTATTCTTTCAAGGAACAAACTTCTTGAAGAAATATGGGATATAGCCGGAGAATTCGTAAATGATAACACCTTGACCGTATATATAAAGAGACTTAGAGAAAAGATCGAGGATGACCCTCAAAACCCGGAAATAATAAAAACCGTTCGCGGCATGGGATACAAAGTCGGGGAATAAAACCATCAAAACTACCAGTTTATAAAATCATCAAAAGAGCCGGAGAGAAGCAATGAAATTTTTGAGAAACAAAGAAATAATAAGACAGATGACGGTTTTTGGTGTATTAACAGTTCTGTTTACTGTTGCTGCTTTTTTTATTCAGTGGTACTGCAGTTTTCTTGTGCTGGCTGTTGCTGTTTGCTTTTGTCTGGTTTTTTTGATTTCCACAAAAAAACGTTATGACCGGATAGAGAAGCTTTCGGAAAAACTGAATCTGATCCTTCACGGCCAGGATTTTCTAGCCATTGACGATAATCAGGAAGGGGAGCTGGCTATCCTTGAAAGTGAAATATATAAAATGACGGTCAAACTGAGGGAACATTCTTATGCCCTTCAAAAAGAAAAAATATACCTCACGGATTCCATTGCAGATATTTCACATCAGTTGAGAACTCCCCTTACTACAATAAATCTGATAATGTCCTTTATGCAGAAAAAAAATCTTTCCGAAGAAAAGCGTCTGGAATACAATCAGGAAATAAATCAGAACCTTATAAGGATAGACTGGCTGATATCTTCTCTTCTGAAAATCTCAAAGATAGACGCAGGAACTGCCGGCTTCAAAAATGAACATGTTGATGTACGCGAACTGATAGACAGATCCTTTGACCCTCTTCTTATACCCATCGAAATACGTCAGCAGACTTTCAGCCTTGAAGTCACCGGAAAACCCGGATTCATGGGAGATATAAACTGGACCTGCGAAGCCCTTGGGAATATACTCAAGAACTGCATGGAGCACACCCCCGAAGGCGGCCTGCTAAAAGTGACTGCCCAGGAAAATGCCCTTTATACAGAAATAATCATAACTGATACAGGTAAAGGTATAGACCCCGATGACATGCCTCATTTATTTGAAAGGTTTTATAAGGGCAAAAATGCCAGTGATTCAAGCACCGGCATCGGGCTTGCACTGGCAAGAATGATCATTCAGAAGCAAAACGGAAGTATAAAACTGGAAAACCGCATCGAAGGCGGCGCAAAATTCACCATAAGATTTTACAAAAAAACCGAAAGCTAGATATACTTCAGGGGATTTACGAATCTGCCGTTGATCTGCATTTCAAAATGCAAGTGAGGTCCTGTGCTGTTTCCCGTGCTTCCCACTCTGGCTATCAGCTTTCCTTCATAAACTTTCTGCCCCGCATGTACAAGAATACTGCTGCAATGGGCATAACGGGACACAACGCCGTTTCTGTGATCGATCTCTACAACGTTTCCGTATGAATTTCTGTATCCCGCAGATACCACAGTGCCGCCGTCCGCAGCGTATATACTGTTTCCGCTGCCACAGGCCAGATCTACTCCCCTGTGAAGTCTTCCCCATCTATATCCGAATCCCGACGAAACATATCCTGCAGGGCATGGATTGCAATAGTGACCATCTCCCATGGTGGGGGGTATTTTTTTTGTTCCCACCAAAACCACCTTAGTCACCGGCTTGCTTAACACTTTTGTTTTTAATATGTCCCTTTTTGTTTCCTTGCCGTTAACTCTCGTTATCCTGGCAACGACTTCATTCTCTCCGTCCTTTCCTTTTACGGTTGTTGAATTTTCTCCTATATAGGCATCCGGGTTGTCTTTTTTCTTTGTTTCATAGGTCACTTTTTCTTTGTAGACCGCCTTTTCAACAGTTGTCACATGCAGCACGGGGGAATCTTTATCGGCAAACATTTTACCCTGCACTGCACCTGTTTTTTGTATATTGCCCAGTTTTGTATCCACTGTTTTTATTTTTACCTTTTCGGCAAATTTTACATCTTCGTATTCCACTCCGTCTTTTTTCTCGGAAAATCTTGCCAGAGTTTCTGTTAAAACTGTTTTTGCTTCCTTCTTTGTGGCAAGAGCCGCCACTCTTTTTTCATTTACATATATGCCGTATCCGCTGGCATTGATATCCTTCATATATGTAAGTCTTTTTAGGACCTCTTCCATGTCATCCACGTCCCGGTTTATTGTGACAACTTTTCTGAACTGTATGTCTTCCTTTTCACCTATGGTGATCTTGGCATTATAATGATCTGTAAGCTGATCGCTGGCGATATCCAGAACCTGTGTCACTTCTTTCTGTCCTTTTACAAGACCAAGAACCTTTCCGTTATATGAATACTCATAACCGGTAACATAATTGAACAGAGCCAGCACTCCCAAAGTTACCGCTACTATTCCTGCAAAGTATTTCAGCAGCATCACTTTTTTTCTGTCGGCCATTACTCTCAGAAATTTTATTCTGCGGTTTCCTCTGCTGACAACGGCTTCGGTTTTTTGGGCAAATTCCTCGTGGCTCCTGTCAAATTCAGAAACCAGGCTTGCCATGGTTTCTGAAACTGCGCCCTCCTTTTTCACAAAATTCTTCTTGAGATCCGAGACCTTTTCAGATACTTTATTTATGGGTTTCCGATACTTCCTCAGAAGAATTCTTTTTATATTATCGGTTTTTTTTGCCACGTTTCTTTTTTTTCTTTTTATTTCCCGGAGAACTCTATTATAAAATTCTTTTCCCGGTTTTATTTCTTTTCTTTTATCCATTGTTTTGCTTCTTCAGCCCTTTTTGGAAAACATACACACTGTTCTCCCGAATCTTTTGTTCCGGTATCCTTGCACAATCCGCAAAGATAATGGGTTTCCATATAATCAATGGGGAAACCGTTTTCCGTGAGTATGACAGCTCTGGCTTTTGTCAAGCTTTCTCCTTCTTCTCTGAGTTTTTTTATTTGCTGCTTTTTGTTTTGACGATCTGAGATCATTACCTTTGACAATTCTATGCTGCATTCTTTTATCTCTTCGTCTATCTCTCTTATAGCAGGGACTTTTTTATAAACTTCTTTTGTTTTTTCGTAAGCCGCATCCGCGGCCTTTTCACGCAGCTGTTCATAATATCTTTTTACCGTAGCTGCACCTGCCGCTATGCTTTGATTTTTTCCGTTATTACGGTTTATCAATACTTTATTTATATAATTGATATTTGGGTTTGGTATACCGCTGGTTTTTTTACATGCCTCAAGTATATCATTTATATCATACCCCATTTTTTCTGTCCAGCTGTCTATTATGCGACGCTCTTCTTCGGTGGCATTCCTTACAAATCCCAGTGCCTGCATAACTCTTTTGTAAACATAGTGACGCTGATCGTTTTCATTCAGATACTTTTCTACATCCAGAACGCTTGTAAGTCCCCGGGAAGACCAGCTTTTTACCACTGTTCCCACATATCTGACATTGTCCTTTTTATTTGCGGCACAGTAAGCGTAGGCTTGAGCAACCACTTCCGGTGTTGCGCCGTTCTCTTCTATCCAATCTATTATCTCCGTTAGTTCCGTTCCGCTCAAAAGTCTTCCTATGGTTTTTTCTATGGTTTTATACATGCTTTTGAGTTCTTCGTTTTCAAGAAGAGATCCCACGGCTTTTTGACCGGGAACTATCCCATCCTCTGTTTTCTGACCGTAAAGCTGCTCTTTTAAAACAATAAATTCCCTTTGATCTCCTTTTTTTCTTACGACCCCCTGTTTTTCCCAGTAGTCCCATGCCTTATCCACATCTTCAGGAGAAAGCCGCAGTGTTTTGGCAATATCATCATGGCTTGCCTGGCGATCAAGATCCGTGTACATAAGTGTAAGAAGATAAATCTTAACATAGTCTCCGGGAGCCGAGACCATATAGTCGTTTATGAAAATGTTTTCTACGCTGGTATCTGTCAGACAAGCGGTCTTTGCATGTTTTTTTATAAATGTCATCAGTCCTGCTCCAGTGCCTCATTTAATTTTTTAAGAAGTTTATTCGGTTCTATACCGTGGCCTTCGGCGGCTTCATGAATGGTTTCTGTGTTTGAACCGGGACACCCTGAACAATAAAGTCCATTCTGCAAAAGTGTTTTTTCCAGCTTGGGATAATTATCAAGTATCTCATATACTTTCATGTCTTCTGTTATCTTGTTCATTCCTACCTCCCGGCTTTATTTGCAAATCTGGTATACTGGCTTTGCCAGGTGATCTCCACTGTTCCTGTGGGACCGTTTCTGTTTTTTGCTATATTCACTTCGCATATTCCCGGTTTTTCTGTTTCCTCGGGGAAATACACTTCGTCTCTGTAAAGAAAAAGCACCAGATCCGCATCCTGCTCTATGGCTCCCGACTCTCTTAAGTCGGAAAGGATGGGCCTGTGTTCCGTCCTCTGCTCAGGCGCCCTTGAAAGCTGTGAAAGCACCAGCACCGGACATTCTATTTCCCTTGCCAGTTGCTTTAATCCTCTTGATAAAGACGTTATCTCCTGCTGGCGGCTTTCTGCTCTTCCTTCATGCTCCATCAGCTGCAGATAATCAAGTATGACCATATCAAGCCCCTTTTCTGCCTTCAGCCTTCTGCATTTGTTCTTTATCTCCATCAGTTTGAGTCCGGGAGTTGCATCTATGTTTATGTCTCCTTCTCCCAGAGTATCAAGAGCCATTGCTATCCTGTCCCACTCTTCCCTTGCCAGGGTGCCCGCTCTTATTTTTTGGGAATCCACCTTTGCTTCCATGGAAAGTAATCTCTGTCCCAGCTGTTCCTTGGACATCTCAAGACTGAAGAAAAGCACCTTGGCTTTGCCTTTGATGGCTGCCTGCTGAGCAACACTTAAGGCAAAGGCGGTCTTGCCCATTGAGGGCCTTGCAGCTATGATGATAAGGTCCGATTTCTGAAATCCTGCAGTTTTGTCATCCAGGTCTATAAGACCGCTTATGACCCCCGTGATACTTCCTTCCATCTTTGATCTTTCATCTATCTCATCCAGGTTTTTCATAAGTATTTCCCTTAAGGGCATCATTTCTTTTTTCTGCCTGTTTTGAGCAACTTCAAAGATGCCCTTTTCGGCATAATCTATTATATCTTCAGCAGCCACTTTGTCCTCATAGCCTTTTTCCATTATATCTCCGGCAGTTTTTATGAGATTTCTTAAAGCAGCTTTTTCTGCTACTATCTTGGCATACTCCCTTGCATTTGCCGTGGCGGGAACACCGGCGGAAAGAGTTGCTATATATCCTCTTCCTCCTGCCATCTCAAGAGATTTTCTTTTTTTGAGTTCCTCTGCCACAGTAAGAACATCCACCGGTGAATTTCTTCTGGAAAGCTCTGTTATCGCTTCAAAGATTTCTCTGTGATTCTGGTTATAAAAGTCTTGAGATCTCACTTCTTCCATGACATCATAAAGGGCATCTTTGTCCAGCATAGCTGCGCCCAAAACGGATTTTTCCGCGTCTTCATTATGGGGAGGGATCCTTTCCATTTGATAGTCTCCTTGATTTTATACAGATATAATAACTTTAAGTACTGCTGAAATTTCAGGATAAATTTTTACGGTCACACTTTTTTCGCCTGTTTCTTTTATGGGTGTCTCAAGTATTATCTTTTTCTTGTCAAGGTCTATGCCATGCTGTTCTTTCAAGGCTTCACTGATATCTTTAGATGTCACCGAGCCAAAGAGTCGGCCTCCTTCTCCACCCTTTGTCTTTATATTTATGGCAATGCTGCCAAGCTGCTTGGAAAGCTTTTCTGCTTTTTCTCTGCTTTCGGCTTCTTTTTCCGCAACTATGGCTTTCTGCTTTTCCAGGCTCCGTACATTCCCTTCTGTGGCTTCCTTGGCAAGTCCCTTTGGCAGAAGCATGTTTCTGGCATAACCATCACTTACTTTTACCACTTCTCCGGCTTTTCCTGTTCCTTTTATATCTTTTAATAATATTACTATCATTCGGTTTTCTCCTTTTTCAGTATTTCTTTTACCTTTTCTATGGCTTCACGGGGCTCCATGTCCATCTGTGCACCTGCCGTTGTAAGATGCCCTCCTCCGTCAAATTCCTCCATAATTGTCTGCACATTTATGTCCCCTAAAGATCTGGCGCTTAAGACGGTACGTCCCTCTTCGTTGCGCCCCGCAACGAAACTGGCTTTTATGCCTTTTATTGTCAGAAGCTCATCTGCCACCTGGGAATTGATTATCTGGGCATTTACATTCCTGCCCTCGCATATGGATATTGCTATGCCATCTTCAAGAAAGTCCGCATTGGCCATACAGTTTGCTCTTGTTTTGAAGGTTTCCAGGTTCGTCTGAAAAAGCCTTTTTACTGTTGTTGTATCTGCTCCCGATTTCCTGAGCCATGCGGCAGCTTCAAAGGTCCTGACTCCTGTTTTGACGGCAAATCTGTTGGTATCTACCGATATCCCCGCCAGCAAAGCTTCCGCCTCTATTTTTACTATGCTTTTTTTATCTCTTGAATACTGAAGTATTTCTGTTACAAGTTCCGCCGTGGAAGATGCATAGGGCTCTATGTATACAAGCGTCGGGTTCTTTATGAAATCCTCTGCTTTCCTATGGTGATCTATAACAGCTGATTTTTCTGCGATCTCGAGTATCTCCGGACAGTCTGTTATGCCGGCCCTGTGGGTATCCACAATTATCACAAGTGTTTCTTTTTTTGCTATATTAAGAGCTTTTCTGCTGGTTATTATACTGTAGTCTCCGGTTTCCTTCACCACTTTGTATATCGGCGCCAGGGCCTCGTTATATTTGTTTATAATTATATATGTTTCTTTGTTTATGGGTCTGGCCAGTCGATATATGCCCAAAGCGGCACCGAATGCATCCATGTCGGGATTTTTATGCCCCATTATAAGAACATTTTCTGCGTTTTCTATCAGTCTCGTCAAAGCATGCCCTATTATCCTTGATTTTCCTTTGTTGCTTTTTTCTACGGTCTGAGTCTTTCCTCCGTAATAATAGAATTTGTCCCCCTCTTTGACTATGGCCTGGTCTCCTCCCCTTCCCAGAGCCAGATCTCTTGCTTCAACTGCAAAGTCCTCTGCTTCTGTGGGACTTCCGCAATCTTTACCGCATCCTATGCTTAAAGTGACCGGAAAATCCACTTCCGTTTCTATTTCCCTTACCTGATCCAGGATAGGGAATTTTTTTTCTATCTGTTCTTCAAGATATTTGTTCTGAAGCATGATTATATACATGTTGTCCCTGTATTTAGTCACTGAAGCCTTCATGGATGAGCCCCACTGCCTTATGGTTTTGTCTATCTCCGAAGCGAGAGATGCCTGTCTGTCATCTCCCGTGCCCGAAAGGAGCTCGTCAAAATTATCCACATTGACAACTATAACGCACAGTTTTTCTTCTTCATATTTTTTTTCCGCCTGCTCAAAGTCCGTGACATCCATAAAATAAAGAGCGATCCCCGCCGGTTCTTTTTTGCCAACGAATGCGGGAACGATCCTGAATGTTTTTTCATTCCGGTATATGGTAAGAGTCTCTTTGTTTTTTGCGGCCTCTGTAAACTGTTCATGCTTGATCCCTGTGAGGGCAAATATATCCGCACCCTTTATCCCGTCATAAAGAAAAACCTGATCTATTCCCGGGCTTGCATTCAGGACTTTCCCTCTGGTATCCAGTTTGCACATGGGAAGCGGCATGTACTCAGAAAAAATTCTGCCTGATCTTTTTTCACTCATTAATATAACACCTCTTACTATTGATTCCGGGAGATCCTTGCTCTTATTCCCAGAACGATATCCGCGATACCCGCCATGAACAAAATATTTTTCCCAAAGGGCACGATCCATGCAGCGATAACCAGAATGACCGCCAGGGCTTTGGGTATTTTCTTTATAAAAAATATCATGAAAACCAGGGCTGCACCCTGAAACGCAAATGCCGTTTCAAATATAACATTTATATTGGCTGCTGTGATTTCTCCAAGCCCGGAACCGGCTGCTTTCATAGTCCAGGATATTATAAAGATGAGAAACCATCCGTAAATACTGTTGCGGGGCCACGAAAAATCTCTGAAAGGGGGCATTTCCATGGCTTTTGCATTATCTTTTTGAAGTATCCTGAAAAGTCCTTTGTATTCCGCATATCCGCATACTGCCGACAGACAAAGCATCGCTGCAGGCAGTACCGTAACGGCCCGGGAAAGATACTTTTTGTATTCTTGCGTTTTTTCTCCGAGACTTTCTGTAATAAGTCTTATGCTTTCCTCTGTTTCAAACGCTATCCCGCCTGCCGAGACCGAAGATAATATGTAAATGGAAACAAGTCCCACTCCGGCAGTAATAATGCCGTCAGTTACTGTTCTGTATGGGTTTTGTCCTTTTTTTATGCCTTTTATTATGGCGGGTAAAGGAAATATTATTGCCGCAAGAAGCAATAAGCCTGAATACATTAAGAGTCCTCTTTCTTTTTCATTTCATGCCCAAATATTATAACATAAAGTGCCTCTTTTGTCCTCTACTACATGTTGTGTCAATGGTCCTTCTAAAAAAACAAGAGCGGCTACCCGCTCTTGTCAAGTTTTTTTCTTAAT
>Ga0209510_1005547_pt1 | contig 10500 bp, 11 predicted proteins | sample BiotimSIPDNA_FD_185749 | JGI IMG/M metagenome (GOLD analysis project Ga0209510, IMG submission 185749) | Anaerobic biogas reactor microbial communites from Washington, USA - Biogas_R1 time_0 SIP DNA (SPAdes) (version 2) | ecosystem: Engineered > Bioreactor > Anaerobic > Unclassified | place...
AAATTTGAGAAGAATAAATAAGCGGGCATTGCTATATGGAGGCATTATTGGGTTATTTATGTTCGGGGGAATGGCATTTCAGGTCGTTGGGCTATACACAACCTCCGCCTCTAACTCCGGATTTATAACCGGACTGAATGTAGTCATCGTGCCTGTAATTTCAGCCTTTTTACTTAAGAAGAGGCCTGACAGGGCTTCCACTATTGGTATTATCATTGCATTCATCGGACTGTTTTTTCTCTCGGGCGGACTGAACTTTGACTTCAACTACGGTGATTTCTTAACCTTCCTGTGCGCCATTTGCTGGGCTTTTCAAATAATAGCCATAGATAGGTTCACGATGACGGAGGACGCGCCGCTACTGGCTATCTTACAGTTGTTTTTTGTTGGAGCAGCAAGTATGGGACTCTGGCTCACAGTTGATGCGGGAAAGCCGCTGGAGATAAACGGTACTGCTATAGGGATAATTCTTTTTACGGCGGTCCTTGGCTCCGCGCTGGCCTTCGGTGGTCAGACAATCGCCCAGAAGCATACGACGCCAACTCATACGGCGCTGATACTTACTGCGGAGCCGGTGTTTGCTGTTATCTTTGCCATGATTATTCCTAACGCTGAAGGTATTACTGAAATGCCCTCACTGAGTAAGGTCGTGGGCTGTCTGCTGATTTTAGCGGGGATGCTGGTATCGGAGCTAAAGCTGGGTGCGAAAAAGTCGAAGGATGAAACAGCGGAAAGGAAAGCATCAGCATGATAAATGTTTTGGAATAGCATACGCTGAACGAATGTTTGATATTTGTGTTGTGCGTCAGCTTTTAAAGTCATAAAATGGATGTGTGCAATGTGTTCAGGTTAAAAAAATAGATATTTAATAGGTGATAGTAAATGGAGAATAGTAGAAAGTCTAATTTAATAATTTTTGCTTTGATAGTAATAGTAGGACTGCAGTTTTATCAAAATGTTAAGTTTAAGGGAGAAATGGAAAAACTGCAGAGCCGTATTTCGACTATGGAGTCAAGCATTAACAGCGGACTGAATCATTTACGCTATAGTATCTCAAATGAGATGGAAATGCTTATAAATGAAAACCAAAGCATGGTGTCTGATTTCAAATTTACATATAGTGGCGTGGATACAAAAACGGGCATTGTAAAGGGGTTGGTTGAGTTTAGCCTAAAGCAGTCGGATGCCGCCTCAAAGGTTTACCTTAATGCATCTACACAGGGTAATGCAAAAGAAAATGATTATGAGTGCATATCTGCAAATGGAATAAACTATACCTGCAAAGTAGAGCTACCCTGCAATGAGAACTATGAGCTTAATGTGTATCAAAAGTCTGCTGACGGAAGTCAGAAAAAGTTGAATTCAAATGCATACTACCAAAATATTAAAGGTGAATTTGAGAACAGATTGAGTTTTATGGAAAGCGGTACAAGTACGAATGTGCAAAGGACAGACTACTCATTTAGGTTTATAAATAGGACATTTGGCCAACAAGATTTTCGAATAAAAAAAGTAGTAGTTAAAGCATTTTACATGGATAAGGAAGTATTTTCCAAGGACGTTACCCATTACAATATAGTCAACTCAGAGGCCAGAGATAGAATGAATGTGATGATAGCAGCTGGTGAAATAAATGCTGAAAGTGCACCTGAACTAGAGTATGGCGATATTTCTACAGACGAGGAAGGTTATGAGCATGGGGATTATTTGGTAAGTATTCTGCATTCACAAACAGGTGCACCTGTGAAGCTTAATAATTATCCGACCTACAGTTTCAAGGTTATTATTACTTTTAACAATGGCGAGGTCTATGAACTGTAATAAAAGAGAAGGGCATGCTAAAAATAGCGATGCCCATGATGATTAACAAAAGATTGAAATTTCATGCTGCCAGGCGTCTTCAGATAACCTTTGACTTATTCAGATAGTCAAGTCAACATGCTGAATCGTCCCAGCAAGCCCATTTTCCCTGAGAAAGACACCGCTTCGAGCTATGCTTCCAAGGGACTTATTTGCGGAAGTTTCTGCGCCTGATTGCTTTAGGTCGAAGGAAGTAGTTACATTGCCCAGATATATTGCACCGATTCCTTTTGCACCAAGGGCAAACAGCTGGTCCTTGCCGTCCTCATCCTTTGTCCAGATACGCAGCTTGCTGTATATGTCATCATTCTCATCAATCCAGCCGTTCCTGTCCTCATCGTATTCGGCTAGATCAGAGAAGCCATTGCCGCTTTGTGGACCGAACAGCTCCATACCATTGTTTACTATGCCATCGTTATTGATGTCGAATGCCAGGAAGCCGCTGCCTTCACCTGTAAAGGATATCTGGTCTTTTGTGCCGTCCGCATCAATATCGAATTGGTACTTCTTATCGGTGAGTGATGCACTGGCGCTCTCAAAGTTTACTACAAGAGGATCTACCTTGATGGCAGCATCGCCGGCGCGTATGGATAGACTCCTTGTGGAAGCAAATTCTCTGCTCAGGTTCAAATCCAAATCAAAGTTGATTTTTCGTCCGTCAGAGGTTTTAACCGAGCCTTTGGCTGAGAATGACATTGTTTGCTTCTCATAATGGCTCTCGCGCATGTCGTACTCAATACCCCAGCCCTGACGCTGAGGAGCCTGCGCAGGCTGTGGTGTAGCATTTTGTGGCCTTGAGTCATTCAGACGAATTTTCTTGGGTATTATGAGCTTAAGCCTCTTCCCGGTAAAATACTCAACCATTTTTTGCAGTAGATAGATTTTCATTTCATCCTCATCACTGAGTGACAGCAAGTATTCGTCATCATCACAAGCTTTACAGGCTGAAGCTGAGCTCATTTGATCTTCCAGTGCCTTTATGCCTTCCTGAGAAAGCTGCAGCGGGTTTTCAGGCTGTGCAAATATAGGTGAGGTAAGAATACCGGTGTTATTTTCACCTTCAAAGACGGGTCTTGTCGTGCCTACCCATGCTTTTAAGGATTCATCCTTTGTATGTCTTTCGACTGATGTGCTGCTGCCGTATAATGATACGGATGAGCTATCGATCCTCATAAATAACGCCTCCTTGCATACTATGAGCGAATGAGTAATCCGGTCTTCCATAACCGGATACGCTTATTATTGTGGGAAATGCGGCAATTCCTGAGCCAGGTGGAAAATGCAGCATATTACCGACCCTGATGTAGTATATATCGGCATGTCTGAAGTGGAATGTGATAGGGCATTCGGATAAATGCTCAAAATTTAATGAATTGTGGTGTATATTTTTGATTATTTCTTCATTTTGAGCCCAAAATGCAGTATTTTACTGAAAAAAGCACTACAATGGTCGAAAAATTGAGTAACATTTACTTTTATTTATAGCTAATGTATAATATCGTAAAACATGTGCTAGTTGACGCTTATTTTTGAGGAGGGATAAAAGCTTTATGCTGATTGAAGGAGCTGTAAAGAATGACTTGGATGAGATCCTTGTATTGCAGAAATTAGCCTATCAGAGCGAGGCAGAGCTTTGTGATGATTATTCTATTCCTCCATTGACCCAGACGATGGAGAGCATGGAGGAAGATTTCAGCAGGATGATTATCCTTAAAGCTGTTGAAGAAGGGAAAATTATTGGTTCGGTAAGAGCATTTGAAGAAAATGGGGTTTGTCATATTGGCAGACTGATGGTAGATCCGACTCGTCAAAATAAAGGAATCGGTAGGATGCTCATGAAGCATATCGAGGCTTGTTTCCCTGATTGCAGGAGGTTTTCACTGTTCACAGGGAAAAATAGTCTGAAGAACTTGAGCTTTTACGGCAGGTTAGGATATCGGTCCGTCAAAGAAGAACAGGTCAATAAGAAGCTGACACTGGTATATCTCGATAAAGAAAGGGACATGTAGATCCGGATTTGCCAGATACAAAGGGGCGTGTTGCTCGTGGAAAGCAAAGTGGTTGTGAGAAAAATCAGATACGAAGAGTTAAGAGATTTGCTGGACTTGTATAGGCATTTTGACAATGGGGATCCTGTTTTGCCTGATAGCCCTGAACTGAAAGAATTATGGGGTGAAATTTATAGCAACCCCAATTGGATATACCTGGTGTGTGAGGTGGACGGAAAGCTTGTCTCAACATGCACAATAAGCCTAATTAAAAATCTGACTCGGAGCGCAAGGCCTTATGCTTTGATTGAAAATGTGGTTACGCATAGGGAATATAGAAATAAGGGTTATGGTAAAATGGTTCTGAAGAAGGCTCAGGATATAGCACGGGATTATAACTGCTATAAGGTTATGCTCATGACCGGCTCGAAGAAGGAGGAAACCTTGAAATTCTATGAAAGTGTCGGATTCCGAAAGGGCATCAAGACGGGATTTGTTATGAACATGTGAGGAGTGGCAATTTAAGAGAGGAGATATATTGTGCTAAGGGATATGTATATTAAGATTGAGAATCACATGCTTTCGCTTATGAATGATGGTGCCCATGATTGTCAGCATATATATCGTGTTTTATATAATGCATTAGACATAGCAAGGGACTATGACATTGATAAAGATGTTCTTATTGCAGCTTCACTCTTACATGATATAGGGCGTGATGCTCAGTTTCGCGATCCGACGCTTGATCATGCGCTTGTTGGGGCGGATATGGCATATGAATTTCTACTGGATATTGGCTGGCCCGAGGTTAAGGCCCAACATGTGAAGGACTGCATTTCTACCCATAGATACAGGAATAGCAATCCCCCGGTTAGTATGGAAGCAAAAGTACTGTACGACTCTGATAAGCTTGACGTAACAGGTGCATTAGGCATAGCGAGGACCTTGGCATATAAGGGGATTGTAGCAGAGCCCTTATACTGTGTTGATGAGGATGGTAGTGTGAATGATGATGAAACATCCTTCTTCCGAGAGTATAATTGGAAGCTAAAGAATGTTTATGAAAAGTTCTTCACCGAGCGGGCTAGATTAATTGCCTTGGAACGTCGCAGTGCAAGCGTAAACTTTTATGAGAGTATGTATAGCGAAGTAGCTTCAACTCATAAAAACGGGCTGCCGTTATTAAGCAAGGAGTTAGAATGAAACTCGTTTTTAGTTCAATAGTCATCATTAGCCGCCATCCGTGCCAGCCTCTGAATTTTGGGGGGAGAAAATAGAAATGATAAAATGTATAATATTTGATCTTGCAGATACATTAGTGAGAGGGCTCACAGGAATAGAAGAAAAATTGGTTCGTTATATACCTTTACCTAAAGAGCAAATTTTAACATATTTGCGAGGCGGTTGGTTTATTGAATTTCTGTTAGGTAATATATCTGAAGAGGATTACTTGCAAGAGTTAATTTGTAGAAATCAATGGAATGTAGATAAATCTATTTTGAAAAATATTATAAGGGAGAATTTTAATCATGATATTCCTGGAATGGCTGATATTGTGCAGCAATTATCAGGAAGATATCTATTAGTTCTGTTATCTAATCATGGTAAGGAATGGGCAGAATATATAGAAGCAGTACATGGCTTTTTAAAAATGTTCAAATACAGGTTTTATTCGTATGAAATGAAATGTGGTAAAGCTAATCCTGAAATTTATTTGAGTCTACTTAAGAAAACAAACTTACCACCAAATAATTGCCTATTTATAGATGATAGGGAAAAGTTCCTTGAGATAGCTAAAAATGAAGGAATTCATACTATAAAGTTTGAGAACTGTGAAAGGCTTAAGCTGTCGCTAAGAGAATTTGGGATAAAGATTAAATAATCAGATACGTGACATGCTTTGAAGGGTATGGAATTAATGTAGGGAGGATTGAGATGTGAATATCTTCTTGATAAGGCATGGACAAAAAATGGAGGCAGACAAAAACCATGAAGCACTTGGATTGACTGAAGAAGGCTTTAAACAAGCAGACTTGGTCGGAAGGAGATTACAAAAGTACAGCATCGGAAAAATCTATTCTAGTAATATGAAAAGAGCAATCCAAACGGCAGAGGGAATAAATAAGTATTTAGGTGTAGAGATAATTACAAAACCTGAATTAAGAGAAATTCATATGGGGGACTGTGATTTATACGGATGGCGTTATTTAGAAGAAAATTATCCCCTTTTTATTGAAGAGTTTAGAAAACATAAATTTGATCTTCACTATCCACCAAATGGAGAATGTGGTGAGGATGTTTGGCAGAGGGCGAAGAATGTGATTTCCGAGATAATAAAAACTGATTTTAGAAATGTAGCAGTGGTTACACATGGAGGAGTGATTAGGTCATTGATTTGTGGGCTCCTAAAAATAGATCAAAATAAAAGGTTTTTTTTAGGATCTCCACCCGAGAATTGCAGCATAACTATGATAAAGTATAATAAAAGTGATAAAGAGTTTTACATACATAGCTTTAATGATTATGCGCATTTAGAAGTGTAGTGGGGAGCCCCATGCATTTGTAGGGGAAGTATGGTGCAGTATGTTTATGAGCAAAAAGATTTTGACGCTAGCAAAAATAGTCGTTCTACTCATGTTTATACAAGGCATCAGAATTATTCTGAAGCTAAGTGTGTTTTGCTTTATTGAACAAACATTGCATACAGAAACCATTGTATCTGCTCTACTTATGACTGTGATGACATTTGCAGGTATAATAATTGCAAAAAAGAAGGGCTTTTCACTTTCCGTATTTCCTACTAATCATAAAGCGACTTATGCAATAGCGACCGCTTTTGCATTAACACTACTTATTTCGACTCCTTTTATTACAGGAGACAGCTCGCTCTATACTATTTCCTTGATGGTATATTCATCAGTGATAACACCTGTATTTGAAGAACTGATATTTAGAGGTTATGTTTGGAATAAGCTCGAAGAAGAGTATAGGAGAGGTCTCACTGTCTATTTACTAACAACGCTGTTGTTTGCAGTTTGGCATCTAGGTTATGTCGACTCAATCGCATCCAGAGTAGCTTCAGACAGATTGCCGTTTATAATGTTGATGAAAGCTGTTACAGGGCTTTGCTTTGGGGTTGTGTTGGGCATAGCCAGATACAAGACTAAAAATTGCTATTCAACTATTCTACTGCATGGTGTGATGAATATGTTTGGCAGATAGAATGAGGGACGGTGGATAACAGGGACCTTTTTTCGTGAATTTTAATTTGCCTTTGTGGAGATGGTTGATATACTAAATATAGAAATGTCAAGGTGTATGAATATTAATGTATGAGGAAAGGTGGATTTATGGCAAAGATATCAGGGGAAAGGAAAGCAGCATACTATATTGGAATTGGGATGGCAATAGTGGGATTTATACTTTTTATTTCTGTATTCTTCTCCGTTGCAAGCTTTATGAATGAACCGTTTATGGGTAGAGAACCTTCATTTGTTAACGCAATATTGGGTATGGTTTTGATGATAGCAGGATTTGTTGTTATGAATATCGGCGCTAAGGGAGCGGCCGGTTCCGGACTGCTGCTTGATCCGGAAAAGGCAAGGGAGGATCTGAAACCATTTAGTGAGGCTAAGGGCGGAATGATTAACGATGTTATCAGCAATATAGATGTTGTGGATAAGATAAGCAAGCCTCAGGAGGACAAAGAAGTAATAAAAGTAAGGTGCAGAGGCTGTGATACCCTTAACGATGAGGATGCAAGATTCTGTAAGGGCTGTGGCGAAGAAATATAGTTGGCTATATTTTGATTTATTTGCAGCTAAAAGGAGGCAACAATGGTTAAGGCGGTTATTTTTGATATGGATGGTGTAATTGTAGATAGCGAGCCTATTCACTTTGAATCGGACAGGATGACGATGAAGCATTATGGGAAGTATATTACGGATGAAGAACTGAGCCGCTATGTAGGAGTATCCAATCCGGATATGTGGGCAGAGCTCCGTGAGAAATACCAGCTGGAAGCAACAGTAGAGGAGTTGCTGGAGACACAATTCTCCTATAAAAAGCTGCTGATCGGCGACAGGAAGCTTGAGCCGATAGATGGTATCAGGGAACTTTTGGAACAACTTAAGGGTGGCGAAGTGAGGATAGGGCTGGCATCCTCCTCCTCGAGAGAGTTTATCGAATTTATGCTTAGCAATCTTGGCCTAGCCGGGTATTTCGAGGTGGTTATCAGCGGGGAAGAGGTACAAAGGGGCAAACCATTTCCCGATATATTTCTTAAGGCGGCACAGGGACTGGGTGTCGAGCCTTCTGATTGCATGGTAATAGAGGACTCAGGGCATGGGGTCAAGGCTGCAAAGCGAGCCGGAATGCGATGTGTGGGATTTGTTAGTCCCAATTCCGGTAAGCAGGATTTATCATCGGCAGATGAGGTAGTTTGTTCAATAAGGCAGATAAATCACTGGGGAATATCTAAATGTGATAGAATAGAAGCAGAATAAAGATAAAGGGGAGTTTTTATGCCTAATTTGGATGACCTTAGACTTGCGGTCCTAATAGATGCTGAGAACGTGCCATATAAGAACATCAAGGGGATATTAGAGGAGGTCGCAAAATACGGGACACCCACAATCAAGAGAATCTACGCAGATTGGACAAGCTCTGCACTGTCTGGCTGGAAGAATGCGATGCTGGAAAATGCGATTACGCCCATCCAGCAGTATAGCTATACTTATGGTAAGAATTCATCAGACTCTGCCTTGATTATTGATGCAATGGATATTCTGTATACCGAAAAGGTTGATGGTTTCTGCATCATATCAAGTGACAGTGACTTTACAAGGTTGGCTACAAGGCTGCGTGAGTCGGGGATGAAGGTAATCGGCATTGGTGAGAGGAAGACGCCCAGTGCCTTTATCGTAGCATGTGATAGGTTTATATATATTGAGATCATAAACACGCACATTAAGGGCAAGGAGAATGGTAACGGCTCAGGAAAGGATGCTTCAAGTGCCCAGGATACAAAAACCGGCGCAGTTGAGATTAATGAAGAGCTAATCAGCTTGATTGCTACATCTATCAATGATGTCGCAGATGATAGTGGGTGGGCCTTCCTTGGAGAGGTGGGGAACTTGATTTCCAAAAAACAGCCTGATTTTGACTCGAGAAACTATGGGTTTTCAAAGCTAACCCTTCTTATAAACAGTCTTGACCGCTTTGAGGTTCAACAAAGAAAGACCAGCAATCGCAATATAAAGCATATTTTTGTAAGGAATAAGCACGCTTAATAATATGAGCAGGCTTAGTTAAGAAATGGCAGTCCGGGTAGCATTTTCACGGTGGTGTATATATGGGACTTAGAATAGTGTATGGACGCGCAGGAAGCGGTAAATCGACCTTTTGCCTGCAGGAAATGAAGCTAAGGCTGGCATCTGGTGACAGACGACCTTTAGTGTTGATTGTCCCAGAGCAGTTTTCGCTTCAGGCTGAAAAGAGTCTTGCCAAAGTGTCCGGTTCATCGGGAGTATCGGTTGCTGAGGTTCTTAGCTTCAGAAGACTTGCATATAGAGTTTTCAGCGAGGTGGGGGGTATTGCCCGCCGCCATCTTAATGCGGCAGGAAAGAGTATGCTGCTTTTTCGGATTATGGACAGTCTGGGGACCAAATTGAAGGTTTTTTCTAAAACAGCCCTCAAAAAGGGGTTAACACAAACCTTATCCGATGCAATCACTGAGTTTAAGCGTTATGATATTTCCCCGGAGCAATTGATTGAGGCGACAGATAAATTACAGGAGGGTCTTGCTCTAAAGGACAAGCTCGCTGATTTGTCATTGATTTATGCACGTTTCGAAGAATTGCTCCATCAAAATTATATGGATGCAGACGATGATTTAGTAGAGCTGTGCAATAAGCTGGATCAATCGAGGCAATTTGATGGTGCCGAAATATGGATAGATGAGTTTTCCGGCTTCACGCCTCAGGAGTATAAGGTGATAGGCAAGCTCTTGAAAAAAGTGTCACGGGTAACGATTTCCCTTTGCACGGACTGTCTCTCATACGAACCTGGTGATGGTAGCCCGATGGTTTTTGAACCAGTGAGGAAAACAGCCATTAAACTTTTGCGACTGGCCGCCGAGGAAGGGGTGGATGTAGAGAGCACCGTAAAGCTAGGCGGCGCATCCCTTGTCTCTCCTCGATTTTCAGACTCTGAAGAGCTTTGCCATCTGGAGAGGAACTTCTATAAATATCCCTATCAAAAGCTTGTGAGAAAATCAGGAGATGTCTGCATTTGGACATCGGCAAATCTGCATGGGGAAGTGGAGGATGCTGCCCGGGATATTATCAGGCTTTGCAGGGAGCAGGGCTTTCGCTACAGGGATATCGCCGTGACTATGAGAAATCCGGACAGCTACAGCGGCATTGTAAAGAATATTTTTACTCGGTTTGGTATTCCCTTCTTTTTAGACGGAAAACGAGATATAGATGGTCACCCGCTGATTACATTCATATTGTCCGCACTTGATATCTTCTCGAACAATTGGTCCTATGAGTCTGTCTTCAGATACGCAAAAACAGGGTTCACAGGCATAGACACAAAAGAGCTGGACTTGCTGGAGAATTATGTGCTGGCAAATGGAATCAGGGGAAAT
>Ga0209510_1005573_pt1 | contig 10472 bp, 5 predicted proteins | sample BiotimSIPDNA_FD_185749 | JGI IMG/M metagenome (GOLD analysis project Ga0209510, IMG submission 185749) | Anaerobic biogas reactor microbial communites from Washington, USA - Biogas_R1 time_0 SIP DNA (SPAdes) (version 2) | ecosystem: Engineered > Bioreactor > Anaerobic > Unclassified | place...
ATGTCAGCAACAGCATTACCTCCTTCTTCTCCTGGATACCAAATAATTAGGATTGCATCTACATAATCTCGTAAAGCTTTAACGTTCAACGGGCTTCCCGCTGACAAACATAATATGATTTTGGTGCCAGTTGCAGAAAGCCGCTTAATGTATTCAACCTGGTTATCAGGAAGATCGATAGTCTCTCGATCGCCATTAACTTTTGAATAGATGGCATCCCCTTCTTCACTTTCGTATTGTGGAGTGATTCCAAAACACGCAATCGTAATGTCAGATACTTTAGCCTCGTTTATTGCCCAATCCAAATTGAGGTTGTTTGGATCACTCAATCCTATCCCCATCCGATATTGCACCCGGATACCTTCAGGAATTGCCTTGATTAGACCTTCCAGAACTGTGACCATCTTAGCGCTAACACCGTGATAATTACCATTCAAGACTTCCATGCTTGTGGCAGTCGGACCGACAATTAGCACGCTATCAATGTTCTTGAAATCGAGAGGGAGAATTCGTTCTTTGTTCTGTAAAAGAACAATGCTCTTGACAGCAGCTTCGTGAGCAATATTTCGGTGATCATCGCAATCAATGACATGCTCAGATATCTCATCGAATGGATTCGTGCCAGGTGGATCAAACATGCCAAGTTTGAATCTTGTGCGGAATACATTTCGTAAAGCCATGTCAATTTCTTCTTCTGAGATTAATCCTTGGTCTAATGCCAATTGGACTGATTTTGTAGCGCATCCACAAACAAGATCGCATCCATCAATCAATGCCAGGGCTGTGGTCTTTGCATGATCACACTCGTGATTAAAGTAATTTGGCAAATCATTCATGGAATCGCAGTCTGTTACAACATGACCAGCGAATTGCCAATCGTCTCTAAGTATGGTCCTCAAAAGAAACTTATTTACGGCACATGGAGTTCCATTGACCGCATTGTAAGCAGTCATGATGATTTCCACTTTAGCCTGCGTTACTACCTTCTTAAAAGCTGGCAGGTAAGTCCGAAACAACTCTTGTCTAGAGATTTTAACGTTTTGGTTATGCCTGATACTTTCTGGTCCTGAATGTACCGCGTAATGCTTTGCACAAGCAGCTGTTTTTAAGTATTTTTTGTGATCCCCCTGCATTCCTCTGATGTAAGCTGTACCTAATTCTCCAGTCAAAAATGGATCTTCTCCAAAAGTTTCTTGACCTCGTCCCCATCGGGGATCACGGAAAATATTGATATTAGGAGACCAAAATGTTAGCCCCTGGTAAATAAGCGTTTTTCCGTTGCGGTTTAGACTTAAATTATATTTCGCTCGCGCTTCGTCACTAATCGCAACCCCTATTCGAAAAACCAATTCCTGATCCCAAGTAGCTGCCATTGCAATTCCTTGAGGGAACACGGTTGCTTGACCGTTACGAGCAACTCCATGCAGAGATTCGTTCCAATAGTTATATGGGGGAATACCTAAACGGTCGATTCCTGGGGCCGAATTAGACAATTGTCTTATTTTTTCTTCAATCGATAAACGATTTAATAAGTCTTCCAACCGTGCTTCAATGGGAATTTCGGGGTTTGAAAAATCTTTTTTCTTCTTTTTATTGTCTGACATCTAATGCTCTTCATTTTCCATTCTATGTCCGATGTCTTTAAATTAAGATCATATTTCAGCAAAAAGATTTTCAACCCGTGATTATCTATCGAAGCGTGTAGTTTGGTAAGAAATTCGGTGGTGCGCAGGATTCTCTAATAACGAGTTGTGTTTCTAACACTTGAGATTGAATTGTGTGACCATCCAAAAGAGAGACGATACCATTTGCTGCCTGGTTCCCCATTTCAAATAAAGGTTGTTTGATTGTTGTCAAGGCAGGTCTTCTCATTCTGGCTTCATTGATATCATCAAAACCCAAAACTGAAAGTTCAGAAGGAATTGCTATACCAAGACTCTCAGCAACATCCATAACGCCAAGAGCCATTTCATCATTGGAAGCAAAGATAGCCGTTGGTTTTTCCTTTTGGCTTAACCACTCCTTCGCCAATAACTCTCCACTCGCTCGAGTAAAACTTCCGCTACCAATGAGCGATTTGTCAATAACGAAGTCTGCCTCATCCATCGCATCAATAAAACCTTGAAGTCGATCCTGACTACATCCCAGGTCCATCAATCCAGTTATGAATCCGATACGCTTGTGACCAAGGTTAATCAGATACTTGGTCCCCTCATAGGCACCAAAGGCATTCGTCGCTGTGATGCGTGGATATTGAATGTCAATGCCAGAATAATCAACAGCGATGATTGGAATTTCATGTATAGAACGGAGGTAGCTTTCTTTTGGATCCCGCGGAAGAACTACGATAATCCCGTCTACAAGATCATTCCTGATTGCTCTCGAATAAATTTGTTCATTATATTTTGACAGACCGGTAGTGTACAACACCAGTTCATACTGTGTGTCTGAAATGCCTTCTGCCACACCACGAATAATTTCCAAACTGAAAAAGCTTGAGAGTGATGGAACAATTAACCCGATCAAATTGCGTTTTCCAGTTGATAGACTTTTTGCTGTGTATGAAGGCGAGTAATTGAACTCTTCGATTATCTTCAATATTTTTTTACGTGTCTCTTCATCAACATCAGGGCGGTGGTTGAGGACACGTGACACCGTTGTCTTCGAAACGCCTGCTTTGCGGGCGATGTCGGAAATTGTTAATTTCATATGCCAATTCCATTCTTATCACGATAATTAATTTTGAAATCATTTGCCAAGTCGCTCAGAAACTAAAATTTATTCTCACCAAAAAGATGAATCAACAGTACAGCATCAACATCCCGTAGCAATCTCGCCCACTAGGGTTAATATTATAAATGGAATTTCGATCATCGAACATATTACTTCCTAATAATCTGGGTTGTTAATGTGCTAATCTGCTTGCATTGCTACAAATAGATCTCATGGTTCAGACAAAGACTATTTATTGAGGTTTTTTCATCATTAACTAATTAAAATAATTTGGTCTGCAGTCATCCAGTGAAAACTGGATGACTGCAGAAAACCATGAAACGACTATTTGGCGTATTCTGCCTTAATTTGTTTGAGCACTGCATCTAGGTCTGTTTTGATTTCTGCCAACACTTCTGCTGCAGAGCGTTCATTGTTTGATATCTGACTTGTTTTTGCACCAATTGTCGAATCCAATTGATCAAAGCGAACCATCAAGTGGTTTGGACTTTCGATACCGTGTTCCAAACTTCCCAGATAAACTTCCATTACCTCTTCGGGTGTCATTGTTGAGAAGGATTCTGCCCATACATTCAACAGGCTGTTACGCACTGGGGGAGCACCAGTCAGTTCCATCCACTCTTGTTGAACCTCCGGGGAGCTAAGATATTTAATGAATTCCCAAGCTTCATCAGGATAATTGCTGTCCTTTGACATCATCCAAGGATCGGTGAATACCAGATCTTTACGACCTTCAGCACCGTATGGCAATGCTGCCACACCCCAGTTGAATTGCTCATCCAGGTCGCCAAATTGCCACCAGCCCCAAGCACCGGTAATATACAAGCCAATCTTAGAGTTTTTGAAGCCATTGGTACCACCAAAAGCTTCTGTTTCGGAAGGCTGTGGCATGTAATGGTACTTCCAAACCATGTCCTGGCGTAACTGCCAGCCATTCACAACCGGCTCTGATGTCATCAACGACTCTTCAGCGAATCCAGACGCATAAGCCTCTTCGGGATAATATCCACCACCATACAGCCAGGCTAAACCATCTGAAGGCCAGAAACCTAAATGACAGCCAAAGGTACCGAGGTCAGGGTCGTCAATGTTCTGGGTCAATGCACCACATTTTTCAAGATAAGCATCGACTGTCCAGCTGGTATCATTCCAATCAGTTGTGGGGTATTCGACACCGTAGTAATCCAGCATGTCTTTGTTGTAGAACATATAGGTTCCACCAGAAAGAATTGGTAGACCCATGATCTTCCCGTCGACAGTATAGATATCCAAAACATCAGTGACAAAATCGCTTGTATCAAACGTGTCTCGCTCAATGTAAGGGGTAAGATCGGCTAAGAGATCTCTTGTCAGATAATCTCTAAAGCCGCTGCTTCCCCAGTGTGAGAACACGTCTGGAGGTGTTCCGCCTGCAATCATGGATTGCAATTTGGTATCAAAATCGGCACCTGGCAGATAAATCAAATTGACTTTAATGTTGGGATTTGCTTCCTCGAACTTAGGAATGGCTACTTCTGCTTCCCATGCGTTTTCGACCTCAGCAGCGCGAACAAGCCATGTAATTTCAACTGGTTCTTGAACGACTTCTGGTTCTTCAGTCTCTACGACTTCTTCTGTCGCTACCGGTTCCTCTTCGAGAACCGGCTCTACGACGGCTTCGGTTTCAGTTGCAGCTGGTTGCGGGGTCTGAGCAGGTGAACAAGCACCAAGCATCAAGGCTGCTACCAGTAGTATGAGTAATATGTTTTTTCTCACTTTTTTCTCCTTGTTAAGTAATAGTTGACAATTTATCGTTCTAATATTATTAGGCTTGTTATTGTTCTTCTCTATTGGTCCATCCTTTCTTCCACGCTAACTTGCAACTACTTCCTTGATATCAACTATTTTAGGATTAATGGTAAGTAATTGACTGAAATAATTTGTGATACTGTAAATGTCAATTCCTTGACTTCTTCAGCATTGCTCCATGACGGGTAACTCACCCATTGTTCACCATCCTGGAACTCCTTGCCAAATTGTGCCCAGGGATCGATCATTCCATATTCAAATTGACCACTATGGTCAACTGACCGATACAGAACGGTGTACGTACCATTTTCAGTGAATTGGATTGGTCCATCATACTCTTCCCAGGTGGTTCCACCATCAAGCGAGTATTCTGTTTTGCTCACTCCAAATCCACCAACATTGTCTTTTGCAGACAACGCCAGTTCGACATCACTCTTATATACGCCATCTTCCCCGTCGCCGGTTAGTAATGCGGTCGTGACCGGTGGCACTTTATCGAGCTTCCAATCACCACCAAAGTAACCTGATTCAAACCAGGTATCCTGGAAGTACATGCCATGAACGCCATCCATCAACTTGCCATCCAAACGCCATCCCACAAAGTAGTCCGGGAATTGGAACGCAAATGATTGAAACTCGATTCCGGTTGAGGTGAATTTGAGCCATGCGGTTTGAGTATCTTTCCAATCCATCCACAAACCATAACGGCTGACGGCTATATACTTCTCGGTGTTCAACGGATTTGGATAGACAAAACTATAGTCGATCAGAGCCTCATCTTTTGGATTGTTGCCAACACCATCTGCATAGGTCCGTCCATCTACAGTGATTGAACCTTCTCCAAATTCAAAAGGCAGTTCTTCTTCAAGTAATTCGATGATCCCGTTCGAAGATGGTTCACCAAACAAAATCACGTTCTTGTTGGTTGCTTCACCGTAAGTCAAATCAACGTCCGCAACCGGTCTGACAATGTAAGTATTGATCTGTTCTGTTGTAGGACCACCAGGGGGATTGGCATTCGAATCAGTGCCATAATAGGGGAAATCAGGAATACCTTCCCACACATTTGGAACAGGAACGGCTGTTCGATAACTTCCGTAGTTTCCAATGTGCAGTATGAGCCAGTTGTTCCACTCCATCGCAAATTCTTGCGCAGCACGTAAGCTGTCTGCATTCTGAGCTTCGGTTCCTTGTGTCCCATAAACTACAACAAATGGGTTGAACATGGCGTCACTGAAAGGTCCACTCACTCCGTTCACTTTTTCAAGTTCAGCTTTCGCCGCCTCTAAAGATACGTTCGATGAGAGTAATGGTTGGTCTGCCAGGCCTTCAAATGCAGCAGCAGTGACAGCTTCTGATTCTGTTACCACACCCCACCCTGACAGGACGTAATTCTCATCAAATTGAGCCTCTAAGGTCAATGATTCTGTCGGTAATACACTAATGACAAATTCTCCATCAATCGTCAGTTCGATTTCAGCAGTCATGTCACCAATCAGTTCATCGTTCAGTAACAAAGTGAACTTAGCTAAGTTTTCGGTCTCAACTTCGATCGCTTGTTGTGTCGCTTCATCGATCGATGCCGTTAGTTTGCCCCATTCGTTTTCAGTGATAAATTTATCCAGCTGGAGCCAATAAGCCGAGTTGTATTGAAGGGAGTTTGTTGTGTATGTCGCTACCAATGGATTTGTCACACGCACTTGTGCATCGAACCATGGCATCAATTCTGCCCAATTCAACACGGCACAACCATGTCCACCTGTAGCTACTTGCTTGAATACATGTTCATAGCCATATTCAACATACGCATCACGGATCTGCTCTTGATTCATTCGAATGTTTGTCGGATCATCATAGCAAGACATGATAAACAAGGGAAGGTGCATGCCGTTTTCAGCCTGCCATAATGGCGATTCAAGCTCAAGCATGGGAACCAAAGATGCGTCAACATAATAGGTCAAATTATGTACGTTGTTGCGGATGTCCAAGTTCGTGCTCTGGAATCCTTCAAACATGCTTCGTCGATTTACAGTGGCTTTATCCCAGTGTTCATACCAGTGCGGCCAAAATTCACGATAATCTGTCCAACCAGTTTGAGGTGCAACGGCAGCCCACTTGTCAGGATATCGTAAAGCAAGTCGATATGCGTCTGAACCACCCAATGAACCTCCGGTTATATAGAAGCGATCATGATCCAGGGTGTAGCCTTCCACTTCTTCTAGGTCCCTGATCACGTCAAAGGGGTCAAATTGCCCCTGGTTATTCGCTTGCGGTCCCCGATAATCCAACCTGACTACGATCCAGTTTTTGCCATTATCTAAGATCCATTTTTGTGGATCTGCTGCGGCACTCGGTACGCCAGCTCTGCCACCAGCCCCATGTCCAATGAACAGAATTGGTCTTGGTGTGGTTTTGTCGGTCGGGCTCGGGATGAATACCCCATATGGTTGATGCGATCCATCCATCTGCGATACCATCCAGTTTATGCCCGTGTATGGCGTTTCAGTTTGTGCTGTTACAGTGTCTTTGGGGAATATTGTTGTGATCAATGCTGTTGCTAAAAGCAGGATCAGTCCTACCAGCAACCTTTTTTTAATTCTCATTCTTTGCTCTCCTTTGCTCATAATTGAGAAATCGATCATTTTTTTATTCTATATTTTCGTTGTTTGAGATTTAACAATAGTGCCTCCTTTGACCGTTTTGTGATAGTAATTGAATTCTATATTGATGTATATAATTTTGTAACCGGTTCCGGTATCGGTTCCTATTTTACGTTACTTTTTTTTCGAAGTCAATACAATTTGCAGATATTCACTATTTTCAAAATTGGAAAGAATTTTTTTAGATTTGATTCCAGTATGGCCGATTTTTATCTATCAAGTAAATTCTCTGTTCGACACACAACGCGGAGCGTAAAGGATCCATCGGCGTGTTGACTGCGTAATCAAGAATCCGATTCAAATCAGTCGATGCAACATGTAAGCGGGTATCTGAAGATGAGTAATAAATTAATAGCGTTCCATCTTCTTGTAAAACAAGTCCGTTTGAAAAAAGAACATTAGACACATCGCCAACTCGTTCCCAATCGCGCGGTTCAATCAAGTAACCACCTGGTTGATAGATTACACGCCATGGTTCTTCAATATCGCAAACGAACAAGTAGAGAACATAACGTAGTCCGACCGCAGTATTCCGGACTGCATGTGCGATGTGCAGCCAACCAATCTCGGTCTTAATTGGTGGTGCACCTGCGCCATTTTTTGCAGACTTAATCGTATTAAATTCACGATGATCAATGATTACCTCATCTTCAATGATCGCTGAAGTAATGTCTTCGCATAATCCCCAACCTATTCCTTCTGCAAGACCCGCATCCATAAAGGCGTCTTGAGGGCGGGTATAAAATCCATATCTCCCATTTACAAATTCTGGATGCAAAACAACATTTCTTTGTTGTGGCGACCTCGTTCTAAGATCAGGCAATCGTTCCCATGTGACAAAATCCTTTGTTCGGACTATCGCAGCAGTTGCAAAAGGTTGAAATAGAACCCCTGGTCTTTTTTCGGGGTCTTTTCTTTCTGAACTGAAGACACCATAAATCCAGCCATCCTGATGTTTAGTCAAACGCATGTCATATATATTTACATCTGGATTTTCAGTTTCGGGGATCTTTATTGGTTCATCCCAAAACCTGAATTGATCAACTCCGGTTTTGGACTCCGCAATTGCGAAAAATGATTTTCTATCGGACCCTTCAATTCTTGCCACCAAAATCACTCCATCATCAGTAGCAATTGCGCCGCTATTGAATACGGAGTTAACCCGTAACCGCTCTAGTAAATAGGGATTGTCCTCGGGATTGAAATCAAAACGCCAATTTAGGGGCACATGCTCATAAGTCAGGATCGGATACTGGTATCGTTCAAATATCCCATGACTGTAAGAATCATCTACCAGGTTCTCCCGGTTAATCAATTCTTGATGCCGGCTTATCAGGTTTGCTTTTCGCTCATTGAATTTGGTTTTTTCCATCTTTCTCCAAGTTTAATTATGATTATCCTTTTACCCCACTGATTACAATTCCCTGTGTAAAATACCGATTCAAGAAAAAGAAAATGATAATCAAGGGGATAATCGAAAGGACACTTCCAGCCATAAGTAAGTTATAGGGTGTACCACCATACATGAGCTGATAGTTGGCCAAACCCACAGAAATCGGCTGTCTGCTATTTGTGTTCAAATAGATCATTGGACCCATGTAATCATTCCAGTGATACATAAAAGAAAGAATTGCGATACTAATCAGTACCGGTTTTGACATCGGCATTATTATATGAGCCCAAATTTTGAAATAACTCGCCCCATCCAGAACGGCTGCTTCATCGTAATCCTTTGGAATTGACATTATGAATTGCCTGACCAAGAAAATGAGATAGGGACTACCGAAGAATTTTGGGAGAATTAACGGCAGCCAGGAGTCAGAAAGACTGATTCTAGTGTTAAAAATCTTATTTATAAAGTTGGGAATATGATTTGTGAACAACACGTAGTTTGGAATCATTGTGACAGCCCAAGGTAACATCATTGTCGCCAGCACTAAATAAAACAAGACGTTCTTTCCCGGAGCCCGCAAACGTGCAAAACCGTAGCCAATGATTGCGCAACTCATGACCTCTCCAACGACCGCCAAAGTCGAATACATCAATGTGTTTTTCATGAAAGTTGAGAATGGGGTGAGGCTTTCCTTCCAGATCACCCTGTAATTTTCCCAATGAAATTTTACAATCCTCACCTTTCGTGCTTGTTGGGCAGGAGCATAATAAACTTGAGTAAAATCTCCCGGATCTCGGAATTCACTATTCTCAGGATTCAATCGTATCGCAGCTAATCGTTTGATCTCTCCATCAAGATTGACGTCATATAAAAAGTAATTCTTTCCATCCACTACCACCTTGGCAGATTCGCGGGGCAACCATTCAGGTGGCATGGTTTGAGTATTGTCTTTCTGTTTGACAGACGTGACTAACATCCACAAAGCCGGAATCATAATTACAAATGCTCCCATAGCCACAAGTAGTACGCTTACTGTACGAGTAAATTTTTCTTTTGCCTTTTTACTTTTTATTAGTCTCACAACCACAACCTCTACTCAAAATTTTGTAATACTTATTAATATTTATTCGCCAGATTCTACGTAATGAACCTTTTTACTAATCGTTTTGATCATCAGAATTGTCAATACAGATATGATTATGAATAAGATCCAGGCTATCGCGGATGCATAACCGAATCTTGTCCACTGGAAGGCATTTTTGAACAGATACAAAACGTAAACCATTGTGGAGTAATTGGGTCCTCCTAATCCTCCGGAAATCACATAGATCATCGTAAACACCTGGAAGCTGGAAATCATATTTGTGATAAGAGTGTATAAAAGTACCGGGGAAATCATAGGTATCGTGATATTGAAGAATTTTTTCAGAGAACTGGCGCCGTCCATCTCGGCGGCTTCATATAGGGCTGTTGGAACGCCTTGCAGGGCAGCAAGGTAAATCACCATCGAACCACCAATCCCCCATAAGGAGATTATCCAATAAGCAGGCATCGCCCATTTCTCGCTATTGAACCAATCAGGACCAACAATTCCAAATAAAGCTAAAATGTTGTTAAAGATTCCAAACTTGCCATTGAAAATCCACCGCCATAGAAGTGCGGAAGCTACCCCCGAAATGATTGATGGAAGATAGTACAGCGTTCTCCAAAAAGAGACAAATGGAATTTTTTGATTCAATAAAACCGCAACTGAAAGTGCTGCAACAATGGTCAGAGGTACAGAAACAAGAACATATGTTCCCGTTACAACTAACGATTTAAGAAAAATCTGATCAGTAATCAACTCACGATAATTCGCTAATCCAATAAAATCGAGGTTAACAATGTTGTAATTATGG
>Ga0209510_1005576_pt1 | contig 10468 bp, 9 predicted proteins | sample BiotimSIPDNA_FD_185749 | JGI IMG/M metagenome (GOLD analysis project Ga0209510, IMG submission 185749) | Anaerobic biogas reactor microbial communites from Washington, USA - Biogas_R1 time_0 SIP DNA (SPAdes) (version 2) | ecosystem: Engineered > Bioreactor > Anaerobic > Unclassified | place...
CGTGCGGCCAAGGTGAGATCCTTGGCCACCATGCTGAAGATTTTGCCCCTCTTGGCGTCGATTACCGCCTTGTGGCGCTTGGTGGTTGCCCACTTGCTATGCCCTGACATAATGATACGTGATTCGGTGAATAAGTGTCTGTAAATGAACCGGCGCACAGATTGCATGGACCGGTCCGAGCCGTCAATCGGAAATATGGTGAAGAAATCGAGACCCTACGGCCCTGTCTTCCGGACTTACCCGATGGTGGGTCAATTCGGCATGCTTCGACAGGATCGTCGTTATCCTCACTTGCGCCTGCGCTTGGGCGGAGTCGTCCGTGGCCCATGTGCCCTTCTCGCTGCTGGGGTGCCATCGGGATTCGTTGGCGCAGGACCTTCCGTAATCGGAACAAAGTTGTCCTTCTTGCGGTTGACGAGGGCGGTCTGCAGGCCCGAGAGCACGTTTTGCACGGTCCAGTAGAGCACCAGGCCCGAGGAGAATCCATAGAGGATAAACAGGAACATGAAGGGCATGAACTTGAATATCTTCTGTTGCATCGGATCGGCGGTCGGAGACACCGGCATCAACTGCATATTGAAGAACTGGGTCACACCCATGAGCAGCGGCATGATGTTCACCGGAAAGTCTCCAATCCGCGCAACCGTGTCGGGAAGCGACAGATCTTTGACCCAAAGAAAGGACTCGAAACGTAGCTCAGCCGAGGTGCGCAGCATCCAATACAGTCCGAAAAAAACAGGAATCTGAATGAGCATCGGGAGGCATCCGGCCATCGGGTTGACGCCATGCTCCTTGTAGAGCCTCATCATCTCCTTCTGAACGCGTTGGGGGTCGTCCTTGAACTTCTCCCGCACCGCTTTCATGGGTTCAGCTATCAGCTGCATCCTTTTGCTGGAGCGCACGGACATGGAGGTCAGCGGCCAGAATAACAGCTTGATGATGATCGTCATGATGACGATTGAGAGCCCCCAGTTGGGAACATATCCGTGGATCCAATACATCAGGGCGAGCAGGATCTTGCTGATGCTGCCGAAGAATCCGAACTGCATCAACTTGTCCTGATCTCCGTCGAGCCTGACCAGCCGGCTGTATTCCTTGGGGCCGACATAGTAATCAGCCGACAGAACAGTGCTCCCCATGGACGGAATGATGCCGGGTTGAATCCCCATTTCGCCGGTGATTCCGGTTTGCATGTTCTGATCGTCGTAGATTTTGGAAAGATCAACCGGTGATGCGTGAAGACTGGATCCGGGATTCTCCGGAGTGAGCACACTCACAAAGAACTGGTTTTTGACCGCAGCCCATGTAGCAGGGATCTTTTTCTCAAATTCGTTGCGGGCAGTTTTGGCCCCGATCCCTATAAAGCCGCTGCTGCCTGTAAAGTAATCAGCCCGGACATATGCATCTTTCTTCCCGGAGTAGTAGGCAAAAGACTGAAACTCTCCGCGCTTGTCGCTGCTGACCGGGGTTGCCATCCCCAGGTTGAAGAACAGTTCGCTCATCTGGATCGGGCTGGCCGTCCGGTTGAACAGGACGGTCTCGTGCCGGATTACGTAGGGTTTGTTTTCCTCTCCGTCTTCCAACGTGAAGCTGCGCTGGAAAACGAGTCCCTTGCCGGTGTCGTATTCATAGACGACTGCCCGGTCGCTCTGTTGGACCAGACTGAAGTCGTAATTCAGGCTGGCGATTCCGCCGGATGCTTTCTTGCGGGAGAGCCCAAGGGCTGGCCGGGTGGCGCCCCGGTTGAAGACAAAGTCGTCCAATCCGCCTTTTTTGGTTTGAAGGAACCGGATTTCACGGATGGCACCACCGAGTTGGGTGAAGTCGACTTCGATCATCCCGTTGTTCAGGGTTGTGATCGACTCAGCGGGTTTTTCGACTGCATGAGTGTCCGGGGCTTTCGCCGGGTCGATGGCTTGGAAGAGAGTCGGATCATCAGTGGACTGGACAGGAACCTGCGGGTCCAATGTGGCAAAAGGATCGGCGTCCAATGGATCCGTTGGCTGGCTTGCGAGCGGTTCTTCCGTCTCGGGAACGACCTGCTGGGAGGTCTGCTTTTGATTCATGTTGAGCAGCAGGAAGGCTGCTGCAATCATCAGGAATCCTATGAGGGAGTTCTTTTTGTCCATCGGATCAGATCAGTTCACAAAAGGTCAAATTATGCCGCCCCAACCGGAGGACGATCAGGATTATGGGTATGGTCCGGAGCATCCGCGCACGATTGTCCGGCAGATTCAGATGGGCATGATTGGGGTTGTTGGATGCCCGTGCAAGCTTTCTGAAAGCGGCGGTGCAATTCTTCAAATGGCACCGTGATCATCGCACGCCGTGCGATCAGGATGAGATCAAGCCTGTCCGGCAGTTGGGCGTATTCACGCCTGAAAAGGTCACGCATGCGCCTGCGCAAACAATTGCGCACTACGGCATCGTGTGCCACGCGCTTGGATGCGATCACACAAAGACGCGGCCCGGAATAACCCGAGCCGTCTTCACGAAATGTGTGGATCATGAGAAAGAAACCGCCATTCACACGCCGGCCACTTTGGAATACGCCTTCGATCTCGCGGGATCTGCTGAGGCGCGTCTGCCAGCCGAAGCGCATAGGCGGAATCAGAGCGCGAGGCGCCAGCGTCCTTTTTGACGACGGGCAGCCAGCACTTTACGCCCTCCCCGTGTCGCACGACGGGCGCGGTACCCAAACTGCCTGGTTCTCTTGATCTTTGAGGGTCTGTATGTTGGTTGCATGATAAATGTGAAAAGAGACCGAATGAGCCATGCACATGGCGCCTTGTCAAGTGCTTTCCTTTCCGAAAATCGAACCTGTCAATTTTCAACGTTGATCCGGGTCGAGGGAAAGCCTTTGGAAAAAATCGTGCGGTTAGCGATAAAAAATTCTTGCACTCGGGCCGAAAGCAGACCATCTATCGGAACTTTCATAACCAACGTCCCTTTCGTCTAGCCCGGTCAGGACACATGGTTTTCATCCATGCAACAGGGGTTCGAATCCCCTAAGGGACGCCATTTTAGATTGAGGGTTTCTGCCGGATCCGGTAGAAACCCTCTTTTTGTTTCAGGATCATGGAAGAAAAGGTTCAGACGATTCACCCCTCTTTGATGCGCGATCTGGTTAGCCGTGCGAAGGAGTCCTCCCGTGGGCGGTTGAACCACAACTTCCATCCCTCCATGGAATCCAACCTGCACCGTTTTCTGAACGTGATGTGCCGGGGAACTTACTTCACGCCCCACCGGCATGCGCGGCCGCCCAAGGCGGAGGCCTTTCTGGTGTTGGAGGGGGAAGTCGGATTTCTGATTTTCGACGAAAACGGCAAGGTGTTGCAGCGGTTGAGGTTGTCGGCGCAGCCGGTTGACCGGCCGCACTACGCGGGCATGGGAATTGATATACCGGCGGGATTCTGGCACACTCTGGTGGTGCTTTCGGATGTGGCGGTTTGCTACGAAGTGAAACCGGGCCCCTATGAGGTAACGGCTGACAAGGAGTTTGTGGATTGGGCACCCCATGAAGGCACTCCAGGCACGCAGGCGGCACTTGCCGCTTGGGAAAGACTTTTCGAAACGGAGTCATGAAATGAACGCGGATGCGGATAGGCAGATGCGAACAGCGATGCGCCTTTCGCTGGTGATTGGTGTCGTATTGCTGGTGGTGAAATGCACCGCATGGATGCTGACGCGCTCGTCCGCGGTGCTCAGTGATGCCGCCGAGTCGGTGGTTCATGTGTTTGCGGTTGGATTCGCGGTGTGGAGTTTCGGGGTCTCGAGACGGCCGGCGGATGGTGACCATCCCTATGGGCACGCCAAAATCGCGTTCATTTCAGCTGGGTTTGAAGGGGGCGTGATCGGACTTGCCGGTTTGTTTATAATCGTGGATGCAGTGCGGCATGCAATACTGGGACCCCAGGTTCAGAACATCGACAAGGGCTTGTTGCTGGTGCTGCTCGCGCTGATCATCAACGGAGCATTGGGATACTATTTGCTTTGGCTGGGTAAGCGTGAGCACGCCTTGATCCTCGAGGCAAACGGGAAGCATGTCTTGACGGACGCATGGACGAGCGTGGGCGTTCTCTTGAGTTTGCTGGTAACCCGATGGACGGGTTGGCTGATGCTGGATCCGATCGTGGGTGTGGGGATCGGGATACAGATTCTGGTGTCCGGGGCAGGGTTGGTCCGGCGGGCAGCCCGTGGATTGATGGATCACGCGGATCCGGCTGTCACGGGTCGCGTATCCCGCATTCTGGATGAGGAAACCCATGATCTGGGAATTTCCTATCACGCTTTGAGGCATCGAAATACCGGAGACGGTCAATGGATCGACATGCACCTCGTGTTTGATGACGCGACTTCCATCCGGGATGCGCACCGGATCGCCACGAGGATCGAACACACTTTGCGGGATGAGCTCGGAGCTGGAACCAAGGTGACGAGCCACTTGGAACCGAAGGTCGATCATGACAGTGCCCATGAACAGGGACTCAGAAAGGTGAAGGAACCGGATTCGCGAAAGGATGCTGAAACCAGCGGACTGGATTTGGAAACAGGGAAGAGATGAACGGAGAGTCGGGAAATGAGCGGTTTGCGGGAGTGGTGCGATTGGTTGGATCGGCTGCGGCTGGGCGCCTATCGCGGAGCCATGTGGCGGTGATTGGAGTCGGCGGTGTGGGCTCCTGGGTGGTGGAGGCCTTGGCCCGGTCGGGAGTCGGGGCGCTCACGCTCGTTGACATGGATGATGTGTGCGAGAGCAATTTCAACCGGCAGATCCACGCGACAGAAGGTGAAATCGGACGACCCAAGGTCGATGCGATGGCCCGACGGATTGGGCAGATCAACCCGGGTTGCAAAGTGACGACGGAGCACCGGTTCTTTTCGGCTTCCACCGCATCTTCCATTCTCGAGCCCGGATTTGATTGTGTGGTGGATGCGATCGACTCTTTGCGGAACAAAATCCTGCTGATCCAGGAATGCCGGAGCCGGAACATCCCGTTGATTGTGTCGGGTGGTGCCGGAGGTAAGACTGATCCAACCCGGGTTCGTGTCGAAGACTTGAGCCGGACGGAGCAGGATCCATTGATCCAGAAGCTCCGCAAGGAGCTGCGCCGTAAACACGGGTTCCCGCGTGATCTGCGGCGGAAGTTTGGCATCCCCTGTGTGTATTCGGATGAGCCCTCGATGGCGCCGGACGTCTGTGCATCGCCGGAAGGGGCTTCCAGCCTCAAGCTGGATTGCGCAAGTGGATTCGGGACCGCATGCTTTGTGACGGGCGCGTTTGGTTTCGCAATGGCTTCATGGGTGGTTCGCTGGCTCGCGCAAGCTCCGGAAGATAAGGGTCCGGTTTGAGGTGGATTTGAGGGTGGATCGGATTCGGGGATTGACCTGATTCTTCGCAACGGGTTGGAAAAGGGAGATGCAAGAGCAGGCGTTTCCGGACACTTCATCAAGGGACTCATCCGATCGTGATGGCGGGTTGAACTATTCCGCGTTTGGAGCCCGGCTGGAGGTTCCGGCGATCAACCACCTGATGAGCATTCCCTCGGAGCATCCCGAGGTTCTTTCCCTTGCGGCGGGATTCACCGACAACGCGGTTCTTCCCGCTGATTTGGTGCGTGATGTGGTATCGCGCCTGTGTGGGAACCCGTCCGGGGCGGACTGTCTCCAGTATGGAACCACGCAAGGACGCAAAGGGTTACGTGAGCTCACGGCCCGGTTTGTTGCATCCTATCACGGAGAGAACGCCGAGGTCATCCGTGCGGATCGGACCTTTATCACGAATGGATCCCAGCAGGCCTTGTTTTTGGCGATGCGGGTCTTGTGCGATCCCGGTGATGTCGTAATGGTTGAGAACCCGACTTATTTTGTGTTCCTCTCGATGCTTCAGGGCATGGGGGTGCAGCCGGTCGGGATTCCGGTGGCTGAGAACGGCTCGATCGATGGAATGGCATTGGATGCCTTGATGCGTCAGATGGATCGCGAGGGGCGGAAAGGGCGGATCAAAGCAGCGTATGTGATGGGATACTACGCGAATCCTTCGTCCCGTTGTCTGAGTCTGGAAGACAAGATGGTGCTGGCAGCAACCCTCAGGCGGCATGGGATGAGGATCCCCGTGATTGAGGATGCAGCCTATCGGGAGCTCGCCTTCGAACGCCCATGGGAAGTCCCTTCGGTCCTTAGTCTGGATGCTTACGAAGGATATCCGCTCCTCTACCTCGGAACTTATACCAAGCCATTTGCGACTGGTCTGAAAGTGGGCTACGGCATCACCAACCGTCCTGAATGGCTGGAGAAGATGCTGTTTGCGAAGGGGAATCAGGACTTTGGCAGCGCCCATTTCCCGCAGGCAATTGTCGAACAGGTGCTTCAAGATGGGGTGTATCCGGAGTTTGTCAGGAATCTCGGGCTCCACTACGGAGCCAAGGCGCGTCTATTGGATTCAGTCCTGAGAGCGGAGGGATTGGATCGGATGGGCTGGTGCTGGGCGAAGCCGGACGGTGGGCTTTTGTTCTGGCTTAGGGCGCCGGCTGGCGTTGATACCCGGGAAGGTTCGCATTTCTACGAAGCATGCTTGGCAAAAGGGGTGATTTATGTTCCCGGCAACCTCTGTTTTGCAGATGGAGCGCCTTCGGATTACATCCGGCTGAGCATCGGTGCGCTTCCAAACGAAAAGCTTGAAGAAGCCGCACGCAGGCTATGTGATGCGGCTCGAAACCTGTAACCAACCCCTTAGGATAATTTCCATGATGAAGATTTGTTGCATTGGAGCCGGATATGTGGGCGGACCCACGATGGCGATTCTTGCTCAGAAGTGTCCGGAAATCCGCTTGACAGTCGTGGACCTCAATCAGGCCCGTATCGACCAGTGGAACTCGGACAAGCTTCCGATCTTCGAACCCGGGCTCGATGATGTGGTGAAATCCTGCAGGGGCCGGAACCTGTTTTTCTCGACCGATGTCGACGCGAACATCCGGGAAGCCGATCTGATTTTCATTTGCGTGAATACGCCCACCAAGACCTACGGGGTCGGCGCGGGCAGCGCATCCGATCTCAGCTTTATCGAGTCCTGCGCACGCCGGATCGCTGATTGCTCTCCAGGTGGGAAGATCGTGGTGGAGAAATCGACGATTCCGGTGAAGACTGCGGAATCCCTGAAAAAAATCTTTGATTCCCGCAAGTTCGACAAACCGTTCCAAGTGCTTTCCAATCCGGAGTTTCTGGCCGAGGGAACCGCAATTGCCGACTTGCTCAAGCCTGATCGGGTCCTGATCGGTGGGGAGGATACTCCCGAAGGGCAGGCTGCGGTGGAAACGTTGGCATCCCTTTATGCTCATTGGGTTCCCCGTGAGAGGATCATCACGACCAATCTCTGGTCGTCCGAGCTTTCGAAGCTGACCGCGAACGCTTTCCTTGCCCAGCGCATATCCAGCATCAACTCGATTTCGGCGTTGTGCGAAGTTACTGGAGCGGACGTGGATCAGGTCTCTCACGCAATCGGAACGGATTCGCGGATCGGACCGAAATTCCTGCGCAGTTCGGTAGGGTTCGGTGGATCCTGTTTCCAGAAGGATATCCTGAACCTTGTGTATCTCTGCGAGTCTTTCGGTCTCAAGGAGGTGGCGGACTACTGGCGTCAGGTGATCATCATGAATGATTACCAGAAAAAGCGCTTCACCCGGCGGATTCTCAGCCACATGTTCAATACAGTGGCCCGCAAGAAGATCGCGGTTTTCGGATTTGCATTCAAAAAGGACACCAACGACACCCGCGAATCCCCCGCCATATATGTGTGTCGTGACTTGATTGAGGAGCGCGCCTACCTTCACATTCACGACCCGGAGGTGGGCAGTGATGAGATATTCCATGATCTCTTGCAGGATCCAATTTTGCCAAATGGAGACAAAAATCCGCACATTACACTCTCTCCCTGTCCATATGCGGCTGCGGAGGATGCGGATGCCGTCTTGATTCTCACCGAATGGGATGCTTTCCGTACCTTGGACTACGAGCGGATTTATCGCGGGATGCGAAAGCCGGCATTCTTGTTCGATGGGCGCAACATATTGGATATTAAGAAGATGCGGGCAATCGGGTTTGAGGCGTGCGGAATTGGAAAATGCTCCGGATCATGATCAGCAGTCTGATATTGGCGATGGGTCTGGTTTTCTGTCAGGCGGGGCAAGTGGATGCGTCCGCCCCGGCAGTGAGCCTTTTCGGTGACGGGATTGTCGCTGAAACCGGGGAGGGCCCGATCTGGGATCCGGTCACTTCCCGACTTCTGTGGGTCGACATCGAAGGCCATCGCGTGTTGGTGTCGGACCCTGAGAGCGGGAATACTGAGGTTCATGAGGTTCCTGCAGCTCCTGGAACGGTGGTTCCTTCGAAGGACGGCGAGTGGATCGTGGCCTTGAAAGACGGGATATACAGTTACCGTGAGGCGGATCGGACGATCCGGAAGGTGGCGGTCCCGGATGATTTAACGGATGCGGTCAGGTTCAACGATGGGAAATGCGATCCGAGGGGCCGGTTTTGGGTTGGCACAGTGGATACGGTTCGTTACGCGGATCCGATCGCAGCATTGTATCGACTCGAAGGTTCGGCTGTCACTCGGGTGTTGGGTGGAGTGACGATCTCGAATGGAATCGCCTGGGCTCCGGACGGCACGCGCATGTATTACATCGATACCCCGACCCGGAAAGTCGTCGCGTATGACTATAACCTTGAAACCGGTGAGCTCTGCAAAGGGGTGGACGCGATCCTCATACCCGAGGGCTGGGGGGATCCGGATGGCTGCACAATCGATTCGGAGGGTATGCTTTGGGTTGCCTTGTGGGGTGGCTATGCGGTGTCCCGCTGGAACCCGGAAACCGGTGAATGCCTCCAGCGCATTTCGCTTCCCGTCAAGCACGTGACCGCGATGGCCTTTGGTGGCGATGACCTGGACACAATGTTCATAACTACGGCGAAGGCGTCCTGGGCAGGATTGGATGAACCCGACGCTGGCAAGCTCTTTGTTTGTCGTCCGGGGGTAAAGGGGCTGAAAGCCCATCTTTTCGATCCGGTTGACAAGGGAACCCCCTGATTCATTCTTATCGGAAAGAGGATCGTTTCAAATGACTGCCAAACCACTTACAGAATCTCAGATTGTTGACGAGTTGACCCGGCTTCAGGGCTGGAAGCTCGAGAACGACCGCATCGTCAAACACTTCGAGTTCAAGCACTTTGCTGAAGCGATGTCGTTCCTTGTCCGACTAGCCTTTGAATGTGAAAGGCGCAACCATCACCCCGAGATCTACAACCTCTACAACAGGGTTTCCATCGGCCTCAATACCCATGAGGCCGGAAACAAAGTCACCCAGAGTGACATTGTGCTCGCAAAGGACATTGAGCACTTTGCGTGGAGAAGTTGACCGGATATTGGTATCCTTTGGTCAATATTCGTGATGCGCGTGTGTCTGGATCGATTCTTGCAGATTTCCCTTGAGAAATTGGTCTCTTTTGTCCCATAAAGGAGGCTTTAGACATTTATTGCCTTCAAAAGATGCTTCAGTCGAGGTCTCCTTGGATTAAGATTTCTAATAGTCGTTGATTCCCGAGGCCGGTTGCGTCCCAAAAGGGCAACAGAGAACAGAGATTATCATGGCCATAGATCCCAAATTAGTAGAAGAGCTCAACCGTCGAAGAGAAGAGATTTCTCAGGGTGGCGGAAGGGACAAGCTGGCAAAGCGCCAGCAGGCCGGACTGCTTTCAGCCCGGCAAAGGCTGGAGTTGCTTTTCGATCCTGATACGTTTCAGGAGTTCGGAATGCATGTGCAGCACAGCTGCAAAGGGTTCGGCTTGGCCGATAAGAAAATGCCCGGAGACGGAGTCGTTACTGGTATCGGCTACGTTAACGGTCGCCCTGTGGCGGCATTTGCCCAGGATTTCACGGTCGGTGGAGGTGCTTTGGGGCGGATGCATGCCAAGAAAGTGTGCACGCTGATGGACTACGCCATGCGCGCGGGCATGCCGGTTTTGGGCATCAACGACTCAGGTGGTGCCAGGATTCAGGAAGGCGTGGACTCGCTCTCCGGCTATGGAAAGATCTTTTTCAGGAATGTTCAGCTATCCGGTCTGGTTCCCCAGATCGCCATCATCGCAGGACCCTGCGCCGGTGGAGCTGCCTATTCTCCGTCGTTGATGGATTTCCTGATCATGACCAAGGAGAATGCGAATATGTTCATCTGTGGTCCTCAGGTGATCAAGGCTGCAACCGGAGAAAAAGCGGAGTTGGCGCAGTTTGCAACAGCCGCTGCCCATGCTTCTGTGAGTGGAAATATCCACATTGTTGCCAATGACGATTCGCATGCGGTCGAATTGGCCAAGCGGCTGATGTCCTTTCTGCCGTCCAACAATCTTGAGGATCCTCCTCACAAGTTGACCGAGACCCTCAGCCTGGATTCCAGAGACGCTTTCAATTCGATCATCC
>Ga0209510_1005577_pt1 | contig 10465 bp, 5 predicted proteins | sample BiotimSIPDNA_FD_185749 | JGI IMG/M metagenome (GOLD analysis project Ga0209510, IMG submission 185749) | Anaerobic biogas reactor microbial communites from Washington, USA - Biogas_R1 time_0 SIP DNA (SPAdes) (version 2) | ecosystem: Engineered > Bioreactor > Anaerobic > Unclassified | place...
TTCTACAAAAGATATTGGCGCTTTCAAAAAGGGTTTAAAAGCCTCTATCGAAATTAATGACAAGGTTATTGAAGGAAAAGTAACAAAGGTTCCTTTGGCCGCCAATGCAATGACCCGTTTCTTTCCTGTAGAAATCACATTTAATAACAAAGGACGTCAATTATTGCCAGGTATGTTTGTCACGGCTAAAATTAATGCCAAAAATATAGAAGCCATTGCAGTTCCAAATGAAGCCATTGTTTATCAAAACGGTAATAATTATGTGTGGAGAGTCGTTGATGGAAAGGCAAATCGAAAGCTCGTCACTCTTGGTGTTGCTGACGCCTCTTATACACAAATTCAAAGTGGAATTGAACTTTCCGACATCATTATGACTGAAGGAATGTCAAAAATGAACGAAGGTGATAAAGTCCTCATCGTGGACCAAAATTAGGAGATCCGCATGATTAAGGCGAGTATCTATAAACCCATCACCATGTTGATGGTTCTCTTAACGGTAGTGGTCTTTGGTATATATACCTACCGTATGATGGCTGTGAATATGCTACCAGATTTTACTATTCCAGTCGTCACAGCAGTTGTAGTTTATGCAGGCGCTAGCCCTGAGGAATTAGAATCCACAGTCATTAAACCCATTGAAGATCAAGTGGAGTTAATTGATGGTATTGATTATACGACAGCGTATGCTCTCGAAAATTACGCCATTTTCGTGATGATGTTTAATATGGGCGTCAATGTGGATGTGGCTGCAAACGATGTTCGAGAAAAAATTGAAGCGGTTCAGTTAGATTTCCCTGACGCTGTGGAAGATGCCGTTATTCAAAAAGTGGATATCAATGGGCAATCCATTATTGACTTTGCATTAACAGGCCCTGTGAATCAAACGGAATTACGTACTCTTGCAGAAGACTATATTAATCCTAAAGTTTCCTCTGTCCCTGGAGTCGCGAGTGTAGATATTTTTGGTGGTACTGAAAGAGAAATCTCCATTGAATTGAATAAAGAAGCAATGGTTTCTCATACTGTAGATATCGCGACCATTATGGGCATTGTTGGGCAAGCCAACCTTACTGGTCCTTTTGGTGAAATGAAAGGGAACATTAAAAACACAAACATTCGCTTAGACAGTAAATTCAAAAACACCGATGAAATTCGTGCTTTAGAGATACCTACCGCTAAAGGAACCATTCGACTAAGTGATATTGCTGTTGTTAAAGATACCATTAAAGAAATTAACTCGGCCTCACGTTATAACGGCATTAATGCCGTTAGTTTGTCTGTTAAAAAGAGAACAGACGCCAACGTCGTTGCTGTCGCTGATGGCGTTTTAAAAGCCGTAGAAAATCTAAATAAAACGCTTCCTGAAGGTTTTGAAATTCATTTGATTTACGATAAATCTCTTGCGATTCGAGAATCCGTAGATAACGTGCTCTCCAATATCATCATGGCCATTATTTTAACAGCGGGCATTCTATTACTATTCCTTGGCAAATTCAGCTCGATGTTTATTGCCGCTGTCACCATGCCTGTTTGCGTAATTGGTGCCTTTACCTTTATGTATTTTGCAGGGTTTACAATCAACGTGATGACCTTGATGGCATTATCGTCTTCTGTAGGTCTACTCGTCACAAACTCAATTGTGGTTCTAGAAAATATTATTACCAAAATTAATGAAGGTTTAGAACCAAAAGAAGCGGCCTATAAAGGAACGTCTGAGATTATGATCGCAGTCATGGCCTCTACCTTAACAAACGTATGTGTTTTCGTACCTATTGCATTTATGCAATCTGTGGCGGGCGTGATGTTTAGAAGTTTTGGTTTAACCATGGTGTTTGCCACATTTGTTTCGCTTTTAGTGACCTTTACTTTAACTCCCTTGATGGCGGCTTATTTATACAAAGGGCGTAAAAGAAATGCCGATGGCACTTTTATAGAACCTAAAGAAAATATTATTTCAACATTACTTTCCATTTTCCCAAAAGCAATGGATTTAATTCGAAGTCTCTATTTAAAAACATTAAGTTTTTGTCTTTCTAGAATTGGTGTTGTCGTTCAAATTCTTTCCGTTTTAGGAGTCATCGTTTTTACTGGATTTTTAGCTTCTCAGTTCTTATCTGTTGAAATGATGCCTAAACAAGATGAAGGTATTATTAACATCAAGATAGAACTTCCTAGCGGAACCAATATTGAAAAAACAAATGCTGTAATGCTTGATGTAGAAAAACGTATTTCTGATATACCAGAGCTCGAAAGATACAATGTTTCTATTGGTGGTAATAACAGTATGAGCGGTGCAAATGCTGGAAACTTAAAAATGAATCTTGTTGAATTGGATCAAGGAAGAACGCGTTCCACTGATCAAATCATCGATTCTCTACGTTTATTACTCGCTAATATTCCAGACGCTTATATCACCATTAAAAGTGTGAATGCAAGTGAAATGGGCCCAGGGCAACAAGGAGATGTTGTTTTTGAAGTCATGGGATTAAATCCTGACTCTGTTCTAAAGGCAACTCAGCTTGCTATGGATAAAATCCAAGAGATTAAAGGTGCTGTAGAAATTAAATCCTCTTATGAAGAAGGCAAGCCTGAATTTGTCTTAAGACCAAATAGAGCCGCTCTTGCTGAATATGGTATTACAGCAAAAGCCATTAGTACTATTGGTTATATCTACATGAGTGGTTATGAAGCAAGCACCTATACAGAAGATGGTGAAGAGTACGATATTTATGTCCGACTTGATAAAAAAGATCTTAAAGACCTAAATAGTATTGCTGATTTGCCTATTTTAACACCTAAAGGGTATGTACCAGCAAAAGTTCTATTTGATATTGAACGAAAACAAGGGGCAAACCAAATTACTAGAAAAAATAAACAACGTTTAGTTTCAATATATATGAACTTGCTTCCTGGTTATACTTCAGGTCAAATCATGGGGGAAATCACTAAGGTCACATCTCAAATTGAAAATTTACCAGAAGGCGTAACTCTTTCATTTGGTGGTGGTGCAGACATGCAAAATGACATGGTGGAAGAATTCATCGCCGCCATTATTATGGCTGTTCTTTTGACCTACATTCTTCTTATCGCCTTGTTAGAGTCATTCTCTCAACCATTCATCATTTTGACCACCATTCCAATGGGCGCTATTGGTGTAATCGGCTCTTTAGTTATCACAGGAAAGAGCATTTCCGTGATTTCTCTTATGGCTATAGTGATGTTAATTGGTGTGGTTGTCAATAATGCCATTCTTCTCTTAGACGAAGCCAATCGATTATTTAGAACGACTGACATGGGAAGGCGTTCTGCTATTTTAAATGCAGCAGAGTCAAAATTCCAAGCGATTATATTAGCCACCATTGCTTCTGCAATTGCTCAATTGCCACTTGCTCTTGGCATTGGCGGAAAAACAGCGGCAATGACTCAACCAATGGGTATTGCTTGTATAGGTGGCCTAATTGTATCAGCCATTTTAACTATGTATTTAATCCCAACATTCTTCTGGCTTCCTAACGCTTTATTCCATAAAGTGAAAAAAGTAACCTCAAGAAAGTCATAAATTAATCCTTTAGTATTACATCAAAAAAAGCCCTTTTAATCTTTTTTTGTATTGACTAAAAAAATAGAATAATTTAAATTGGTTCTAACTTTTTACTTATAAGGGGTTTAAATGCTCAAGAAACTAATTTTCCTAACCATCTCACTAAGCATTGTTGCATTTGCACAAGTGACTTATCAAACGAATGGTTATGAATCCGCTAGCGATAATAACAATGGCTCTGGATCCGAACCTGGTCTTTATATTGGCATTCACCCCGTTTCACTGTTAATTTTAACCGCTATTGGCATGCCTACAATTTGTTTAACAATTGAAAAAACAATCTCTCAAAAAAGCTCTGCCATTATTCGTCCAATTTTCTTAAGCCAAGATATATCTTCTGGTGATTTTGAGATGTCTACTTTTGTTTTGGGTCTTACTGGAGGATATCGTCATTATTTTAGAAATCAACATAAAGGCCTCTTTATTGAAGGCGAATTACAATTTGCTTATACAGATCTTGAAGCCAATGATTCCTATAATTACGCCAAAGGATCCGCAATTGGTTTCGGTCCATATTTAATGCTTGGTAAAAAATGGACTTTTGGTTCTATGGCTTTATCTATAGATGCGGGCATTGGTCTTAATTTTTATTCACTTTCTGTCGATAGTAATGATGAAGAATTAAATGATGATTTAAATGAGTCTCTATCTGCATTTGGATACGACGTAAACCTGATTTGGAGTCTTGGGATCTAATTCCTTAAACCATCTCTTTTTATTCTATAGCCTTCTGCAAAGTCAGAGGGCTTTTTTGTATACAATGAAGAGATTCTCAATCTAGATAATATTTTATCTCTATTAAGAATATTAAAAGAAACCCTTGATTGTTTTTGGCTGCTATTTTTACTCAAAAAGCAAAAGAAAAGACTTTTCCCATTAAATAAAGCGGTTTTTTGAAAAAAATATAGCGATCTGTTTTCAATGAATCGAATGCTTTAGCCTTTGCCCCACTATTTTAGGCTAAATATTATGATATGAACCATTTGAATTGAATTTTAAACATTACTTCTTTTCAGATTTAGGCAAAGACTTCCCGACATCCTTAAAATTTGGAGTCCAATCAGCGCAATGTGTATTCTTTGGAAGCATTCTATAAATACTTATCTTTTGTTCAAAAAAGCCTGTAGTTGTCACGGAAATTTTCCACTCGTTACCTGCAGGACATTTTCCCCAATCTTCTTTATTTTTTACCGTCCAACGCGAGCCACCTTTACTAATGGTATAAATAAAGTATTCTGAATCCTTAAGTTCTAGATTCAATTGTTTTAAAGTACCCACAGTATTATTCTTGTTAAAATAATCCTTTTGTTTTTCAATAAAAATAGAGGCTTGTTCCATGATTTCAGCTTCTTTTTTTAAGTTATCCGATGATTCGTCTGTGGAACAACGATAAACTAAAAACATCGATAAGAAAAGAACAATCAAAACAAAGAGAGAAATTAACCATTTTAAGATGACCTTAAAAAGAGTTTCAGGAACAGCGTTTTCAAAAGCACTTTCATCTTCTAAACAAGACTTCCCTCTTTTTAAAACCTTAAGTGTTGTAAATAAATCGGCAAAATATCTAGGAAAAGAAACAATACAAACACCTATAAGCATTATAAAAATGGCAAGAAAGAAAAGAAGGGGCATTAACACTTCTGCTATAGGAAGAACATTCTGGTTCACAGAGTTAATGATATTCCATAGTTCCTGATCTTCTTTAAAACTTTGTAAAGCTAATTTTCCTGTAAAATTAGAATAACGAACAACAGCCAATTGTACTGCTTTGTCTGCAAAAACAACAATGAAATCCAGAATTTTGGCAAAGAAAAGAACAACAGCACCAATGGTAAAAACAAGGGTTCCAATTACACGAACAACTCGAAATTCATTAAAACCCTTACTCATCGATTACCTCTGTGTTAAAGAAATGGCTATTTCTTTTACCAATTTGAGATTCATTTTTCCTGTACCTAATTTAGGTAAATGCTCCACAACAAAAGCCTGACTTGGAATCATTAATGAAGGCATACCAGACTGGCGTATTTCTTGTAACACCGTTGCTGGATCTTTTTCACCTTCAAATAAAAGAATTAATCGTTCTCCCTTAACCGCATCTTTAATAGAAGTCACGGCATAATCAAAGCCTTTTAGAACTTGCGTATCTTGAATACGCATTTCTACAGCACCTAAACTGACCATTTCACCGCCAATTTTTGCAAAGCGGCTATAACGATCCACAATTGTTAAAAATCCATCTTCATCTAGATAACCCTTATCTCCTGTGCGGTACCAGCGTTTTCCATCTATTTCTATTAATGCTTGAGCTGTTCTTTCAGGATCTTTTAAGTACCCAACCATCACTTGACAGCCACCAATCAAAATCATCCCTGCTTCACCTACAGGCAGTTCTTCATTTGTATCAGGGTCCACAATGCGGAAACGCGTTCCTGGAAGAGCCATCCCCACAGAACCAGGTTTATTATTAATCTGCATAGTCAAGAAATCATTCAAAAGCATGTTTTCAGTATTTACAGAAGCCACAGGAGTTGTTTCCGTGCAACCATAACCTTCAAAAATATCTTTACCAAACTTCATTCTAAATGCTTCTTGTAGTTCTGGCCTTAAACTCTCTGCTCCAGCAATAATAATTCTTAAATACTTGAACACCATCGGATGCACCAGTCGATTGACAACAAATGCACGCAAGAAAGTAGGGGTTCCTACAAAAGCTGTGACCCTAAATTCAGCACAAGCTCTAGCCATGGTTTTCACGTCTGTAGGGTCTGCAATGGTAACAATTGGGCAACCTTCAATTAAATTCAAAAGGGTTGTCACTGTTAATCCAAAGGAATGGAAGAGCGGAAGTTCACAGAGCATCACATCGCCGCGGCACACATTTAAAATGCAAGAGGTTTGCTGAATATTTCCTATTAAATTGGAATGAGAAAGCATAACCCCTTTTGGAGTTCCTTCTGAACCAGAACTAAACATAATGGTCGCAATATCACTCAATTTAACTCGCTTCATAAAGAAAAATTCAATCACAAACATTGGTAAAATAAACCCTAGAACTAAATAATAAAGAAGGCTGCCTTTAGAAATCTGGCTTTGAATATCTTCTGCAAAAACGACATTACATTCTGCACCACCCATGGTAGAGTAGTCATTGCCTCGATTTTGAAGTTTTTCAATAAATTGAGAACTGGTAATCACCGTTTTTATATCTGCTTGGCGAATACAATTGGCAACAATATCCGGAGCAGAAGTATAGTTCAAGTTCACATTCGTTTTACCAAGCATCCAAAGAGCCATATTCACAATAACGCCTGCTGGGCTTGGAGGTAGCATAATACCCACGTTTTGTTCTTTACCTACTATCTTTTTAAGTTGTCGACTAAAAGCAAGCACAGCACACAACAATTTGTAACCAGAAAGATGCCCTCCATCAGGATTATAAATAGAAGGCCCTGATCGCACCACTTTTTTACATGTCCTAAGCCAAGAGGCGGCTATCGGTTTTCTAAACGAAATTCCATAAGCCCAAGCATCAATAGAAACATTACGCACAATTGTTCTAATTTCATTCGCTGGAGTATCTGCAGGAATTGGTTTTCCAAAAGCCATAGTCACAGCCCGTGGAGTCGTAACATCATACATATCAGAGCCACTATAACTATAACGACTACCCCACATTCCTTGAATATAAAAAGGAACAATGATTGCGTTGGTGTTTTTTACAGCATCTGAAAAATCAAGCGTAAAAGGAACAATATGGGGGGCTTTTGAAACTTCCCCTGTAGGGAAAATCACCACCGCTTCCCCATTCAAAAGGGCTTCATTAATCTGTTTTAAAGCAGGCAAAGGATCTCGACTTGAAATACGAATCATCCCTAAACGCTTTAATATGGCTCTCAAATACCACTTTTCAAAATGATCTTTATTTGAAGCAATACGTAAAGGACGAGGGCTTGCCATCTGTAAAATAGCCCAATCGATAAAGCTATGATGGTTTCCAACAAGCAAAACAGGGCCATCGTTTGGAATATTCTCTACCCCTAAAACATGCATTTTATATCGACTAAACACTAACTTCAATAAAGAACGCAAAAGCGCTTGAGGCATGTTATAGATGGACCAAGTAAAGCCCACCAAGAAAATCAAACCAAGCCCCATAAAAAGCTGATGAGGAGTCATCTCAGTGTAATATAAAAGCAGGGCATGTACGATTAAAAATACAGCAAGGACAATCGTTTGCACCATATTACTAACAGCAATAATACGGCCAGAAGTATTAGGCCTTGTATTAAATTGCAGTAACGCATTCAATGGAACGAGTAGCAATCCGCCGAAAAGCCCCACCAAACCAAAAAGTATTGCTAAAACAATGGGATTCACTGTAAAAGGAATTAATAAAATGGAAAAAGAGGCCCCTAAAACACCGAGAGGAATCAATCCCGTTTCAATAAAGTTTTCAGAAACTTTTGCAGCAATAAAAGAGCCTAAGGTTAAGCCAATAAAAGTATGAACTAAGCTGTTTTTTAATACAGAAAGGCTTTCAACACCTGAAGAGTCCTGGAAAACTAAAACAAACACTTGAGCCATCGCCCAAAACATCGAAAGCCCAATAATCGTAGCACGAACGTTTTTATTAGACCAAGTAGAAACAATCGTTCTTTTCGCCGAACGCATTTTTAAAAAAGGATCTTCATGCCCAATTTTTGGAATAACAAAAGACATGACCGTTGCCAAAACACTAAATCCAGTTAAAATCCATGGAAAAGCGATCGATTTAGATAAAAAGTCCGTTAAAGAAGGTGAATCAGAAAAAGTTCTAGTAGCCCAATTTACAGCAGAAGTCATCACCCAAGAGGCGGTAATCAAAGCAGCAATCGAGACTAACTGAAGAAAGGCATTGGCATAACTTAAACGAGCTGTTCCAAACATTTCTTTAAGAATACCATACTTAGCAGGGCTATGAATCGCAAATCCAGCGGCTAAAGCAAGAGTTAACCAATAAGCCGTTTTAGGAAACCCTACTGTAGTACAAACCGCCATAGCGATCATTGAGAGCGTCATAAACAAAGAGCTAAATGCTAAAACTTTCTGCTTTGAAAACTTATTTGAGAAATAACTCGCAGGGACAATCATAAGAATATAAGGCAATAAGAATAGACCTTGTAAAACCAAACTTTCCCAAAGAAAAGCTTGATTACTTGCCGTCCTTGCAATCACTTTTTGAGTGTAGATAAATACACCAATTTGAACAAAAGTAATTGCAAAAACAGAAATAAAATATCGAACTGTACCTTTAATTTTCCACATAATGATTCACCATAAAGTTTTTTAAACGTTAAAAAAATTTGAGCCATTTGCGATCCGGCGCTCAAGTTCTTCCACTTGTTTTGGGATCTCTTTTGATAAATTGAGACACCCCTTTTCAGTAATTAATAGGTCATCTTCTATACGAATACCAATAAAGCAATCCCATTTTTTCCCTTCTAATTCGATTAAAAAACGCCCATATAATCCAGGTTCATTAGAAATCATCATTCCTGGTTTAAGAACAAGATCTAGAGATCTACTTTTAGGAGCCCCTTCATGTACTTGTTCTCCAATAAAATGGCTCACCCCATGAGGACGCTTATTATACAGTAACTGATATGAGCCACCTTTTGCTATAAAATTTCTTTTTAAGGATTCTTCAATAAAGTCCCAGACTTTTAAATCCAGTTCTCTTAAAGTAACACCAGGCCGCACCTGTTTTTCATGAAAAAGCTGAGCCTCAAGAACAATATTATAAAGAAGCCTTTGTAATGGATCAAAGCGTCCCGAAACAGGTACAGTCCTTGTAATATCGCTATGCTGAGTACCCATTCGAACGCCAAAATCTAAAAGGACTAAATCATTCTGAAATAGAGGTTCATCTTTTTTTGAATAATGTAAACAGCAAGCGTTTTTACCCGACGCCACAATCGTTGGAAACGCAAGATCCCCATCTCCCCTAGTTTGAAGTTCATAATCCAAAGCTAAACCAAGAGCCCTTTCATTTTTAAATAAAGGCAAACGAGATAGAATGGACTTAAAAGCTTCTGCAGAAGCTTCTTGTGCCTTCTCTACCAAAATGAGACGTTCACTATCTAAGACCATTCTCAATTCAAAGTGAGTATCACTAATGCTACGGAGGGTCATTTGTTTTTTCTCTAAAAACGCACCCATTTCAAGAGCAAACCTCGCATTGTGGTCTAAATGATAATCTGGAAAGAAAAAGGAATAGGCATAAGATGGATTCTCTTTTCTTAAAACGAGATTCTCTATAGTATCCCATAGAGAGCTCACAGGCTCTATAGATGAAAAACCCGTTAAATCTTTTAGTTCTTTTAAATCATTCGTGTAACCAATGCGTTTGCCAATCCAAAACTCCTTCTCTATATCTTTCAAAGGAATAAAAAGAACTTCTCGCATAGACTCCTCTTTAGCGAGAGGATCTAGTAATAAGAAACAACCAGCTTGATTGATTCCTGTCAAAAATAAAAATGAAGGGTCTTGAATAAACCGAGTCCAAGTCGATGCAAATACTTCTTCAGTACCTGGATCTACGGATACTCCACTAAAAACACAAAAAGAGTCTAGTTTAGAGAGTAATTCTTGCCGACGTTTTTGATAAATTCCTGCCGATTTTTCAGAAAAAGTGGATATAAAAACTTCAGAATAGTCTTGTAATAACTGTTTAATAGCTTCCATAAAGAAAAAATTTAGTTTTTTACACTTTTTATCTTTTCTTCTATATATATTTGAGACCAACACAGACTAGAATGGAGCCTGAATAATGTCTCTTTTAAAGAATTTTAAGTTATTACTCATTGCCGGTACCGTTGTTTT
>Ga0209510_1005579_pt1 | contig 10460 bp, 12 predicted proteins | sample BiotimSIPDNA_FD_185749 | JGI IMG/M metagenome (GOLD analysis project Ga0209510, IMG submission 185749) | Anaerobic biogas reactor microbial communites from Washington, USA - Biogas_R1 time_0 SIP DNA (SPAdes) (version 2) | ecosystem: Engineered > Bioreactor > Anaerobic > Unclassified | place...
GAGCAGCCGGAGGATGCCGATGAGGACCAAGCATGACCCCGCGGCCCCCCTCGCGATGCCTGTCAAAGCAAAACCTTACCAGCACCAAATCGAAGCCTTCCGCTTCGTCTGTGAGCGATTCGGCCTCACCGCAGAAAGAAGCGGACAAGCCGAAGGGAGTCAGGGTCGTTTGCAACCTGTGCGGCAAGCCATACTTGAAGAAAGAAACCAGGATCCGTGAGAACAACTTCTGCTGCAAGGCCCACTTGCGCTCCTGGAATTCGAGACGGATGAGCGAGTACAACCGGCTAACCAACCCCATGAACCGACCGGGCGGTGTGCTGGAGTCAAGGGTCCGAAGAGGTCGTGAACTGCGTGGAAAAGGCAAGGGCAAGACCTATCCCAAACTGCTGGGCAAGCACGAACACCGTCAGATCGTGGAAACGCTGCTCGGAAGACCCTTGAAAACGGGCGAAGTGGTCCATCACCTGGACGGAAACAAGCGCAATAACGACCCTGAGAACCTCGTCGCCCTACCCTCGCAATCCGTGCACTGCAAGGCACACGACTTTGGAAAGAAGAAAGGCAGGTGATGCCCATGTCTACCGTCAAAACCAGCTACGGCTGCGCTCTTTTGATGGAGATGTAGCGGATCGGCACGGGAAAAAGCCTGACCGCCATCGCCATTACGGGCGCCCTGTACCAGCAGCAATGCATCCAGAGAGTCCTGATCGTCGCCCCGCTGTCCATCCTGGGTGTCTGGCAGGAGGAATTCGCAAAGTTCGCTGCCTTCCCATACAGCTTGACCGTCCTCAATGGCACCGGCACGAAGAAAGCCCAAGCCCTCAGCAACTTGAATGGAAAACCGCTCCAGGTCGCGGTCATCAACTACGAAAGCACGTGGCGCTTGGAGAAAGAACTGGCGGCTTGGAAACCAAACCTGATCATCGCGGACGAGGGGCACAAGATCAAGACCCACAATATCAGCGCCAGCAAGGCCATGCACCGCCTGGGCGCAAAAGCAGGATACCGCCTGCTGCTCACAGGCACTCCCGTCACGAACAAGGCCATCGACCTATTCAGCCAGTACAAGTTTCTTGACCCCAGCGTATTCGGGAACAGCTACTACACCTTCCGCAATCGCTACTTTGACATGACAGGTTATGGCAACTACACCCCGGTCCTCAAAGGGAACATGGAAGGAGAGCTCATCCAAAGAATGCATACCATCGCCTACCGCGCGACCAAGGCCGAGTGCCTGGATCTGCCGGAGACCACGGATATCTTTCGCAGGGTTGAGCTGGAGCCTCAGGCCATGCGCCTCTACTGGCAGCTGGTCCGTGACAGTTATGCGGAGATGGGAAAGGGAGAAATCACCCTCACCAACGTCCTGACCAAGCTGCTGCGCCTGTCGCAGCTGACCGGCGGCTTCCTGGGCAGCAACGAATCCCCCGCTACCGAGCAGGTCAGTTCCGCAAAGCTGGACGTGCTGGAGGACCTCATCGATTCCACACTGGAGGAGAACCGTAAGCTGGTCATCATCGCCCGGTTTGTCCCCGAACTGCGAGCCATCTGCAGCCTTCTCGAAAAGAAAGGCGTGAGGCACTCGCTCATCATGGGCGGTGTCACCAACCGCGACGAGCAGGTCGCCCAATTCCAAAGCGACCCGGCAGTCCCGGTCTTCGTAGGCCAGATTGCCACCGCGGGCCTGGGCATCACGCTGACAGCCGCCAGCACGATGGTTTTCTACTCCCTCGACTACTCCATGAGCAACTTTGAGCAAACCAAAGCCCGGATCCACCGCGCCGGACAGCGCATGCCCTGCACCTACATCTACCTGCTGGCGGCTGGAACAGTGGATGAAAAAGTCCTAGCCGCATTGAAAGACAAAGCAAACCTCGCCAAAGCCCTGGTGGATGACTGCCGGGCAGGCCGGAACCCATTCCAGTAAAGAAAAGGAGATCACCATGCCAGACACCTCAATACTATTTGAACTCGCCGACCAGCTCAAAGACCTGCGCGATACAAAGAAGAACCTGGAACAGCAGCTGAAGGAACTCAATGCCCAATTGGATGAAAAGGACGCTGAGTTGGCAGCCGCCATGGCAGAGTCAGAGACCCAGAACTTCACCCGTGCGGGCGTCATGTTCTGCCTGACCAACACGACCCGCGCATCAGCGACGGCAGAGCGAAAGGAAGACCTATTCGATGCCCTGCGCACAGAGGGCTTTGGAGACCTGATCTACGAAACAATCAACGCGAACTCCCTGTCAGCCTTCGTCAAGGAACAGATGGCGGAGAACGCGGATACCCTGCCCGGCTGGCTGAACGGGCTGGTCAATATCTACGAAAAAGCAACAGTGGGCGTCCGCAAGGCGACTCGGAACTAAGAAAGAGGAGAACCGATATGAAGAACAATGAACTCATCACCACAGGCGGTGCCTTTCAGAAACTGCAGGACTTTGATCTGTCCCTCGCGCTCTCAGATGAGCTGGCTGGCCTGTCGAGCAGTTTTGAACGCATCAAGATCCCCGCGGCCGGCAGTACCGTTTTCGAAGTCCCCGGGGAGGACCCGGACAGTCCCGAGGCGGTGAAGGACTTTTCCGCGGTCATCCTCCACCATCACCCGCTAAATGCCTTCTACCGGAACAAGTACACCGGCGGCTCCAATCCACCCGACTGCGGCTCCTTTGATGGCGTCCTGGGCGAAGGTGATCCCGGCGGCAGCTGCGCCGTATGCCCGTATAACCAGTTTGGATCGGGAGAAGGCGGAGGCAAAGCCTGCAAGAACCGCCGGCGCATCTACCTGCTTCGCGAAGGGGATGTGTTTCCGATGCTGCTGTCCCTGCCCACCGGTTCCCTGAAGGACTACACCCGCTACCTGATGCGTTTGCTGAGCCATGGCCAGAAATCGGGCAGCGTGGTCACGCGATTCACCCTGAAGAAGGCCATGAGTGCCAGCGGCATCGCCTACTCCCAGGCGCAGTTTGCTGTCGCGCGTGCCTTGACCGAAGAGGAACGTCTGCTTCTTCAGCCGCTGGCTGAGCAGGTTAAGGCGTTTAGCGCCCGAATCGGCTATGACGCCGAACCCGTAAACGACCTCTCCGGCCAGCAGGTGGATCCCCAGACCGGGGAAATCGTGCAGGCACTTACCTAAGCAACAGGCTGCAGGCGGGTGGCAATGTTCTGCCCGCCTGCAGCAGAAAGAGTGGATATGAACTACAGATGTATCACGCAGCTGGATGAACTAGCCTCCTATATGGAGGGCGCTGGCATCGTCGCTTTTGACTTTGAAACCTCCCCTATGGAGCAGTACCGCGCAGAGGAGCGCGCCGCGCTGGATGCGCATAAGTCCCAGATCGCGGGAATCAGCCTGTCGATGTCGGAAGGCACAGCAGTGTATGTGCCCTTGACGCACCAGACAGGAAAGAATGCGGACGCCCCGCAAGACATCCTGCAGTATCTCCGGCACGCACTGTTCGAGAGCCCGCGCATTGTCAAGGTTGCTCATAACCTGGCGTTTGAAGCGATGTTTCTGTATGCGCAGGGCATCGTGGTCCAAGCGCCCTGCTATGACACCATTGCCGCCGCGCAGCTGACACTCAAGAACAAGGAAGAGTTCAGGGGGCTGTCCGACAGCGGCCTGAAACTGCTGGCCACCTCGCTCTTCCAGGCGGATATGCCCGATTTCCAAACAGTCACCAAGGGCAGGCACTTTGACGAGATGGATCCCGGGAGCGAGGAAGCGATCCGTTATGCCTGCGCGGACGCGGACTACACCCTTCGCCTCTACCACCGCCTCAATACCTGGTTTGACCGATTCCTTCCCTCCCACCGATTCCTGGTCGAACAGGTGGAATCCCCGACCGCCGTGTACTGCGGGATCATGAAGTACAACGGCGTGCCCATGGACCGGGAGCTCATGCTCACCAAACAGCGTGAAGCGGAGGAGAAAATCGCAGCCCTTCGTGCAGATCTGGATGCGATGACTGGAGGCGTGGATCTTGGCGCCAATGCATCCACCGGCGCCTTCAAAAAGTACCTGTACCAAGACCTGGGGTTGCCTGTCCTCAAGACCACCGAGAAGTTCCAGGAAGCGGCGGACGATCAAGCTCTCATCCTTCTGCATGACTGGTGCAAGGATAACAGGCCGGAGTTTGTTCCCTTGTTTGGCCTGGTACAGGAGTACCGTAAATGGGGCAAGCTGAAGAGCACCTACATTGACGGATACCTGGCATACATCAATTCAGCAACCGGCCGCATCCACCCGGACCTCATGCCCTTAGCTACCCAGACAGGCCGCTTTGCTTGCAGAAAACCCAATCTCCAAAACCAAGTCTCCTCCGGCATCGATCCCATCGGCGTGCGTAACTTTATCGTCGCACCAGAGGGTTGGGTCCTGCTGGAAGCGGACTATAGCCAGGTGGAGCTTCGCATCGCAGCCTACCTCAGCGGGGACAGGACCATGCTCGATGCCTACCGAAATGGCGCTGATATCCATGCAATCACGACGAGCGCTATCTTTGGTATCTCCTTGGAAGAAGCGTCTGACAAGCGGCATGTGGATTACAAGCACCGCCGGACAGTCGCCAAGGGGGCTATGTTCGGCATCCTGTACGGGATCTATGCGAAAGGGCTGATGCGTAACCTGAAAGCCACAGCGAATATATGCCTGAGCGAGGATGAGTGTGCCCATTACATCAAGGGCATCAAGGCCAGGTATCCGGGCTTGGCCGCATGGCAAGACACTGTCATTGCCAGGGCAAAGACATGCATGTATGCACAGACTGCATTGGGCCGCAGGCGCTACCTTCCTGGCATCCGTTCGCAGAACTACGGGAAGCGCGGCATGTCAGAACGCATGGCCATCAACACACCAGTGCAGGGTCTCGCGGCGGACTGCCTGAAGCTGTCCATGGCACGTCTCGTTGTCGCTCTGGCCGACCAGCCCTACATCCGTCCCTTGATGACCGTGCACGACAGCCTGGTCTTTGAAGCGCGCGCTGACAAGGCGGAAGAAGCTGGGCAGATCATCCGCGAGTGTATGGAGGCACTCCCTCCCCTCGAAGGCTTCGCCCCCTTGGTAGCCGATCTTGCAGCGGGCGAAAGGTATGGTGAACTCAAATGATCGTACACGACAAAGATTTCATCTGTCAGCGGTGCGGCATACATTTTAGTCTGCGGGCACGCTACGCGAAATACTGCCACCCCTGTGCTAAGAAGCACACAAGCGAAGTGGTCATGCAAAAGCGTGCTGCCCAAAACCCGCATGTAGCGCTTGGAGTAGGGAGCGGAGGTAACCAATGGGGTCGCAAGAATCATCGCTTTCTGGACGGCCAAAGCAAGTACCGGAGGAACTTCGAACGCACCTTTCCTCTCCAACGTTCCTGCGAGATATGCTTGGGAACGCAGAACCTCGTAGTGCACCATGTGGATCGCAACAGGGAGAACAACAGGATGGATAACCTGGTGATGCTATGCCGCAGCTGCCATGCGCAGGTTCATGGCTTAGCGGCGCATTTAGGAGAAATCCCAATGATTCAAAGGCTTGACATACAAATCAACGCAGAGGCTGCAGCAGGACCGAATTTCGGTGAACTGGAAGAACTGGAGGGACTGGCATGAGCATCAGCAAAAGAAATGCCGAGGGTTACTCGGACCCGACGGCATACGAGGCCCTGCTGCGAGTCTGGGCAGAAGAGAAACGATCAGCCTTCCGACCCTTGGTTTTCATCTGCAGTCCCTATGCCGGTGACACGGATACCAACATCCAGAACGCCCGGCGGTTTTGTCGGTTTGCGGTAGAACAGAACTGCATCCCCATCGCTCCGCACCTACTCTTCCCGCAGTTCCTGGATGATTCCAATGCCTCCGACCGCGCTGCCGGTCTGTTCTTTGGGAAGGTGCTTCTTGGCAAGTGCGCCGAGCTATGGGTGTTTGGTGAGGAGATCACAACAGGGATGGCGGTAGAGATCGCCAGGGCGAAGTACAAAGGCCTCCCAATCCGCCAGTTTGATACGGATTGCCAGGAGGTGACTGAGGCATGAGTTTCCCCAAGGAACTCCTGGGACTAAAACAATGGGTGTGCTGGCGCCTCATGCCCGGACCCAAGGGCGAGAAAGACAGAAAGGTGCCCTTCAACCCCGCTACCGGTCATCAGGCGGCGACCAACAAACCTTCCACCTGGAGCGATTATGAAACTGCTGTCGCGGCGGTGGATCGTTACGGCTTCACTGGGCTGGGGTTTGTGTTCACCAAGGAAAGCGGCTTGGTGGGTGTGGACATTGACCACTGCTATGACGCGGCATCTGGCAAATTCAATGACACAGCGAGGGCTGTCCTGGACAAGCAGGCTACCTATGCTGAGTTCTCTCCTTCTGGCACCGGAGTGCATTTGTTCTTCAAAGGCAGCCTTCCCGCAGGCGGATGCAAGAACTCCACCGCAGGCGTGGAGCTATATGACAATGCACGCTACTTCACTATGACAGGAGAGAAGCTGGCTGCCGCGGCTGATACCATCTCGCAGGATGAAGGAACCATCGCGTGGATTCTGCAGAACTACTTTCAAAAACCCAAGGCAGGCAAGCAAAAGAAGAGAACCGGAAACAAAGCCTCTTCGCCGCTGTCCGACGGGGAATTGCTTCAAAAGGTGGGTGATTCTAAGGAAGGCGAAGCCTTCACCGCACTGTGGGAAGGAAGATGGCAGGACAAGCATGACAGCCAGTCAGAGGCCGACCTGTCACTGTGCTGTAAACTGGCCTTCTGGTCGGGCAAAGACAAGCTGCAGATGGACAGGCTCTTCCGTAAGTCGGCCCTGTATCGTGACAAGTGGGATACCAAGCACCACGCTGACGGCGGCACCTATGGCGAGGAAACGCTGAACAAAGCCGTCGAGCTCACCGAATCGACCTACAGCGCGACGGGCGAGTCCTTTGTGTTCGAACAGGAAGGGCGGTACTACTCCAACCGCGCCGGGAAGGTGTATGTCATCACGAACTTCGTGATCAAACCGATCGAGATGATCGTGGCAGAGGAGGATACGCAGATGACCGCTGATTTGGTGACCGTGCGCGGAGAAACCTTCCGGCAGTCCTTTCTGACCTCAGACTTCGCCAATCAGCAGAAATTCAAGAACTTTCTCAATCGCAGGACCATCTCGCTAGGCTACTTTGGTTCCGATGGCGACCTGGAACTGCTCAAGGGCTTCATCTCCGAACTTGAGTGGCAGAAGAAGGCTGGTGTCAAAGCCTTGGGGCTCCATGAGCATGGCGGACGCATGGTGTTCGTTGGGAGCGGCAGTGCTGTCGCGGCGGGGAATACACCTGTCAACGATATCCTCCAGTTGGAAAGATACCGGAGCATTGACAGCACCATTTTGAACTGTGCGCAGATATCACCGGAGGAGCTTCAGGCTATCGGTGAGTTGCTTATGAACTACAACGAGCCCGCGAAGACGATCTCCGTGCTGGCCTGGATGGCCGGATGCTTCATCAAGGAACACCTACGGTCAAGGGATGTGAAGTTTCCTCACCTCATGCTCATTGGCGAAGCCGGCAGCGGCAAGAGCACCACCGTGGAGCACGTGGTCCTTCCAGTGTTCTCACGGACGAAGATCATCGCCGCCGGACAGGTAACAGCGTTCACTCTCATGAAGGACTCCGCTTCCTCGAATCTGATTCCGCAGGCGCTGGATGAGTTCAAGCCGTCCAAGATCGACAGGATCCGGCTTGACACGCTCTATAACCACTTTCGGAACAACTACGATGGCCACGAAGGTGTGCGTGGCCGCGCCGACCAGAGCGTGGTGAGCTATGAACTATTGGCACCCCTGATTGTGGCGGGCGAAGAATCCGCAGATGAAGCCGCCATTAGGGAGCGCAGCATTGAGTTGCTCTTCTCCAAGAAGGATCTCAAGAGCGCTGAACACCGGAGCAGTTTTCAAAGCCTGAGCGCCAGCGCGACTGTGCTGGGGAGTCTCGGCCGCACCCTGCTTGAAACTGCCCTGCAGACAAAACCCGAAGAGGCGTATGGCTGGCACCAGGAGGGAATCCATTGCTTTGCCAGGGAACTGCCGTCCAGGGTCGTCAATAACCTTGCCTGCTGCTATGCAGGTCTCTGCCTGCTTGAGAAGCTGTGCGGTGAGTTCGGCTTCTCCTGGCAGGAAGTGTTTCCCTATCACCGCGAAGCCTGCAGGAAGTACCTTGAACACGCGGTCAAAGAGTATCTGCTGGATGGCAGCACCGGTAACAAGAGCGTGGTCGAGCAGGCGTTCGAAGTCATGGCGCGCATGGGGCTGGACCCCAACAGCGAATTCCGTATCACAGAGGACGGCAAAGTGCTTGCGCTGTGGCTTGCTCATGTCTACGACCGCTACACCAAGTACCGTAAGGATTACGCCATTGTTGGCGAAACGCTCAGTTATGCACAGTTCAAGCGACAGCTCATGCATTCGGACCTCTTCCTGAGCAACAATGTGCCAGTGCGCATCGGAGGCGATCTTCGCAAAGTTTGGACCATCAACTTTGAACTACTGAAGTCCCGGTGTGACGTCTCTGGGTTTGAACTCACAGAGGTGGAACCTCTATGATGAACGGAATCTGTTACCTTTCAGTGCAAAATGTTACCTCTTTTTCGGTTAAGGTAACACCTGAGGTAACACCCGAAATCCCTTACAGCATCTACACAAATCCTACTTTTCTTGTCGATTGTTACCTTGTTACCTCAAATATTAGGGCTATACACGGAAAAAATTCTCGAGCGTATACGTGTGCGCGTGCGTGTGCGTGCGTATATACGCGCACCTCCATTTTTTGAAGTAACAAGGTAACAAGGTAACAGACACCATCGCCAAGGAGGCACAATGGCAGAGAAAGACATCGTCCAATCCATCCTCCGATACTTGAAGGCCGTGCCTGATTGTTTCGCCTGGAAGACCCACGGCGGCATGTATGGCACAGCGGGCATTCCCGACATCATCGCCTGTGTAAGGGGCAGGTTCTTCGCCTTTGAGGTGAAGACAGCCACGGGCAAAGCGACCGCGCTCCAGAAAGCAACCCTCCAGAAAATCCTCGCTTCAGGCGGCACGGCGGCGGTCGTGCGCTCGGTGGACGAGGTGCGGGCCATTCTCACACCGTTCGGTTTGGCCCTCCGCAATGACCAATGAACAACGAAAGCACTGCTTCACTGCTTCAAGGCTGCAACGGAAAAACAACCTGAAGAAGGAGTGTGGGCATGAAACATAACCTCGTGAACCTGGCAAATGCCACCAGACTGCAGGCGGGACAACAGACCAGGGCGATCGCTGCCCGCAGGAGGGATGTGCATGTACGTGCCAAGAACTGAGTGGAATGACCTCGCTGAGGCAATCATCCTCAGGGCGGTGGAAGACTATCGACACACAAACAATCGGCTGCGAGCAAAACCTGAAGACACCCGGCTGCAGACACGAAAGGCGGAGATTGAGGAGTTCTTCCGCTCCTCATGGTTCCAGGTACTGACTGACTTGAATGGAAAACAATTACTGCATCAGCTGCAGGCAGAAATGAAGCAAAGGGAGGACGCGGAATGACCACCAAGGAATATTTTGAGCAGGCCCTGACGTTGAACAAGCGCATCAACAGCAAGCTGGATCACCTGAGTGCCCTGCGGGAGATGACAACAAAGGCCTCCATCACCCTGAGCGATATGCCCCGCAGCAGCTCCCGGAACATGTACCAAATGCAGGACATCATCAGCAAGATCGTGGATCTTGAGAATGAGATCAATGGGGACATTGACCGCTTTGTGGACATGAAGCGCGAGTACATGCGGATCATCCGTGAGATTCGCAATCCGGTCTTCCAACTCGTTATGGAGCAGCGCTATCTCTGCTGCCGGACCTGGGAGAAGATCAGTGAGGAACTTGGGTATGAACTGCGGTCGCTGCACAGGCTTCATGGAGAAGCGCTAAAGGTTGCGGAGCGGTTGATCCCACAGTGGTGCGCGTAAAATATCCGCGCAAAAAGAAAACTCGGCACTAAATGTCACTATTTGTCACCCTACTTGGTGTGATAGTATACACTCAGCAAGAGCATTAGGAGCAGGCACAAACCTGCTCCTTTTCTATTGCAGGAAAGGAAGATGAGTCGATGCTGTTTACGAGCGAGCAGGTATCCAACGGGCACCCGGACAAGATTTGCGACCAGATTTCCGACGCAATTGTAACGGACTGCCTTCTGAACGACCGGGACAGCCGTGTGGCAGTGGAGTGCATGATCAAGGATTATGACATCACCATCGCCGGTGAGATCACCTCGAGCCACACACCTGATTTCAAAGACCTGACGTACTGTGTCCTGGCCGGCATCGGGTTGCCGAACATCGATCAGTACACTGTGAACCGTCTGATTTCAAAGCAGAGCCCGGACATCGCGCTGGGGGTGGATCAGCAGGGCGCCGGTGACCAGGGCATGATGTTTGGCTACGCTACCCACGAAACCCGG
>Ga0209510_1005580_pt1 | contig 10459 bp, 10 predicted proteins | sample BiotimSIPDNA_FD_185749 | JGI IMG/M metagenome (GOLD analysis project Ga0209510, IMG submission 185749) | Anaerobic biogas reactor microbial communites from Washington, USA - Biogas_R1 time_0 SIP DNA (SPAdes) (version 2) | ecosystem: Engineered > Bioreactor > Anaerobic > Unclassified | place...
CGCCCATGGTGCAGAAGCGGCTTCGCTGGGCCAGAAACCCGATCAGGAGGCCGACCCCGAGAGAAATTGCCAGGGGTGCATGAAGGGAACCCGGCCCTTTCATGCTGTAAAAAAGGATCTCGTTTTTATCCTTGCCGGGAATCTGGGGGAAAAGAAGAATGAGAGCCAGGAGCCCAACCATGAAGAGGGGAAGCATCCAGCCCGCGGTGTGATGGGTTGGTTGGGTCCGCCCAAGGCTATATCCTCCCTTGAGGAAAAGCGTCCCGATCCAGACGCCGAAAATGAGACCCACAAGACCGACTATGGCGGTACCGTCGCCGCCGGCGAGCCGTAGGGCAGCGCGCCATGGGCAGCCGAGGAAGACCAGGGCGCCGATCATGGCAAAGATCCCCAGAAAAAAGCGGACAATGGGCGCCGAACCGAGGCGGGGTTTAAATTCCCTGAAGAGATAAGCGGCAATCATCGACCCCAAGACGAAACCGATAATTTCCGGGCGAATGTACTGTACAACCGCCGCCCGGTGAAATCCGAGCGCACCGGCAATGTCCCGCTCAAAACAGGCCACGCAGATCCCCATGTTGGGAGGATTTCCCAGGTACTGCAACAGTGGAGCCAATATTCCGATAAGGATCCCGACGCCGATAAGTCCCCAAGATTCCGCAAAGATGTTTTTTATTCCCTTCATTTTCTTTCTCCTTCCACTGAGCTCCGTGCTGCGGTCTGATGATCACGAAGATGTTCTTTGAATGTGGTAGGCTATATGAAACTGAAAGGAATACGTCAAATCACTTTATTGAATAATTGGCAGCAAGATATAACCGTCAGGAATGGATCGGCAAAAAAGGTTTGGATGCGGTTTCAGAAATGCCCCGATCTTCGGCTGCGATATCCCCGTTCCCGATCCTCATGGCCTGAGAAGCCGAAAACTCTGGCTGACGGTTTCGAATGTCTGGACATCCTTATCGAAGTAATGCCTGGCAGCAGCCCTGTACCAGATTCCATAGATCCATTCGCCGGACATGATCTCGTAGTGGATGCACTTGAAACGCAACTGCCCTTCCTTGGTCTTGAACTCGTAAACAATCTTGGAACCCGGGATGCCGGAGAGAGTCGCCGGAGAGCTTTCCAGAAGCTTGAAGTTTGTGATCAGAGGATCGGACTTGATGTTGTCTATTGCGACATCGGCCATTTCCTGGGGCAGCATGTTCCGGCTGTACTTTTTCCTGGTGTTCTTCAACTCCTGGTCAACATTGAAGCGCCCGACGCGTATGGTCTGCAGGAGAACCCCATCGCGGGTGACAAGAAGTCCCGTCACCGTGTTGGATTTCATCCAGCCTTCCGGCAGCGTCACCGAATAATTCTCCGGTTCGGCCCGGTAATCACCGCCCACTTTGACCCATGGGGCACAGGCCGTAAGAACCAAGAGGATCAGGACAAGCCAGCATTTCTTCATCGTATCACCTCACTCGCATTGTTTGAGATATTCCAGGACATAGGCTCTATCCTGCGCCTGAGGGGCCAGGATCAGGTATTGCTGAAGATGTTCTTTTGCCTGCGGCCTCTCTCCCTTTTTCAAATGAAGCAACCCCAGGGCTTTGTGGGAATTAGCGTATGACGGGTCTTGGCCGATGGATTTGCGATAGAAATCCATCGCCTTGTCCAGGTCGCCTTGCTCGTTCCTCTGTCTGCATACCTCGCCGAGAAGAAAGTGGGCGTGGGCATCATCGGGTTTTTGGGAGAGATACCGCTCCGCTTCCCGTTGAGCAATGTTATAATTTCCGGCACTGATGTTCTGATCGGCATCAATGAGCCAAAGGGTTGAGGTTTTCCGAGAGAAGATCGCTTCGTTTTTCATTCCGCCCTTGCCGGGGTGGAGGGTCTGCAGTTTTTCATAATTCTCGATCCGTTCCTGGAGCCGGGGATGGCTTCCAAAAAAGAAGGGCTCGTCAATCTTGCGCTCCTCCACATCCTCTTTCAGCCGCAGGAAAAGTTTCCCTGTCTCCGCCGGATCGTATTGCGCCGCCACAACGAGCCCAAAGCCCTCCGTATCCGCCTCCGTTTCCAGTTCTCTGCTGTACCCCTGAACAGCTGCGAGGGTTCCCACCTGCCCCAATAAACTGGCGAGGCTTCCCACTCCCCCGGCTGCAAGGGTCAGGACGTTGAATGTGGCCATGAAGGCCGCCTTGTTTTTCAAATCCCTCATTTGCTGCAACGCATGCCGGTGGGTGACATGGGTCATCTCATGAGCCAGCAACGTTGCCAGTTCCGCCTCGTTTTCCATCCGGGCGATCATCCCCGAGTGGACATAAATCACGCCGTTCGGGTATGCAAAGGCATTGAGGAGCGGATTCTTCAGGACGACAATCCGGAAGGCAATCTGTTGATGGACTTCCGCGGGGTGCAGCCTCCTTGCCACTTCATTGACGTAGGAGACCAGTTCCTCGTTCCTGTATAACAGGTCACTCCGTTCCAACTTTTTCTGTTCTTCTTCCGACCGGTTCCAGAGACGCCGCTCGTCGCCCTCCATCTGGAAGGACGAGGACGAACCGCCTCGAACAGGCAGAACAGACGTCGTTTCACACCCGGCAAGAAGGGTAAGAGCGGTCAATAACAACATGAAAAGGGGCAGGGTTTTTTTCATTCAGCGGCCTGCGGGAAAATCAGCCAATAGGGCGGTTACGAGAGCTTTGACATCCTCCGGCTTTCTCAAGTCATATTGAGGCCCGCTTTGTACATTGAACCAGAGGATGTCCCCGGAGGAATCCACGACGGCAAGGCTGACGAACGCTGCACCTCCACGCGGGACAACGGCGACGCCGGCCAGGGCGCCAAGGACAATGCCGGTCGCCATCAAGGCCTGTCGTCCCGCCGTGGAAATTTTATCCTGGGCATAAACAAAAATCAGGGCGTCAGCGTTGACCTTGGCGAGGAAGTCCTGGATGGGGCCCAGGGTGTAATCAAAATGACTCACCTTCTCCGGAAACAGGTTGGGCTGCGTATACGTATGAAGGAGGATGCTGGTGCTGACGGCACGATAGAGAGCCTGGATGTCTTCCAGTTCCTCTTCGAGCTCCTTGGAAACAACGACCGGCTCCACGGTTCGCTGCTTCTGTGCGAGACAGCCTATGCATGAACCCTGAACATGCCTTCCCGCTTCGGCGCTCCATTCATCCTGGAGTTCCTGGATTCCCCCTGCATCCAATACATAAACTTTTGCGTCCACGGGCAGAAGGCCGGGCTTTGAAACCGCCGCGATTCTCGTGTCGAATTGTGGATGTGTCCGGAATGTTTTCGTCGGCGCACAAGCCTGGCAGAGAAGAAGCGAAAACATTACGACCCACACCGCTTTCGTCCAAGATTCCCTTTTCATGGCATCCTCCTCCGCTCGTCGGAATCTTTCCGCTGTCTCCATCATGATACGTTCTGGTAGGGATTGGCTTATCCCCGCTTTTTTAACATATTCCGCCCGATCCAAGAGATTGTCAATTAAAATAATCCATAGGATTATCAATGTGTTGGCTAATCTTTTAGCGGTTGGAAGGAGAAAAAAGGGCGGGGCCGTTGCCGGCCCCGCCCGGGAAAGCGGATCATCCTACTTCTTTTTCTTGGGCAGAGGCGGCTCGTACCCATCCGACAGGATCTTCAAAAAGGCGACGATGGCCGCTTCGTCCTCTTCCGTCAACTTCAAGTCCCCCAATTCCGCCGTGTTCACATTCTGGGCTACCTCCGGCGCGGGCCAGCAGTTTGCTTCCCGCGCTTCTGCCTCGGTGTAAGGTCCGGGACAAACCGGTTTTACGTCCCTCGTGTTGTAGAAGTGCACAATGCCCTCGAGGCTTTTGAAGTAGCCGTTGTGACCATAGGCCTTTACACCCCCATCAAAGTCCCTCAAGTCCACGTTGCGGAGAGTCGGGACCTTGTGCTTGCCCATGTTGGCGTCCGCATATTTTGCATAGTCCGGCCGCGTGGCAAGGAACCCACCAAGCCCAAGGTCGACAAATGTTGGATTGTCATCATAGACGGGGTTTTCCGGGTTTTTCGGGACGCCGAGGTTGTCATAGGTGAAATCGGTGAAGAGCGGGGCGCGGCCATCGATCACATGGCACTTGGAGCATTTTCCCTTCCCCTGGAACAGGGCGAGCCCCTTACGCTCCTGCTTGGTCAATTGCGCCTTTCCCGGCAGCGAGTAGTCATATTTGGAAGAGAAGGCATTGACCTCCGTCGAAGCCTCATAGGCGGCGATGGAATAGCCGATTTTGTCATAGGCTGAAGCCACATCCCCGGTGCAGACTTCGGAACCCCAGACATTCATAAAAAGCGTCGCATAGCTGGAGCTGCAGACTCTTGTTACCACATCCTCCGGACTGCCAAGAGCCTGTTCCTTCGGGTTCAGAAAAGGGCCCAGGGCCTGTTCGGCAGCGGCGCTGCCCAGCCTTTCACCCGTGGCCCTGCCGTCCCAGAAGTTTCCTCCCGTGAACAGCCCTTTCTTGTCGACGTGGAGCACGGGGCTCTGCGTCGCATAGGCGGAGCTGGGCGGCTTCCGGTCCCCGAAAGCGCCAGGAATCGACCCCTCATAGACAGCCCCATGTGCATTAATGCTCGAATCCGGTCCCGTCCAACCGGCCCCCTGGGCATGACAGGTCGCACAAGACTGATTGCTATTGATGGAAAGGTTCTCATCGAAAAAGATCTTCTTTCCCAACTCTTCCTTACGGAGTGAGTGCCTGTGACGTAGAGATGGCGATCAATCCGACGAATAGAAGCAACATCGTGGAATAAAGCAGAATTTTGCCTTTCATGATCTTACCTCCTTATGAATGCTTGGTCCGTGTCGTCTGGTCACGGACATTCCGTTGTCGCCTCCTCTTCACCTCCTTTCAAAAATTGCGCGCCTGTGTCACCTCTTTTGCCATCCTGAAACCACGAAGGAAAGGATCCATTCAGCGGCAGCGGGGAATTCGGACCGGAACATGGGCGGCTGCATTCAACCGGAGAAGACCAGTAACAAAAAACGGGGGGAAAGAAAAAATGGATACGGTCTTTTCCTTCCTTAAAAATAAGCGGCATCATCGTGGGCCTGGATATCCATGGTTCAAGGAACCTTTTTCCACTGATAAGAATTATACGCATCTGGTCCTTAAGCTGTCAATAGCTAAATAGTCTTATAAAAACAAAGGTATGAATAGATAGCATCGCCCATTTGGCCTGATGCTCAGGCAGGAGTTGACAAGCCCGCAGACGGTATGTATATCTATAAGGATTCTGACGCGTTTTTTTTCAGCGGACAAGGAGCAATGACCAGGGGATGAACGAAAAGGAACGGAAAATTTCAGTCGGCCTGATTCAGACGGCCTGTGGACCGGACAGGAAGGGCAACCTGGGCCGCGCACTGGAAAAGCGGACTTCGCCGCTGATCAGGGAGCGCAGATCCTCTGCTTCCAGGAACTTTTTACGTCCCTTTATTTCTGCGATCACGAAAACTATGACCGGTTCCAATGGGCTGAACCCGTTCCCGGACCGACCACCGAACGCCTGCAGGAGCTCGCCCGGAAACGGAACGTGGTCATTGTAGCCTCCCTTTTCGAGAAGCGGGCCGAAGGCCTCTACCACAATACCGCCGCCGTCATTGACGCGGGGGGAGAATACCTGGGAAAGTACCGCAAGATGCACATTCCCGACGATCCCGGCTACTATGAAAAGTTCTACTTTGCGCCGGGCGATCTGGGGTTTCGCGTCTTTTCGACCCGTTATGCCCGGATCGGGACGCTCATCTGCTGGGACCAGTGGTATCCTGAAGCGGCCCGGATCGCCGCCCTTATGGGGGCTGAAATTCTCTTCTATCCCACGGCGATCGGCTGGGCGACGGCACAGGATTCGGAAACCAACCGGGAGCAGTTCGACGCCTGGCAGACGATCCAGCGGGGGCATGCCGTCGCCAACGGGGTGCACGTCGTCGCGGTGAACCGTACAGGCCGGGAAGGAGAGATGCTGTTCTGGGGCGGCTCCTTTGTTTCCAACCCCTTCGGGTCGGTGCTCTGGCAGGCGCCGGCAGACAAAGAGGCCGTACATGTCCAGGAGATCGATCTGTCCCTGACCGGCTTTTACCGGACCCACTGGCCGTTCCTGCGCGATCGGCGGATTGACGCCTACGGGGATCTTTCAAAACGTTTCCTTGATTGAGCCCTTCCATCTCCTATGAAGACACCGAAAGAACTGGGGTATTATTTTCCCGCCGAATGGCATCCACACGCCGCCACTTGGTTGAGCTATCCTCACAACGAGGCTTCCTGGCCGGGAAAGATCTCGACGATATTCCCCGCCTACCATTCGTTCATCAAGGAAATCAGCCGCGGTGAGAGGGTCAACATCAACGTGACCGACGAGGCCATGGGCCGGCATGTCCGGGAGGAGCTGGAAAAAATCGGCGTCGATCCGTCTCGGATTTCCCTTTACCTCCATCCCACCAATGACGCCTGGTGCCGGGATCACGGCCCGGCCTTCCTGATTGCCGGACGCCCGGACCTCAGACCGCCGAAAGTCATCGTCAACTGGAAGTACAACGCCTGGGGGAACAAGTATCCCCATGACCTGGACAATACCATCCCCGAGCGGATCGCCTCGCTCCTCGATCTTCCGGTGTTTTCCCCCGGGATTGTCATGGAGGGGGGCTCCGTGGAGTTCAACGGCGCGGGGACGGTGCTCACAACCACGGCCTGCCTGCTCCACGAAAACCGCAATCCATCATTGAACCGGGAACAGATAGAACAGGCCCTGCAGGACTTTTACGGGGTCGAGCAGGTGCTCTGGCTGGGTGAAGGGATCGAAGGGGATGACACCAACGGCCACATCGACGACATGACCCGGTTCGTGTCACCCGATACCGTCATCACCATGGTGGAGCCCGACCGGAAGGACGCCAATCATTTCCCCCTGCACACCAACCTGCAAACCCTGAAATCGATGAGGCTTCTCAACGGCAAGTCCTTGAATGTCGTTGAAATTCCCATGCCGGATCCCGTCTATTACGACGGGCAGCGCCTGCCCGCCTCCTACGCCAACTTCTACATCTGCAATGCCGGTGTGCTCGTCCCCACCTTCCAGTGCCCCAAGGATTCGCTGGCCATCGACCTGCTCAGCCGATGTTTTCCCGACCGCCCGGTGATCGGCATCGACTCCGTGGAAATCATCTGGGGACTGGGGAGCTGGCACTGCCTCAGCCAGCAGGAGCCGGAGCGCCCCTCTCCTTGTCCTTAATCCCTTGAATTTGTAGCCCGATTATCCCACCCGTTTCACCCATGATCCCCCTGAACAGGCCGACACTCCGTAAAGAGTCCCTCCCGTCGCACCTGCTCAAAAAGCCACCCGCGCGCGCACGCCGAAGACCCAAAGGTCCCTGTTGTCCGCATCGCCGTTTGCATTCTTCACCCAATGGATGTCGGGGGAGATGCGGAAATGGTCGTGAACCTTCAGATTGTAATAGAGTTCCACGTGATGCTCGTTCCCGGAACGGATGCCGCTGTCCCGGTCGGTTTCTTCCCAGTCGTCACCGATGATGGCCATCCCGTACGCCAGGCCGATGACATCATCCTGCCGACCGTAGAATTTCCCCGAACACTTCAGCCCCGCGCTCCAGGCATGTTTGATCTGTGAGACGCTGCCGCGCTGCCATCCATACCGGGCAAAGAGAGTCAACAGGTCGGTAATCTCCTGGTCGAGGGACAAACCGATCCCGTAATTCTTCTCCCCGGTCTTGTCCGGATCCACCAGGTCGGCATGATCCTTGTTGTTGAACCAGCCGTAGAACCGATAATTCCCCTGACACTCGCCGATCTTCGGTTTGAAACCGATCTCTGCGATGGAAAAAACATCATCGAACAGGCTGTCCCCATCACCGTCCGCATCGGCAAATCCCACCCCGAACCCCAGGTCATCCCGGAGGGAGAACCAGATCATCGCCCCGATGCCGTTGTCATCGGGAAATTCCACGGCCAGGTTGTTCACGAATCCGCCTGAGAGGAACTGCGTCTTCTCGCAGTTGGCAACGGCATTCGTATCGAAGTCCGTTGTCAGATCGATCTTGCCGGCGCGAAAGCGCAGACGTTCTTTGAACCAGGTATGTTCATACCATACTTCCGAAAGACTGAGTTTGTCCTCTTCATTTGCCGTATCATTGAAACCCGACAGCGTCGGGAGATCGCCATCGATGCCATTCCCCGTTCCCGCCTCGGTCAGGAAGTAGAACTTGCCGGATTCGGCAAGCGGGAGTGACGCTTCCAGATCGAAGGAGAGCGTGCCGTCGGTTACGTTTCCTTTACGACTATGCCGCTTCTTTGCCCCTGCGGAACCTTGAACACCAGCCGTCGCTCCTCCGGTGATCTCGATCTTTTCGTACCAGCGCTTTTCCTCTTCCTTTTTCGAATCCGTTGCCGCCTGCTGTTCGAAAGCTTTCTCCAGACGTTCGAGTTTTTCCCTCAGGGCATTGATCTCCTCCCGCGAAACCGTGGATTCTTCAGCAAAGACGGCTGTTGAGGCCAGCAGGAGGACAAATCCAGAAATCATCCATATTACCAAGCGTTTCATATTCTTTATATTCCTTTCAACTGTTATCAATAAAAAAGGGTGCAACGAGCATCCGGCATTTTCTGCCGATCTCATTACACCCTCACTTCCCGGCTCCCAGCGCCGGGCCGTAGGTTTTATCCTGTCCCTTTCTGGAACTAGGCGATCTCTCCCAGAACTCTGGTCAACTTTTTCCGCAGCGCTTCAAGCTGCTTCGAACGGAAGGATTTTCTGCTCTCCTCCAGAACCGAAATGGCATCCAGCAACGTTTCCTTGAATTTATGCCGATGAGGGCAGCTTCCTGAAACGCACGAAGATAAAACCGGGATGCCACCCCCTTTCCTGAGTCCATCCAGAAGGTTCTCCTGATTTTTCAATGCCGCTTGGATCTCTTCGAGATTTCTTGCCAGGAGATCGTAGTGGTTCATTTTCCGCTATCCTGTTTGAAATCCGCTTCTCCCATCTCTCTGCGGGGACAGTCGGCACAGCCGCCCGCACAGTTGTCGCGGGAATTTCCGCCCGTCAGGGTTTCATAATAGAATGCCCCGATCCCAACAGCGGCCGCAGCGATTATGCCGGCCACAAGCACCATCTCCATGATCCCATCCCCCTCTCAGATCCCGATGCCCAGGAGTCTGCCCGTTTGAAAAACGATCACCGTGAGCACATAGGCCATCAGCGTCAGCCCTCCGAGCTGGAACAGCGCCCACCGCCACGAATTGCTCTCTCTCCTTGTCACGGCAATGGTCGCCATGCACGGTGCACTGACGAGGCAGAAGAGCATGATGCAGAAGCCGACCAGCGGGGAATAGGTGCCTTTGAGTTTGTCCCGAAGCGTTTCGGATTCTTCGTCCGCTTCCCCCATGGCGTAAACGATGCCCATCTGGGCGACGAAGACCTCTTTCGCGGCAAAGGCCCCGATGAGCGCCGTACCGATTTTCCAGTCGAATCCCATGGGTTTCAGAAGGGGCTCCAGGGCATGCCCGACGTTCCCGGCGATGCTGCCGCGCAGCGCCGCCTCCTTCTCCGCGTTGTCAAGAGCGGCGAGTTTCTCCGCCTTCTCCTCCTCCCCGATATTTTCCATCGCAACGGCCTGCCGGGCCTTTTCATAACGGCTGGACTCTTCAGCGGACAAGCCGGGGAAGGTCGTCATCGCCCAAAGCAGAATGGAGATCCCAAGTATGATGGTTCCGGCCTTTTTCAGATAGAGCCACCCCCGTTCCCACATGTGGATCAGGACGCCTTTGAGCGTCGGCAACCGGTAGGGCGGCAGCTCCATGACAAAGGGAACGGATTCGCCCTTCAGGACCGTGAGGCGCAGGAGCTTCGCACTGGCGACGGCCAGGAGGACGCCGATGACATAAATGATCCACAGCATGGGGCCATGCCATGCCTGCGGGAAAAAAGCCGGAATGATGAGCGCATAGATCGGCAGCCGGGCGCCGCAACTCATGAGCGGAACCACCATCATCGTCGTCAGCCTGTCCCGCCGGTTTTCCAGGGTTCGGGTTGCCATGATCGCCGGTACGGAGCAGCCGAAACCGATGAGCATCGGGATGAAACTCTTGCCGTGCAGCCCGATTTTGTGCATCAGACGATCCATGATGAACGCCGCCCGTGCCATGTAGCCCGTGTCTTCCAGGATCGCAATGGCCAGAAAGAGCAGCAGAATGTTCGGCAGAAATACGACGACCCCGCCCACTCCGCCGATGACGCCATCCACCAGGAGGGACTTCAGCAGGCTTTCCGACCCTTCCGGCCACCACCCTGCCATTTTTTCCCCCATCCAGCCGAAGAGGGCTTCAAGCCAGCCCATGGGCGGATCGCCCAAGGTAAAGGTCAACTGGAAGACAAGGTACATCAACCCCAGAAAGATCGGAAGACCGAGAACACGGTTCGTGAC
>Ga0209510_1005585_pt1 | contig 10452 bp, 9 predicted proteins | sample BiotimSIPDNA_FD_185749 | JGI IMG/M metagenome (GOLD analysis project Ga0209510, IMG submission 185749) | Anaerobic biogas reactor microbial communites from Washington, USA - Biogas_R1 time_0 SIP DNA (SPAdes) (version 2) | ecosystem: Engineered > Bioreactor > Anaerobic > Unclassified | place...
TATACTCTCAATTGGTGGCGATTGGTGAAGATTCGTGGTTTCATTTTCGGGAGGTGCTTATGTCATTGAAGCTTTACGATACGTACACCCGCTCGGTGCGGGAGTTCGAATCGCTGCATCCGCCGGAGGTGGGGATGTACACGTGCGGGCCGACGGTTTACGATTACGCGCACATTGGCAATCTGCGCACGTATATTTTTGAAGATATTTTGCGCCGTGCGTTGGCGTTCAACGGGTACCAGATCAAGCACGTGATGAATATCACCGACGTGGGCCATCTGACCTCCGACGCCGATACCGGTGAGGATCGCATGGAGAAAGGCTCCCGGCGTACCGGCATGTCCGCGTGGGAGATCGCCGAGATGTACACGCGCGAGTTCCAGGCCGACATGGAACGACTGAACATCCAGCAGCCGACGATTTGGTGCCGCGCCACCGATCACATCGCCGAACAGATCGAGACCGTCAAGTGCATCGAGGCGCAGGGCTTCACCTACCGCACGTCGGATGGCATTTACTTCGACACGGCGAAGCTGCCGGATTACGGCTATCTGGGCCGGTTGGACATCGAGGGATTGCAATCCGGCGCGCGCGTGCAGCGTGGCGAGAAGCGCAATATCACCGATTTCGCACTCTGGAAGTTCAGCCCATCGGGCCAACAGCGGCAGATGGAATGGGACAGCCCGTGGGGGAAGGGGTTCCCCGGCTGGCATATCGAGTGTTCGGCGATGTCCGCCAAGTACCTGGGCCCGTTCTTCGACATCCACTGCGGTGGCGAGGATCACATCACGGTGCATCATCCCAACGAAATCGCCCAGACGCAGGCCTGCTACGGCACACGCCTGGCGAACTTTTGGCTGCACGGCTATTTCTTGCAGATCGATCAGGCGCGCATGGGTAAGTCGGTGGGCAACTTCCTGCGCGTGCAGACGTTGATCGATGAGGGCTATGATCCGCTGGCTTACCGCTTTATGTGCTTGGGCGCGCATTACCGTTCGCGGTTGAGCTTCTCGTGGGACGTGTTGGATGGGGCGCAGACGGCGCTCAATCGCCTGCGCGCGGCGGTCTACGGGTGGGGCGAACCCGATGGGGTGGATGAAGGCTACATCGACAAGTTCGCCGCGCACGTCAACGACGACCTGAACATGCCGCGCGCGTTGGCGCTGGCGTGGGATTTGGTCAAGAGTGACCTGCCCGACACGACCAAGAAGGCCACACTGCTGTTCTTCGATCAGGTGATGGGACTGCGCTTGGCGGAGTGGGAGCCGGTCGAAGAGGCGCTTCCCGATGCGGTGCTGGCCCTCGTCGAACAGCGGCAGGCGGCTCGCAGCGCTAAGAATTGGGCAGAGGCCGACGCGCTGCGGGCGCAGATCGTCGAGGCGGGCTACGAGGTCAAGGACACACCGCAAGGTCCGGTGACGACACGGCGTGGATAGTCAGTGGTTTTTTTTTGTCTGGCGGGACAAAGACATTTTACACATTCAATTTTTGGAGGGTAATTAATGAAGAAGAGTGCTGAAGTGCGGGATGTGAGTTTGTTTGTGTTGTGCTGTTTCTTGTATAGCTGGCCCATTTTCTTTGTAGTGGACGCCTGGTTGGTCCCTATGTTCTGGCAGCAGGGCCAGCGGGATGTTGCCAGAGTCATTCTAGCATTCGGGCACATGTTGGCGATGTTGGGACCGGCTTTCGCCTCGTGGTTGATGTGGCGCGTCTTTCACAGGGGAGCGCAGCCGGCCTGGAAGTGGAGCCAGCCCAAATATTATCTCTGGATCGCCCTGGCGATGCTGGGCTTTTGGGGCGTCCCCGGCCTGATCAGCCTGGCTTTTGGCGATACGCTCACATCCCCCATCACCTGGGGGATGTGGACGATGATCGGCGCTTACGTGCTCGGCGGGTGGTTCTCCGGGATGGGGGAAGAGATTGGGTGGTGCGGCTATTTCCTGCCGCGCCTGGCCCCCAAGACCGGCAAAGTGCGCGCCTTGATCGTTTCCGGTATCATTCGCGGTCTGTGGCACTGGCCGGTAGTGATCAGCCCGGTCCTGGTGAACTTCATTCGCGGTGAACAGACCCTGGCGATTCTGCTGGTATCGGCGCTGGTGTTTGCCTTTCAATTGGCGGTTTCCAATATTTTCTTTGGCGCAGTCTTCGCCTGGATTTGGTATCGTACCGAAAGTATGCCCCTGGTTGGTTGGCTGCATTATTGGTATGATTTGGTTCGGGATGTGGCTACATTGGTGTTGGTGGGGTATGCCAGTTCACTGTGGGTTAACCAGTTGACGTCCATTGTGTTTATGGGACTAGGCTGTGGGTTGCTGATGGAAATCGCCAAAGAAGAAGGGACTAAACTGAACACGTTTTACAAACTCCCGGCGCCCAGCGCGACGCAAGAGTAATCGGCGTAAGGCTTATCATTGCAACTCTAGCGCATGATTTGCGTATTGTTTTGTGAGGTGTAAGAGGTCAATACTCATTTTCCATTACCCTCACCTATCTATGAACCATTCTAAGGAGGAATACCATGCCACAGAGTCACGTGATTGATTATCAGATTTTTGGTGACGACCTGCAATTCGTCGAAGTCGAACTGGACCGCGGTGAAACCGTGATCGCCGAGGCCGGGGCGATGGTCTACATGGAAAGCGGCATCACTTTCGAGTCGAAGATGGGCGACGGTTCCAAGGTCAGCTCCGGTTTCTTCGATAAGGTGTTGGACGTGGGCAAGCGTGTCATCACGGGCGAGTCGCTCTTTATGACGCACTTTACCAGCAACTACGAGGGCAAGCGCCACATCGCATTCGGCGCGCCGTATCCCGGCAAAATCATCCCCATCGATCTGGATGAGGTCAGCGGCGAATTGATCTGCCAAAAAGATTCGTTCCTTTGCGCGGCGCTGGGCACCGAGGTCAGTATCGCCTTCAACAAGAAGATCGGCGCGGGCCTGTTCGGCGGTGAGGGCTTTATCCTGCAACGCTTGCGCGGCGATGGGATGGTCTTCATCCACGCGGGCGGCACGATTGTGGAGAAGCGCCTGGAGAACGAGAAAATCATGATCGACACCGGTTGTATCGTCGCCTTCGAGAGCCAGATCGACTACAACATCGAGCGCGCGGGCAACCTCAAGTCGATGGTCTTCGGCGGCGAGGGCCTCTTCCTGGCGACGTTGCAGGGGACGGGGCGTGTGTGGATTCAGTCGCTGCCGTTCTCGCGCCTGGCGGATCGCATCCTGCAATCTGCGCCGCATGCCGGAGGCGGCAAGACAGTGGATGAAGGCTCGGTCGTGCGCGGCCTGACCAAGTTGATGGGCAGCTAACCGATTCACTGCGTGTTGTTTCTACACCGCCGGGGTTCGAATGAACTCCGGCGGTTTTTGTTGTGATGTGCAATGGCGCTGAGTCCTGAGTTGCGAATTTCTCGGAATAAACTATAATATCGTATAATTTATTGTTTTAATATGTAAAATCTCTGGTTGGAGGCGTTAGTTATGCGCGTAAAACACTACATCGTGTTGTTGCTCGTGGTGAGTTTGCTGCTGGGGGGATGCACTACGCCGGTACCAGTAGCGCCGACGACATCGGTGCCGATGTCTCAATCAGCGTCAGCACCTGCGGAGCTGACACCGAAGATGGTGGAAGAGCTGCGCGCGAACGACGAGATCGTCATCATCGACGTGCGAGAGGAGGATGAGTATGCTACGGGTCGCATCCCTGGCGCGACGTTGATCCCGTTGGGCGAACTCGCAGGGCGCACTGATGAAGTTCCCACAGATAAACCGGTGGTGATGGTCTGCCGCAGCGGAAATCGCAGCGCGCAGGCCGTGCAAATCCTGCAAAAGGCGGGTTTTACGAACGTCCACAATATGACCGGCGGTATGAGCGCCTGGACGGCTGCCGGTTACGTGCCTGAAGCGGAGCGTTAGCCACCGTTGTTGTAGCGGGCAATTTGCTGTTCGATGAACGTTCGTGATGCTTTCAGCGTCTCGACATTTTCGACGCCGGCCAGCTCAATGATGAGCGGACCGCTGTAGCCGACTGTGTCCAGCGCCCGCAAGATGCCAGGCCAGTCGAGGACGCCCTCGCCGAGCGGCAGATGGCGCGGTCCGGCGGGATCGTAGTCGGCGAGATGCACCGTCGTCAGGCGGCTGTTCATCGCCTGGATCAGGGTAGCGGGATCCATGGAGGTTTCGCCCGCCTGAAAGCTGTCGAAGGTGAAGCCTACCGGGATGCGATGTTCGTCAAGGGTGTGGATTTGTTCCGGCGTGCGCAGGTAGCACCAGCTCACGTTTTCGAGGCACAGTGTCACCCCTGCGGCGCGGGCCTGTTCGGCGGCCCAACTCGTGCCTTCCAGAAAGCGGGCGACAAAAGCCGGGTTCTTGAAGCCAAAGCGGATGCCATGCCACGTGAGCGCCCGCGCTCCCAGCCGGTCGGCGATCTCCAGTGTTTGCAGGAAGCGCTCGCGGGCTTCGTGCAACATCCGTGGGTAGGGTGACCACAGTTCGAAGAAGTCGTTGTGCAGGTGCAGCGAGTGGACGCGTACCCCGAAAGCGCGGCGGCGTTCATCCAGCGTCTTGCCGAAGGCGGGTGTGTATTCCTCCCGCGTTTGCAGAAAGACTTCCGCGACCGGAAAGCCAAGTTCGCCGGCAGCGGTGAGGGCATCCTCCGTCAGATGCGTCGGGTAAAGCGCCGCCGTAGAGACGCCAATTTCGGGTTGGTACATTTGGCCTCCTTGCTAAAAGCGACCCCTTCGAGTGTGAATCTCGAAGGGGTTTTCGTGGGCATATTGTAATCGTGATGGCGCTGCCGTCAATCGGCGGCGGCAGGTTCGGGCACTGTCGCGGACACGGCATCGTGATCGGGTAGGATGTCTTCGACGTTGCGGATAAGGGGAATCAGGTACCCTCCCAGTGGAACGAACAGGGCGAAGAAGCTGCAGATGACGTACATCAGCCCGATGCCCGCGCCGCTGCCGGTCCCGACGAGTCCGCCGAACAAGGGAGCTAGCGCGCCGCCGCTCTGCATCGCCGGTTCGAAGACGTTGTCCGCCAATGGACCGGCGATCAAGCGCGCAAAAGGTGACACGAGCATCGCGATGAGCCTGCGCGTGGCGAAGACGCGCCCCTGGACATCGGGCGGGACCTTCGCCTGCCAGATGGCCTGGCTGGAGCCGTTGAGCATCGGAATGACGGCCGTCAGGATGAAAGCGGCGACCAACCAGACCGGCAAGGTCTGTCCCACGCCCAGAAAACACAATGGGATGCCGGTCGCAGCAAGGCCCAGGAGCAGGCCGTGGATACGCCGCTTCGGACCACCCCAGACGCTCATCACAAGTCCGCCGATAAGCCCGCCGACGGCGAACGCCGATTGCACACTCCCGAAGATCACTTTGTTGTTGTTCGTGCGTCCCAGAACCATCGGCGCAAAAACCGCGAACGCAATGGAGAAGAAGAAGTTGGCGCTGAGGAAGATGGTCTGTAACCCCAGCAGGCTGGGACGTTTGAAGATGTAGTCGAAGCCGTAGATGGCCTGTTTCCAGAAATTCCCCGGCGCCTGGCGCCCCGTCTCCGAAATAACGGGCTGCGGGATGTTGACGAAGAGGAGAGAGCCGATGGCGAAGCCGGCACTGACCAGATCGATGGTGAGCAGCCCCTTAAGCCCCAACGGCCCGATCAGTACGCCGGCCAGCATCGGGGCGAAGATGCCCGAGGCGGCACCGGCCATTTCTAGCATTGAACTGGCGCGGGCGTAGTGCTTCTTATTGAGCATCGTCGTGATTGCGGCAGAGTAGGCGGGAAATTGGAATCCCTGGAACGTGCCGCTGATAAAGGCCGCGATGTACAGGTGCCAGATTTCCAGGCTCCCGCTCAAGTACAGGATGAGGATGAAGAGCGTCGTCGCGGCTGCGGCGAGGTCACTGAGCATCATCATCAACTTGCGATTGCCGCGATCCACCAGCACCCCGACGACAGGACTGAGCACGACCATCGGTAAGGTGAAGAAGAAGCCGACCAGGGTGAGCGACGTGGCTTTACCGCTGACCTCCCACGCCCACAGCGTCAGCCCAAAGTTGCTGATGGCGGTGCCCAGTAGAGAAAGAATCTGCCCAACCCAGATGATGCCAAGGCCGTCATACCGGTTGGACGAGTGGTTTGGGGTTTCACAGTGAATTTCCTCCGCTCATTATGGAAAGTCGAAAGCTCTCACAATCTGCTAAACGCAAATATTCTAAACCGAGACATAAGAATGTCAAGGTTTAACTTCATTTATTCAATAGATGTGTATTGGGACGGCTATACCCCTTTTAGGATCAGCGGCAGGAAAACGACGTAATCTGGCCAGTTCTGCCAGTAGCCGCTTGCCATTCCGAATTGGGTGTCGTCCGCCAGACTCACTGCGGCCTGACCCACCGTGCCGTTCATCGCGTAGTGCGTCGAAGCGGTCCGCCCGCCGCCCCCGGCCAGCACATACCACGACAAGCTGTAGTTGACCGAACTTTGCGCGCTGACTATGTTCACAACGAGCAACGTCACGAGCAAACCGATCACTCCTATCCATCGTTTGTTCATGACGCGCCTCCTACTGTAAGATCACAAAGATGGGCACAGTGCCAGTTTCCGGATCGAGTGGCCCGGCGACTTTGCCCAAAATTGTGCCTGTTGTGAAGATCGCTTGCTCCGCTTCGTCTGTCTGACAGACCTTGGCTTGACCGGGCACGGCAGAGGGGGTGAGCAGATCGCCGATGTGCAGACTCTCTGCTGCCAGGGCATCCACCTTGACGGCCGGCACCAGCCCGTGGGTGACGATCGCCAGATAGCCATCCGGCAGGATGTTACCTTCGACCGGCTGTACGTCGAGCGATTCTTGCCCTGGCGGATTCTCTGATCGCTCCACTTCCTGCACCTGGATCGCCTGTACTACAACGCCTACTACGGCACTATCCGTCGCGCCGTTGGCCTTGCGCACGGCCAGGAGTGGCTCGCCGCCTTCCATCAGTGGGGCGGCAATGCCGGCGATGGCGACGATGTCCCCCGGCTCCAGGGTCTCAGCGCTCCCATTGACCGCTATGGTACGATCGGCGCGCAGGGGATAGACCCCTCCGGCGACATAGATGCCACCATTTCCGGCGAAGTAACCATCGTAATAGCTCGTTCGGCCGCGGGCATAAATACCGTGGTACTCTCGGGAGACGAAATAACCGGCGTATCCACTGTCAGCCGCTGAACCGGTGCCTATGGCATTGACACCGATGCGCCCCTCAAAAGTGCCACCAGCTTTCCCTGTTGTACTTCCCAGACCATAGACGCCAACTCCGTTCTCACTGCGGCCGTAGACTCCCGGCGCATACACATTGTTTGCACTGGATGTCGCATAACTATACCCATACGCGCCGACGCCGCTGTTGCTGTAAAAATAGCCGCCGTACCCGCGGCCCTGTGTGGAACCGAAGTCATAGCCTGCAACGGCATAGCCATCGTCGGTGTAGCCGGCCACGCCGACGCCGTGCCCGCTGTCGCTTTTTCCGATAACGCCGTAGCCAGAGGCCAAAACGCTCCCGACGACGCCGCCACCGTAGCCGCCGCTGGCATACCCGTTGTAGCCATAGACCCCGAAGCCGCCAACATCCTGGCTTTCACCGCGTAGGCCGAACCCGCTTGAGGTGTTGGTGGCCGCGACAATCGACTCGGGTTTGGCGACGCTGCCTTCGATATGAGCGCCCGGCCGCAGGCTCAGAGCATACGCCGTCGGAAGCACCTGCACGCGCGGGTTCAGTGTCTCCCATGTCCCTCCCGTCAAGCGGACGCGGATTTGCAGCCACAATTCCTGCCCGTTGATGTTCGCCGGATCGACTGCCAATTGCGTGCTGTACAGCCCGTTTGTGATGATCTGCGCGTTCCGTGGGATGGTCGCCCCGATCTGGCTTCCTCCGCCAGAAAGTGACCAAAAGGTGAATTCGAGGTCATAGGTGCCGCTCAACGGCGCGCCTGTGGACGGGTTCACGAGGCGTCCCTGATAGCTAATCGCTGCCGCCACGGTGGCGGCGGGCGCGCTTGTTTCCAGCGCCCCGGAACTTTGGGACTGGACTCCGCTTGCGGTTATGGTCAGCAGCCCAAAAACACAGAGCAATGTAACGATGCGAATGGTTTTCATCATGGTTATCCTCCTATAGGTTGAACTGTTTGTCGCCGTCATGGACATCCGGCGTGGAAAAGCAGCAAATCAGGATGAGCGGGCGCAATCAACAGGCCGTACGCTGCGGCCTGGCAGGCCAGTTCGGGCTGTCCCATATCCTGTTGGCAGCGCGCGATATCCAGGTACAGGCTCGGATCATCTGGGGCCAGGTTCGAGGCCGTCTGGTAGGCCAGCAGCGCCGCCTCGAAGCGGTCCTGGCGATAGTAGATGTGTCCAAGTCCACGGTAGGGTTCGGCCAGGTCGGGCGCCCAGCGCACGGCATTGCGATACGCTTCTTCTGCGCCTGCGAGGTCGTCCTGAGCCAGCAGGGCGTCGCCCAGCCGCCAGTAAGCCCAGGCATCGGTGTGATCCAGGTGGGCGGCCTGATGAAACTGCACGGCGGCCTCGTCGATGCGATCCTGGGCCATGTAGCTCACTCCCCAGCCGGTGTGCAACATCGCGCTGCCGGGGAACAGGGTCACAGCCTGACGAAAGGCAGATTCCGCTTGCGCGAAGCGTGCCGGGTCGCCAGCCTTGCCCCACTCGGTGTACAACTCGCCGAAACCGGCCCAGATGCGGTAATTGCCGGGTGCAAGACGGCGGGCTGCGTCGAGTGCGGCCTCGGCGGATTGGAATTCGGCGGTGACGTCAAATCCGCGTTGCGCCAGTTGCAGGTGCAGCCAGCTCAGATGCTCGTGGTAGGCCGGCTGCGTGGGCCACAGAGCCAGCGCGTGTTCCATCGCGGTGACGCTGCGCTGCAAATCGGCTACGGTCTGCGTGCGATGTGATTGCCCGGCATGGGTATCGGCCACGAAAACAGCGACACTTGCGGGCAGCACTGTCACGAGCGCAGCGATGGCGAGCACCCGGCGCGGCCAGGGAACGCGGTGGCCGTCCGCGATGTCAGCCGGTCGTGAATCGGACGAGTTCCATTGTGCGACCAGTATGCCTAACAGAATCCAGAACAGCGTAGCCGTTGTCGTCACGGCAAAACTGAATTGCGTCTCCACCAGGTGGCCAATGATGGCTGCCAGTCCGGCAGTAACGATTCCGCGTGTTTGCCGGTCTGGGGATTCGAGCAGGGTGCGCGTCCCTTTTACCAGGATCGTGCCGATCAGCATCGCATACGTTAGCAGTCCTACAACGCCCGTCGTGGCGAGCGTATCCAGGATAAGGTTATGCGCCCGGTCCACGATCACGCCCCGACCTTGTAGGTAGACAAGTTCCGGCGGGAAAACGCTGGTGAAGACCTGTCCAAACGTCTCCGGACCGTATCCCAGCAGGGGCCGCACGGCGATAAGCGGCCCTGTGGCCCGCCAGATGACGCCGCGCGCGCCGATCGAACCGGTGAGGTTGGGGATGAAAGGCAAGGCCACTATACCCCCTACCAATCCGAGGAATCCCACACACGCGGCGATGACAGCCAATCGCCGCCAGCCGCGCTGCCAGATGATCGCCAGGCAGAGAACGCCTCCGGCTGCGAATGCGCCCAGCCAGGCGGCGCGGCTCATAGTCGCCGCCAGGCAAGCCAGTTGCGTTACGAACAGCCCGGCGTAGCGCGCGCGGGCTTTGTCACGCGCCTGGACAAGACACGCGAACGTGATCGGCAGCACCAGCACCAGATACGCGCCCACGAAGTTGCTCCGTCCAAGTGTGCTGATGACGGGCGAGCCTTCCGCCGTCCAGGGCAGTGGATCGAGTTTGAGCGCCTGCAGCAGTCCGTAGAGCGCGACCGGCGCGCTGCCCCAGGCGACGGCGGCCATCAGACGTTCGACCTGAGCCGGGGAGCGCAGACGATCCACAATCATCAAGAACAGGGCGAGCTGGCACAAAGTGGTGAGCGCGCCTTGCATACGTTCATAACTGCCCTGCGCGCTTTGCAGGCGATTCGTCGAGAAGAGCGTGCTCGCTACCAGGGCAACGCCAACGGCAAGTGTCCAGATGACTGGGGCGGCGTGTGGGCCTGGGCGCATCTCCTGCTGTTGGCGATGCACAAGCCACGTTGCGCCCATCACCGTTACCGCCATCCACAGCAGAATAGCCTTGGGTAGCTCGAAGACATTTTGGCCCCACGGCGCGATGAAAAGCGGCAAACCGACGACGAGCGCCAGCCAGCCGATTTCAATGACACGGTCTTTGAACTGGCGCATGAACTCATTATACGCAATACCGCATAAGTTGCTACGAACTATCAATCGGTGGCAGCGTTTTCCATCGCTGCGCGAGTTGATTGAGTTGCGCCTGGGAGCGTTTCGGGGAACGCGTGTGCAATCTAAAACGCGCGCGATGG
>Ga0209510_1005586_pt1 | contig 10451 bp, 7 predicted proteins | sample BiotimSIPDNA_FD_185749 | JGI IMG/M metagenome (GOLD analysis project Ga0209510, IMG submission 185749) | Anaerobic biogas reactor microbial communites from Washington, USA - Biogas_R1 time_0 SIP DNA (SPAdes) (version 2) | ecosystem: Engineered > Bioreactor > Anaerobic > Unclassified | place...
GCTCTGGGACTTGTAGGACTTATCTCTGCAATCAACCAGGCAAAGGTTTGCGCAAACGGTATAGCCGCTGTCGGATCAGGATATGATGTTGGTGGTAAGACACTTATTCTTGCAGTATTTGCCGAATTGTATCCTATCGTGGCTCTTGCTGCTGTTTATCTGATTGGTGCAGCTGTTGCATAATTTAGTGATAATCAGATATTTGTAGTATACGTGATTGTTCACGTATTTTCTATCGGAACTTATAGAAAGGTGGTCTTAAAACTGTAGTTTTGTGACCGCCTTTTTGTGTTTTTTGTTGAAAAGTTAATATAAAGTTGCGTGAAAAATAACGTTTTTAAGTTTGAATATCGTGAGGGTTTTATGAACTTAAAGTAGGATTTTTTCACATGGGGAATTTTAATAATTTACAAACGCAAAACTATGAAAATCAGAAGCCTGATGCTTTTGCTGTTGTTGCTGTTTACTGGCTCAACAGTAGTATTCAGTCAGTACAAGGTGACCGGAAAGGTTTTCGATGCCGATAATGGAGATCCTCTGCCGGGTGCGACCGTGGTTGTTGATGGAACTACCTCCGGAACGGTCACAGACATGGATGGTAACTTTGAACTAACTGTTAGCGAAGCTCACGTTAATCTTAAGTTCGCTTTTATCGGTTATGCCGATAAGACTATGAGGTATAATGTTGCTGCAAAAGGCGATATTGGTAGTATATACTTGGATCCTCAATCAATTAATCTGGATGAGATTGCTGTTGTTGCATCTGTGGGTGTTGCCAGAAAGACTCCTGTTGCGATGTCAAATATTACACCACAATTTATTGAGGAAAAGATTGGTACACTCGAGTTTCCCGAAATTCTTAGAGCCACTCCCGGTATTTATGCTACCAAGGGCGCGGGTGGTTTTGGAGACTCAAAAATCAATATGCGTGGTTTTCAATCGGCTAACGTAGCTGTTATGATCAATGGTGTTCCCATGAATGATATGGAGTGGGGAGGAGTCTATTGGTCAAACTGGGCAGGTTTGGCTGATGTTACAGCTTTGATGCAAACCCAGAGAGGTTTGGGTGCTTCAAAGGTTTCTGCTCCATCTGTTGGTGGTTCTATCAACATTGTTACAAAATCACTTGATGCCCGTAAAGGTGGATTCTTTTCGTATGGCGTTGGTAATGACGGTTACAACAAGGTTGTTGGAACCGTCTCAACCGGACTTACTGAAAAGGGTTGGGCTATGACAATCCTTCTTGGTAAGACATGGGGTGATGGATATGTTCAGGGCACCGAGTTTGAAGGCTATAACTATTTTTTCAATTTAGCCAAGAAGATTGGTGACAACCAACAAATTTCGCTTACAGCATTTGGTGCTCCTCAGTGGCACAACCAACGTAGCTCTTATGACGGGCTTACAATAGAAGGATGGCAGGAAGTAAAGAACTACATGAACGGTGATTCTCCTTATAAGTACAATCCTACCTATGGTTATGGTTTGAATGGTGAGAGGAAAACATCTGCAAAGAATGTTTACCACAAACCTCAGATATCACTAAACCACTTATGGCAGATCAATGAGAAGTCAAGCCTGAATACAGCAGTTTATGTTTCTATAGGTCGAGGTTATGGTTACAGCGGACAGTATGCAAACAGTCAATATTCAGGACACTGGTACGGTGCCAACAATGGTATTCTTAGTATGACATACAGGAATCCGGATGGGACTTTTGCCTATGACAAAATATACGAAGTCAACCAGGCAAGTGAAAACGGATCAATGCTAGCTATGTCAATATCCAAAAACTACCATGACTGGGTTGGACTCTTGTCAACCTATACTACAAAGATTGGTAGTAATATTGACGTTTATGGAGGTGGTGATATCAGGTATTATAAAGGTGTACATACCAACGAACTGATAGACCTGTATGGTGGTAAGTACTATATTGATAGATATAGGGCAAATGTGGATCCGAAAAATTATGCCGGAGCGGGGACAGATGCCTTTATCAATAAGAAGCTTCAGGTAGGTGATGTTATCTATCGTGACTATGATGGATTTGTGTTCCAGGCTGGAGGTTTCGGTCAAGCTGAATACAATCTGGGCAACCTTAGTTCCTTCCTTGCCGGCTCGTTTTCCAACACCACTTATTGGCGTTATGACAGGTTCTATTATGATAAGGACCATGCTGAGTCCGATAAGATTGATTTCTGGGGCTTTACCGTAAAAGGTGGTGCCAACTACAATCTTACCCCTGTACATAATGTATTTGCTAATGTTGGATATATAAGCAGGGCTCCATTTTTCTCCGGAGGTGCATTTCTCAACTCTACTGTAAGTAACGAAAAGAATATTGGTGCGGTAAATGAAAAAATCTTTTCTGTTGAGTTTGGTTATGGATTCAAGACTCCATGGTTGAAGGCTGATGTCAACTTTTATCGTACCGAGTGGATGGATAAATTGCTGAGCCGTTCTGTAGACCTTAACAATGGTAGTCGTGGTACTGTAAATATGGAAGGTATCGATGCATTGCACCAGGGTATTGAACTTGAAGCTTATGCAAGTGTTGGCAGATGGCTTGATATCAACGCGATGGTATCACTTGGAGATTGGGAATGGAATAATAATGCTATTGGTTATTTCTATGATGATGGTAGCCAGCCTCTGGCAGATATGGAGGGTCATATAGCATCTGGTGCCGGTGCACCTGATCATGCTTCTATGCGTCTTAACCTAAAAGGTGTTAAGGTAGGTGGATCTGCACAGACTACTGCTTCATTGGGACTTAAGTTCAAGCTATCTTCTGACCTAAGGGCCGGTATTGATTACTTCTATGCAGGTCGCAACTATGCTGACTGGGCATTCAATAGTAGTGATCTATTGATGTTTGGTGTTAAGGACTTTGTTAGTCCATGGGAAATCCCTGAATCTCACCTGTTCGACCTTTTTGCTTCCTATAGTTTCCCGCTTGGAAGTACTAGGGCAACATTGTCAGGTAATGTAAACAATGTGTTCGATCAGGAATATATTGCTGATGCAACTGATGGAGGTGACGGTACATGGCAATCAGCCAACCGTATATTCTATGGTTTTGGCAGGACCTATACCGTAAGAATGAAGATAAGTTTCTAAGAACCGTTTATTATCTGAGCGATGAGAAAAATAATCTATTATATTGTCAGTCTCGCATTGGTTGCACTGATCTCATGCGAATACAATGACGAGTACTTCCCGGGGCTGGATGAGCTAGCAGCACCGGTGGATATCAAGAACAAGGATCTGGTATTAACAGAAGCTGATTATGCTGCCATATCCAATTTAAGTGCAAACAAAACCTTGGCAACACAGGAGGGAGTTTCTGCAGAACTGAGCAACCTTAAGACCACACAGACATTCTCGTCTGCTCTTAAGGCTGCAAGGTATATTCCCAACTATCTTGCAAGCCTTTATAAGGCTGCTGATGATAAATCAGTAGTTAGGGTTACCTATAATTACCAGGACGAAGCCCCTGCTCATTTGGCAGAACTTGCTGCAACCGGTATTTATACTCTTTCAACAAATGATTACAAGACTGTATGGAGTGGTGAACCAATTCTTTACCTTACTCCGGAAAAGCCCTTGTCCCGCTTTGTAAATACATTCCTGACTACTGCATATCCGGACGCAGAAGCCGGCACTCTTAAGGCTGTAGTTTACAACTATTCTGAGGAAGAACCAGGTGATTTTGTTGATCCTGTTCCAACTCAAATTAGTGAGGACTTTAGTTCTATTACTGCCAATGCCCAGGTTGAACTTGCTTCGTGGGTTAATTATGTAGAGAAAGGATCCAAAGGATGGGAAGGTAAATTATACGACGGTAACTTATATCCTCAGTTCTCTGCTTTTGGCGCAGGAGGAGAAGCTATTGCATGGCTTATTACTCCTGAGGTAAACCTGTCTCAATCTGTTTCTCCAACATTAAGCTTTGATGTTAATATAGGTTACTTTAATGCTTACCTTCTTCAGGTTCTTGTTTCTCAGGACTATGCAGGCGGAGATCCTAATGAGGCAACATGGGAAGATGTTACCCATCACTTTGCATTTTACAATACAGGCAACAGTAATACTAACCTGTATATTGCCGGTATGCTGGATATGTCAGGTTACAAGGATAATAATGTACGGGTTGCTTTCCGTTATGCAGGTGATGCTAATAACAGTAAGACTTCAACTTATCAAATTGACAATGTTCAGTTGGGTGACGATACAGATATTGCTGTTCAGACTGTCTTTGCTGAAGGCTTTGAAAATGGCCTTGACGCATGGGACAATATTACTCTGAGTGGAACTAAAGCATGGTCTGTAACTTCTTATCAGAATGATTACAGAGCAGTCTTCTCTGCCCATAATGCAGACCCTGCTGAATTGCAGGATGGATGGCTTGTTTCCCCCGGTATTTCTGTTCCTGCAGAAGGTCATTCACAACTGTCACTAAATCTGGTTGTAGGATACTATAATCATGACTGCCTTTCAGTTTTGGTGTCTGACGACTATGCTGGAGATGTTGAAGCTGCAACATGGACTGATGTGACTGATGCATTTGTTTTTCCACAGAATGCAACCAATTATAGTCCTGTATTGAATGTTGGTGCTGCTTCTCTTAATGCGTTTAAGGGTAAGGACATTGTAGTTGCTTTGAGATATCAGGGAGATAATTCAGTTCCTCAAAGTACTACATATCAGATCTATGATGTAAAAGTAAATACATATACACGTGCAGCTAAGAAGTCTGCCTCAATGCTGAAGGCTGCAACTGTTCAAAACAATATTTACACATTGTATAGGTTCAATGGTAGCGCATGGCAACCTGAAAACTCTGCAGTGATATTGAGCCCATCGGATTATACAGCAATGGGTATCAGCTACTTTAGCTCTTCAAATCCTGCAGAAAACTACCTGCCAACATTCCTGAAGAGCAAATTCCCCTATGCGCTTGAAGAAGACAGTAAAAATGTATTGTTCTTCGACGGTCAGGTTGGTAAGTTTGGTGCTCAGGAATATATCCTGACTGGTGGCGTCTGGAAGAAAAACGATGCTCGTGTTGTAGTTACCGATCAGTTTGTAAAGGCTAATGGTGTATGGGTATGGGATCCTAGTGTTGTAATTAACCTTGCTCCAATCAGGAATGATGCATTTATCATGGCTTATTATCAGGCTGCCTCTGACTGGGTCTGGGAAAATATTGACGTACCTGGAGGTGCTGGCAAGAAAGGTGATGGCTATGTGTCAAGCTACGGCAACAACGAGTACTATGCAGGTACATCAGCATATTACAACAATGTGGACTGGAGGGTACAGGCTGCGCGTAACCAAAGTCCTTCTGGCTATCCTTCAAGCATGAGTGATGATGAGGTTAAGGCTCTGTTGAAGGAACGACTGATCGAAGTCATGGGTAAGGTGCTTGAGATAATGCATCCAAATGTAGCACCAATCGATGGTGTAGATATTACCTATACCTTCAATGTGGCAATATACGAGGGTACCACTGTTACTGACGTTACACACACAATAGTGTATAAGTTGGTCGGTGTTGGTAAGTTCGAATATGTCGAAGACAGTTTTAAGAAGATAGGAGAATAATTATTTAAACAAACAGGGCGTGAATACGGTAGGATTCACGCCCTGTTTTTATTTGGCTATCATTGGAATGCCTTATTCTGAGGCAACTGGCTCAAAGCTAAAAGCCTTAACCATATTGTTGAATATATCAGTGTTCTTTAGAATACCACCAAAGAGTTCGGCACCCGGGCCATAGGCAAAAACAGGAACCATAACGGCTGTATGGTCAGTTGTGGAAAATTTAGCGCTAACCTTGCCCTTTGAGAGATCTCCCTTATCAATAGTCAGGCCACCTGTTTCATGGTCTGCTGTTACAATTACAAGGGTTTCTTTGTTTTCGGCAGCAAAAGCCAGGGCTACACCTATAGCACGATCAAAATCCAAAGTTTCCTGTACTACCTCAGAAATGTTGTTGGCATGCCCGCCCCAGTCAATACGTGATCCTTCAATCATCAGGAAGAAACCATTTTCATTGTTGCTTAATACTTCGATTGCCTTCTTGGTAGCTTCTGGCAGCATTTCACCACGTTCAGGATAAGAAGGATTGTGTTCTTCAGCAGTCAGTATAGCAATTGGCGCAGTGCTTGCAGAAGCAGCTTCTTCAAGCGAATTGAACACCTTGTAATCCAACTGTTGCAGTTCTTCAAGCAGGTTGCGGCCGTCTTTCCTCTTTGTAAAATGATTGCGACCACCACCAATGAAAATGTCTATACCACTTCCAACAAAGTCGGCAGCGATATCCTCATACATTTCCCTGTGTGGTTGATGTGCAATAAAGGAAGCCGGAGTAGCATGAGTAATTGCAGATGTAGATACCAAGCCGGTAGCCTTATTGTTTTCTTCACTCAGGTAAAGGATGGACTTGACAGGATTACCATTCTCATCCATTGCAACCACACCGTTTTTTACCCTCTGGCCAGTTGCTAAAGCTGTTCCACCAGCTGCCGAGTCTGTAGTGTAATTGTCAGCACTTTGAGTCTGGCTGAAACCTACATTCTTCATGTGAACCAGGTTAAGCTGTCCTTGGTTTGCTGTTAGTGCTGAGTACACCTGAGCTACACCCATTCCGTCTCCAATAAGTAGAATTATGTTCTTTGGAGATGATGCGAACTCTACTTCATCTGGCAGAACTACAGGCGTATGAGGTGCTGGGTTTTCAAATACGTATTTTGGATCGGTTGTTGAGGTTTGTGATTGTCCGCAAGCGCAGCTTAAGCTCAGGACTGCAATCGAAAGAAATAGTGAAAGTGCTCTCATTGTCTTGTCTTTTAATGTTTGTCTAAATCAAGTGACTCTTCATAAATGCTTCATCTTCAATGAAAACAGTAATGGAGCATGAATGTTTAATCAGGTAAAATTAGTATTTCCGGACGACTTAGCCTTAATTAACGCAAAGGAATCTGCTATATAATCACATTGTGAAATAACTTTAAACTGCTTGCAAATTAATTTAAGTGCACTTAAATTTGCAGTGTATCAGTTTGATAAGATGTCTATTTCGATTGACAATTTCCTTAAGACGATTTTTCTTCTAAGTCAGGAGAAGCCGGGCGACGTAAGCAGGTCACTCCTGGCATCCCGACTAAATGTTAGTTCGGCTGCCGTAACTGACATGGCCAGAAAACTTGCCCTCAGAGGGCTAGTTGACTATTCTCCATACAAGGATCTTACTTTGAGCGATGAGGGCAGGGCAGAGGCCCTGAAGATTATTCGTAAACACCGTCTGTGGGAGCTTTTTCTGCATAAGATTTTGGATCTGGATCTGAAGACCGTTCATGAGGAAGCCGAGCGTCTTGAACATCACAGTTCAGATGAGCTAATGAATCATATTGATGCATTCCTCGGTTTTCCGGACTTCGATCCTCATGGAGAGCCCATCCCGGGAAGGGATGGTGATCTGCCAGTTCAGATTGGTCTGGAATCCCTTTCAGCTGTAGAGGATAACAAAGATTATGTGGTGTCAAGACTGATAGTACGTGAACCAGAAATCTTTGACTTGTTTGAGAGCTACGGTATCCGTCCCGGGGTTTTGATAAGGAATTTAAGAAGCTTTGATTTCGACAGGAGTATGGAAGTGGAGATTGGTGATCGCAGGATGATTTTGTCGGAAGAGCTGGTACAAAGAATATTTGTAACGATTAAAGATATATAATATGGGCGATATAGAAGTTAGTAATGTAATGCTGGCATTTGGACTGACCCTGCTGGCCGGTTTGTCAACGGGTATCGGTAGTGCCATGGCCTTCTTTGCCAAGCGTACTAATACCCGCTTTCTGTCAATCTCACTAGGTTTCTCTGCCGGTGTTATGATCTATGTCTCCTTTGTGGAGATCTTCCTCAAAGCCAGGACTCAGCTGTCCGCTGAATATGGGGACGTTCACGGGACCTGGATTACGGTGCTTTCTTTCTTTGGAGGTATCATGTTGATTGCACTTATCGACAGGTTTATCCCAAAAGGAGAGAACCCTCACGAGATTGGGAAAGTGGAAGATATGACCGAGGAACAAAGGCAAAGGAAAACAAAGGAAAAAAGGATGATGCGTGTGGGAGTAATGACGGGATTGGCTATAGCAATACACAACTTCCCGGAAGGTTTAGCTACCTTCACGGCTGCTCTGGCTGATCCAAACCTGGGTATTGCAATTGCTGCTGCAATTGCAATTCACAATATCCCGGAAGGTATTGCGGTTTCTATTCCAGTATTTTATGCAACAGGTAGTAAGCGTAAGGCTTTTCGCTACAGCTTCCTTTCAGGGCTTGCAGAACCACTTGGAGCCATGATAGGTTTTGGCTTGCTGATGCCCTTTATGGGACCACTACTTTTCGGGATTATCTTTGCTTCAGTGGCTGGTATAATGGTTTTTATTAGTCTTGATGAACTGCTGCCCGCTGCCCGTGAGTTTGGTGAGCACCACCTCTCAATCTATGGACTTGTGAGCGGCATGGCCGTTATGGCTCTGAGCCTCTTGCTAATGATGTAAATATGCGTAGGAAAGAACGGTTTGATAAAGTTATTGCCTGGTTTCAGGAGAATATGCCGGTTGCGGAAACCGAGCTGCATTATAGTAATCCCTATGAGCTACTGGTTGCTGTTATACTCTCAGCTCAGTGCACCGACAAGAGGGTCAACCAGATTACTCCTAAATTTTTCGAGCGTTTCCCTGCACCAGAGACCCTTGCAAGGGCTGAGGTATCGGAAGTGTTTGAATATATCCGTTCTTGCAGCTACCCCAATAACAAGAGTAAGAACCTTGTGGGGATGGCCCAGAAGCTGATAGGTGAATTTGGTGGAGTAGTACCTTCTGATGTGGATGAGTTGCAAAAACTGCCAGGTGTTGGACGCAAGACAGCTAATGTGATAGCTTCTGTGGTCTTTAATAAACCTGCTCTGGCAGTGGATACTCATGTGTTTAGAGTTGCAGCTCGTATAGGACTGACTAAAGATGCCAAGACCCCTTTGGAGACAGAAAAGCAGCTTGTGAAGTATATCCCTGAGGACCTTCTGGCAATAGCACACCATTGGTTGATCCTGCACGGACGCTACGTGTGTATTGCCAGAAAACCCAAATGTGGAGAATGTGGACTCAGGGACTTCTGTGATTACTATTCAAAACTGGATAAACAGTAATTATACCCAGAGACCTTGTTTTGGATAAAGACCTGATTCATGGAGCTTAAGCAATGACTCCTGAACCATGGGACGATCCTCGCGGTAAGTCACTCCAAACCAGCGGGATGAGGTGTTGATAACCTTAACGGTTGCCTTACCACTTTTGACCATATTATCTGCCTGGGCGTTGAAGTAAAACTCAGACTTCAGTTCACTACCTTTGGCTTTAAGGAAGTCCTTGAATCCTTCTTCAAGATGAGCCAGGAAGCCTTGCTTGAATATCCAGAAGTTCATTGATACAGGGACTTCTCCGCTTAGTTCCTCCTTCTTATCGTTCTCGTAAAAGAATATTTTCTCTCCTTCATATCCTATCTTGGTGCGCTCTACCACGTGAGTAAGGAAGTTGTTTGCATCAACACCACACACCCCCCTTGACACAGTACCGTGCTCAGACAGGGTGTTTTTCAAGGCATATCCTATCATTGCATAGGCATTCTCTTCCCTGCTTGCTTTCAAAAACTCAACAGCCTTTGCATAAGCATCCCTGCCGTAGAAGTCGTCAGCATTGATAACTGCAAACGGAGTATCAATTACATCTTTTGCCATAATCATTGCATGACCGGTACCCCAGGGTTTTTCGCGACCTTCGGGAACTGTGAATCCTGCCGGAATCTTGTCAAGACTTTGATATACATAGGTGGTTTCTATCCTTCCTTTAAGGCGGGGTTCAAATCTTTCCTTGAAAGCTTCGGCAAAATCTTCACGGATAACAAAGACAACCTTACCAAAGCCTGCCTGTATAGCATCGTAAATAGAGTAGTCAATAATTGATTCACCGGAGGGACCAAGTTCGTCCATTTGCTTCAAACCCCCGTAACGACTGCCCATTCCGGCAGCAAGTATAAGTAGTGTAGGTTTCATTATTCTGTTTATTTTATTTACAAAGGCAAAATTGCAACTAATTCCTCAACTAATCAAAACAGCCGCAGGGACACTGCGGCTGTTTAATGAAATTTCTATAATAGTATCTGTTTTTGTCCAGGTTAATCACCACTCCTGAATATCCTCTTGTAACAAATCTGCTTCCTTCAAAGCTAATTCTGCTACTCCTTTAGCCATTTATTTAGCCAACCAGCAAATTCCCTTTGCCAAAGGATACCATTTTGAGGAGACAGCACCCAGTGATTTTCTTCGGGGAAGAAAAGGAAGCGTGCAGGGATATCTTGTATCCTGGCGGCATTGAAGGCTGCCA
>Ga0209510_1005589_pt1 | contig 10448 bp, 10 predicted proteins | sample BiotimSIPDNA_FD_185749 | JGI IMG/M metagenome (GOLD analysis project Ga0209510, IMG submission 185749) | Anaerobic biogas reactor microbial communites from Washington, USA - Biogas_R1 time_0 SIP DNA (SPAdes) (version 2) | ecosystem: Engineered > Bioreactor > Anaerobic > Unclassified | place...
CTGAGTGAGCTCTCCACGAAAAGAATCTCCCCACCTACGGCAGTCCAGGCCAGACCAGTCACCACACCAGCGTATTCATTGCCCTGGTATCGGTCACGTGAATATTCCTCAATTCCTAGATACTCTTTTAGATCCTGCACTTTCAGTGAGCGGGGATAGGGCTCCTCAGCCGCCACACGGCGTGCCACACGGCGCATTACCTTGGCAATCTTCTTGTTCAGCTCTCGCACACCTGACTCGCGCGTGTAGTTTTCGATGATGCGCTGTAGTGTGGGTTTGGGAATATTGAATGCTCCCTTTTTGATGCCGTGGTTCAAGAGTTCCTTGGGCACCAGGTGACGATGAGCGATTTCTATCTTCTCCTCTGTGATGTATCCTCCCACGTTGATCAACTCCATGCGATCGAGCAGCGGTTGTGGAATGCTGTTAAGGTTGTTGGCAGTTGCGATGAAGAGTACCTTGGAGAGGTCGTAGTCGATGGAGAGGTAGTTGTCGTGGAATGCCATGTTCTGCTCCGGGTCGAGCACCTCCAGCAGTGCCGAAGAGGGATCACCGCGGAAGTCATTACCGATCTTGTCCACTTCGTCGAGTACGAACACAGGGTTGGAGGTGCCTGCCTTCTGGATGTTTTGGATGATACGTCCCGGAATGGCACCAATGTATGTGCGACGATGGCCACGGATCTCCGCCTCATCGTGCAGTCCCCCCAGTGAAACCCTCACGTACTTACGGTTCAACGCCTCAGCGATTGACTTGCCCAGTGAGGTCTTACCCACTCCCGGGGGACCATAGAGACAAAGAATGGGCGATTTGAGATCTCCCTTCAACTTGAGCACCGCGAGGTGCTCAATGATCCGCTCCTTCACCTTCTCCATGCCGAAGTGGTCGCGATCCAGAATTTTCTGCGCATGCTTGAGGTTGAAGTTGTCTTTCGTATATTCGTTCCATGGCAGCTCCAGAATAGTCTGGAGGTAACCGAACTGCACCGAGTAGTCGGGTGATTGCGGGTTGAGTCGCTCCAGCTTTTGCACTTCTTTCTCAAAGGTCTCGGCTACAGCCGTGCTCCACTTCTTCATGCGTCCCTTTTTGCGGAACTCATCGATTTCGATCTGCTGGGTGTTGCCACCCAGCTCCTCCTGGATGGTTCTGATCTGCTGTTGCAGGAAATACTCCTTCTGCTGTTGATTGAGATCCTCTCTTGTCTTCATCTGGATGTTCATCTTCAGCTCCAGTATCTGTGATTCGCGATTGAGGATCATCAACAAACGGTATGCTTGCTCCTTCTCGTCGCGAATGCTGAGCAGCTCCTGCTTTTCCCGACTGTCGATAGGCAGGTTGGTGCCGCAGTATCCAATCAGCATTTCGGAGAAGGCATCGCTCTGGATGGTTTGCACCAACTCCTTGGGAGGTTCACCTAGCATTTGTAGCATGTGTACCATTGCTTCCCTGATGGAGTCGAGTATTGCTTTATATTCCTTGTCATCTTTCTGAGCCTTGGTGGTCTCCATCAGTTGATAGGTAGCCTTTAGATAGGGAGTGGTCTGCGTCAGGGCTTGCCACTCGAAACGTTTCTTTGCCTGCACTATGATGCTCAGGTTGTCGTCGGCCAGTTCGATCACTCGAATCACCTCTGCCAGTACACCCATACGATATAGATCCGCAGCTTCGGGATCTTCCACAGCGGCATCTTTCTGGCAAACCAAACCAATATATCGTTGTTTCTTGCCCAGCGACTTAATCAACGTGAGTGATTTTTTTCTACCCACCGAAATGGGAAGTGTACTGCCCGGAAAGACGATTGTGTTGCGCAGTGGCAGAAGTGGCAGTGTCTCTCTCAGTCCTGTTTCGTCTATCTCTGTATTGCCATCAATAAAGTCGCTGGCTATAAAAGAGATCACGTTCGATTCACTATCCTCGGAATGGATGTTATGTTTTTTGAATGGATTCATATTTTTTGTTTCTCTATTGTCAAAACAGAAAATTGCCTATATTTGTTTTCCTGTAACAGATGATTAATCAAATTCCGTGCCAAAGCGGAGCGAAGAAGTGAGCGCAATGTCAAACCCCTCTTTTAAATTTAAACAGTTCACTGTTTTTCATGATAAGTGCGCCATGAAAGTGGGTACCGACGGAGTACTACTTGGCGCTTGGGCATCTGTAGAGGGGTGTTCTCAACTCCTCGATGTGGGTACCGGCTCGGGGTTGATCGCTTTGATGCTCGCTCAGCGCAAACGGGATGCATTTATCACTGCAATTGAGATTGATGAGGATGCCTGCCGGCAAGCGACAGACAATGTGAATGCGTCTCCCTTCAGTGCCAGGATCACAGTTGAGAGATCTTCATTTCAGCAATTCACAACTACTTTCCGGCAACAATATGACATGGTAGTTTCAAATCCACCCTTTTTCAAAAAATCGCTCTTACCTCCTGATCCCGGAAAAGCGAATGCAAGACATTCCGTCAGCCTTTCACTTGATGAGTTACTTCAAGGTGTCAAGCAATCTCTCAAGCCATATGGAAGAATAGCATTGATACTTCCTGCCGACAGGCTCACTGAGTTGGTAAGATTGACGCATGACACCAGTTTAGCACTGCGACGCCTTACACATGTGGTTCCTGCACCTGGCAAAGCTGTCAGAAGGATTCTCGTAGAACTTTCCCCTCAGACAGGTGAACTAATGGAGACGGAGCTTCTGATTGAGGTGTCGCGTCACCACTATTCGCCAGAATTTACACGATTGGTGCGTGATTTTTACCTTCATCTATGATTCTCCAGTAATTAGGATGAGATGCATCTATGAGCTGATAGCATAAATTCACATTTTAGGTAAAAAAGCGTGCAACCACACTAGTAAGTCATAAAAATGTAGTAATTTTGGCGTTTTAAATTCCAGAATCGTGAAAGAAGTAATCACTATCAAAGACAGAGACTTTGAACTGTTCATTGAACAAGATGTTGTTGAACAGGGAATAAAACGCATCGCCGGTAAGATGAATGCCGACCTGGCAGGGAAAAATCCAATATTCGTGGCAGTGCTCAATGGAGCATTCATGTTTGCCGGAGAGTTGATGAAAGAGGTGAATATCGCGAGTGAAATCACCTTCGTACGTTTGGCCTCATATCACGGGACTACCACCACCAATAATGTGAAGGAGGTGCTCGGCCTCAATGAAAGCATTGAGGGAAGGTGCGTGGTGATCGTTGAAGATATTGTAGATAGTGGAAACACAATGGTTTCTCTTCTGGAACAGATGAAAGCACATCGCCCAAGTGAAGTTCGAATTGCCACGCTGCTCTTCAAACCTGCAGCGTTGAAACAAAAATTACATCTGGATTACGTTGCACTGGAGATTCCCAATGATTTTATTGTTGGTTACGGCCTTGATTATGATGGTTACGGCCGCAATCTGAAGGATATTTACAAGGTGAAATGAGTTGCCCGGAGTCATGTGTGATAACGAATGTGAAATACACTGCAAATAAGACACAGAACCATTAATTAATCTATTTTTCCAATTTTTATCGGTGAAAAAGAAGATGATTTAAAAAAAATGCCTATTTTTGCATTAGCAGTAGACTTGTAACAAACTGAAGTAGATAAAAAATTTTCAAAATGGACAAAGATGAAGTAAAAAAATCGCCAAAAGCGAATTTGGAAGTACATCGGAACACCTTTATCCTGATGGGACTAGTGGTGGGGCTGTCACTTCTTTTCTTCGCTTTTGAATGGTCCACACAAACCAGAAAGCTGGACGAGACTGTCCTCGTTCAGGATGTGTTGGCCGAAGAAGAAATTGAGATTACTCGTCGTGAGCCCACTCCTCCACCTCCACCTCCACCACCGGAACCAGAAGCGCCTGAGATTATTGAAGTGGTAGAGGAGAAGGTTGAAACGAAGCTGGAGATCAAGACCGAGGATGACCAGTCTCAACGACAGATGCAAACCTATGTTCCGCCCCCACCTCCCAAGCCAAAGCAAGAAGAGGTGACCGAAGAGATCTTCGTGGTGGTAGAAGACCAGCCACTCTTCCCAGGTGGTAATGCCGCCATGATGAAGTTCCTCAGTGACAATATCAAGTATCCGGTGATTGCACAGGAGAACAATATTCAGGGACGTGTTATCTGTAACTTTGTAGTTGAAAGGGATGGCAGCATTACCGACGTACAGGTAGTACGCGGAGTAGACCCCTCGCTCGACAGAGAAGCAGTCAGGGTGATACAGCAGATGCCTAGATGGAAGCCCGGTAAACAGCGTGGACAGGCAGTACGTGTCCGCTTCACCTTACCGGTGGTATTCCGACTCCAAAATTGATATAGAATTAATGTAATGCGAAAAGCTGCTTTTGTGATCCAGAAGCAGCTTTTTTGCTCAAAAGTGCCTTTTATCCATACCAACAGTTATGAACCATAAGATATCATTATTTGAAAAAAAAATCGGTGATGCAATTGGTGAGGTTGTGCTTCGGGAGAAGCCTGAATCGTTGTTCGACCCTGTCCGTTACATCCTCTCCATCGGCGGTAAACGACTGCGCCCCCTGCTCACCCTGCTTGCAGCCGATATGTTCGGTGCAGACCCGGAGGTGGCAGTGGAGCCAGCCCTGGCCGTGGAAATCTTTCATAACTTTTCCCTGTTGCATGATGACCTAATGGATCAGGCTGACATGCGGCGTGGCATGCCGACGGTACACCGTAAATGGAATGCCAACAGTGCCATCCTCTCGGGTGATGCCATGATGATTGAGTCATACAGACATCTGGTCAATGTTCCGCCACACCTGCTTCCACAGGTACTCCATATCTTTTCCAACATGGCAATGGATATCTGCAAGGGACAGCAGTATGACATGGATTTTGAATCGCGACTCAACGTGAATGAGGAGGAGTATCTCGAGATGATTCGCCTCAAGACGGCAGTACTACTGGGCAGTGCGCTCAAGATAGGGGCGATCCTGGCTGAGGCTCCGCCGGAGGATGCAGACCTGCTTTATCGCTACGGTGTCCATATTGGTATCGCATTTCAATTGAAAGATGACCTTTTGGATGTGTATGGCGACCCGATCACTTTCGGTAAGAAGATTGGAGGTGACATTCTGGCCAATAAAAAAACATACCTGCTGATCAAGGCTCTCCAAAATGCTGATGAGACACAACGAGCAGCCCTTGAGCAATGGATTGTCGCTGTCAATCCTGATCCGTTGGAGAAAATTTCTTTTGTTAAAAATCTTTACGATCAATTAAATTTGAAACAGCTGGCCGAGAATCTCATTGAAAAGTATTACCTTGCATCTTTGGATCTGCTCTCCTCACTCAAGGTGGCAGATGATCGAAAAATGGATTTGCTTCGGTTGTCAGAGAAACTGATGTGCCGCGAGAAATAAAAGATGTAACCCATAAAATGCCCTATCGCAGACTTCCCAATACAGACAATGCACGTATCAAAGCACTGAGTACTGTTATTGATAAGGTCGCTGAAACCGATTACCAGCAGCTGCCACTCTCTCCGGCCCACATCACTGAAGCTCAACAGGTGCTGGCAAAACTGGAACGATTATCGGCTCGATACCAACAGATGTACACCGTGCAGGTGAAAGCAAACAAACAGTTTGTCATGAAGGTTAAAAATGTGCGGATGTATCTCTCTCACTTCGTGCAGGTGTTGTATTTCTCAGTTATGCGTGCCGAGATAAAGGAAGATCAACTTTCCTGCTATGGACTCGAGGGCGAGAAGCTGGTGGTACCAGATCTGAGCACTCACGAACAAATTCTATCGTGGGGAGAGAAAATAATTGAGGGTGAGAACAACCGAATTTCTCGTGGTGGAGTCCCCATATACAACCCCTCTATTGCGAAGGTAAAGGTGATGTTTGCGCTCTTCAGTGAAGCTTACCAGAACCAGTTGTTGTACAAGAAAGCAACTACCCGGGTGTTGGGTGAAATTGCCGAATTTCGTGAGACGGCTGACAATCTAATCTGCAGGATCTGGGATGAGGTGGAGAAGAGTCATCAGGATTTTCCGGCCGAAAAGCGACTGGAGTTAAACCGTCGGTATGGCATCGTCTATTATTACAGGAAAGGAGAAACGGTGGAATGAAGTTGATCGATACTCATGCCCATCTTTTCACTGACGAGTTTCAGTCTGATCTGGATGCTGTGGTGATAAGGGCACAAGCCGCCGGTGTGACAAAGATGCTGCTACCCAATATTGATGAGACCACTATTCACAGCCTAAGGTCCGCAACTGCAAACCATCCGACCTGTCTATATCCAATGATGGGACTTCACCCAACTAGTGTAACAAAGGAATGGAAGCAACAGTTGCTTACGATTCGCCGTGAACTCGATGAGAATTTTTATGTTGGGGTGGGTGAAATTGGTGTCGATCTTTACTGGGATCAATCAAGGTGTGAGGAACAACTCAGTGCCTTTGAGGAACAGCTTAAATGGAGCATTGAGAAGGATCTACCGGTATCTATCCATTTTAGAAATGCACTCAATGAGGTGATTCAAAGCATCGAGAGGGTAGGCTCGAAGCGTCTTCGAGGAGTCTTTCACAGCTTCGGAGGCTCAAAAGAAGAGTTACAGCAGATTCTCGCTCTCAATAACTTCATGGTGGGTGTCAATGGTGTTGCCACCTTTAAGAATGCGGCTGTGGCTGAAACACTTGCCAGTTGTCCACATGATAAGGTGATCCTGGAGACCGATTCCCCCTATCTGGCACCGGTACCTTTCAGGGGCAAAAGAAACGAATCATCATACATTACATTTATCGCCCGGCGAATGGCTTCGATATGGCAGATCAGTGAAGAAGAGTTAGCGACCATCACCACACGCAATGCTTCCCAACTTTTCAACCTTACCATGTAGGGTCTGCAACCATCTGCAGGAAATAGACAATGAAAGGTTATTTTATTTAAATTAAACCTGATTGAAGTAGTATATATAGGATAAATTCAGTATTTTTGCCCTCCAAATGGGATGCAAATAAAATATTTTTTGTAATTTGCACCCGTTTTTGGAAAAGGTTCTTAAGGGAGAGGTGCTCGAGTGGTTGAAGAGGCACGCCTGGAAAGCGTGTATACGCCAAAAGTGTATCGCGGGTTCGAATCCCGCTCTCTCCGCAAGTTTTTATGTAGAAAAGAGATAGATTTATCCATCTGACTGTTGCACAGAAAACTCAACAAAACAACACGTAATACACACAAAACAACTAAAGATCATTAATCAAAAATTTGAACACACAATGAAAAAGTTATTTGCAATTTTAGCAATCTTCGGAATGATGTCTGTAGGATTGTCATCGGTTCTTATGGCGCAAGAAACCACCCCGGCTGAACAAACAGAAGAAGTTGTTACTGCGCCAGTTGAAACAGCTTCCGTAGCAGTTGAGGAAACCGCCAACGGTGGATTTCATCAAGCGCTGAAGACAAAATTCATTGAAGGTGGTGCCAGCTTTATGAGCTTGATCATGATCGCTTTGATCCTTGGTCTTGCGTTCAGCCTGGAAAGAATTATCTATCTCAGTCTGGCTGATGTGGATCCTGATTCCTTGCTCGATAAAGTGGGAGACGCATTAGACAGAGGTGACGTAGAAGCCGCCAAGGACATCGCACGCAATACCCGTGGCCCTGTAGCTTCCATCGTATACCAGGGTCTGCTACGTCTGGACCAAGGTGCTGATGTGGTTGAACGCTCCATCGTTTCCTATGGAGGCGTACAGGCCGGTTTGCTGGAGAGAAACCTTTCCTGGATCACCCTGTTCATCGCCATCGCTCCTTCACTCGGGTTCCTTGGTACAGTAGTAGGTATGGTGCAGGCTTTCGACGATATTCAGAGAGCAGGTGACATGAGCCCGACGATTGTAGCTGGCGGTATGAAGGTTGCCCTGATCACCACTGTGGGTGGTTTGATCGTAGCCCTGATTCTGCAGGTGATCTACAATTATATCCTCAGCAAGATGGAAGGCATCCTTAACAAAATGGAAGATGCTTCAATCAAATTCCTTGATCAGGTGATCAAATACAATGTTAAATACAAAAACTTGTAAGCAATATGGCTGTTACAAAAATACACAGAACCTCCAAGACTACCCTCATCATAGGTGTCCTGATATCTATTGCGGTGATGGCGTTGTTCTACTTGGGAGGGCAGGTGCCGGCGCATGAGAAGATTGCCGCCGATATGAGCCAGCCAAAGTTTACCGATTTGGTATTGTACTGGTCATACGTCCTCTTTGTAATCACCATTGTGGTATTGTTGCTTTTTGCGATTGTGACTTTTTTTAAGCAGCTTAAGGAGAGCCCCAAGAAGGCACTGGGTGGACTGTTTGCACTGGTGGGAATCGGAGCACTGTTACTGGTTACATATTTTGTTGGTGATGGCACCCTGCTGAATATTCCCGGTTATGACGGTCCAGACAATAAGGCCGCAACATTAAAACTGACGGATATGTGGCTATACAGTAGCTATATCCTGTTGGTGATTACATTTCTTGCAATTTTGGTATTGCCCCTTTTCAAGAAAAAAGGCTAAACGGCAGCCAATACATTAAAGAAAAAGAAAGGTTAATTTTATGGCAAAAACAACTAGAGAAGTTCCGTCACTTAACGCAAGTTCCATGGCGGACATTTCTTTCCTGTTGCTGACCTTCTTCCTGCTGGTATCCAATATGGACGTCGATTCCGGATTGGCTCGCCGTCTACCACCACCACCACAGACCGAGGAGAAGACCACGGTCGACGTGCAACGCAGAAATCTGCTTGTGGTACTGGTGAACGCTCAAAACGAGACAATGGTCCAGAATCAGCAAGGAAGTGAATGGTACTCCAATTCAGACGAATTGAGGGGTACCGGGAGTAAGGTTGCGCTCAAGGATAAGGTGAAGGAGTTCGTTCTGAACACCTCAAACAGTGAACAGCTTCCGGAATTGACTGAAGAAGATTTTGGTCCCCCCATCGGTATAGTACCGGTTACGGATCAGCATGTAATCTCCATTCAGAACGATGCCACCACCAGCTATAAGACCTATATCGCCGTTCAAAACGAGGTGGTAAGGGCTTACAACGAGCTGAGGGAGGAAGGTGCCCGGAAATATTTCAATACCTCATACGATGAGCTGACAGATGATCAGCAGAAACAGATCAACGATCTCTACCCGCAACGTATATCTGAGGCTGAACCCAAAAACTACGGAGGACAATAACATGGGAAAATTTAATAAGGGTGCCAAGAAAGGGATGCCTGCATTGAACTCTTCGTCGATGCCCGATATTGTATTCGCCATTCTGTTCTTCTTCATGGTGACCACCACCATGCGTTCAGAGACGCTGATGGTGCGGATGAAACTGCCCACAGCTTCCGAAGTACAGAAACTGGAAAAAAAGTCACTGGTGACTTATATCAACATCGGTCCTCCAATGGAAACGCGACTGGGTACAGGTACCCAGATGCAGCTGAACGACCGGTTCGCACAGGTTTCGGAAATTCAGGATTACATTGCCCAGGAAAAGGCAAGTATGAACGAAGCTGACCAACCGCTGATGACTGTGTCGATCAAAGCAGATGAAGAGACCCGTATGCAGTACATCACTGATGTGAAGCAGGCACTAAGACAGGCTTATGCATTGAAGATCAGCTATTCTGCCCGTCAGGGACAGAACAAGTAGTCACTCACAACCAAAATAAAAAACCGAATCACAACTGTGGTTCGGTTTTTTTGTGCGTATAATGAAGGAACCTAGCGTGATGCCTGCCTGAAACGTGCCCATTCCATCACGTTGGCTGGTGGACGTCCCGCTAGCAGCTCCTGTTTCATGAAATCCATATAGGGAGCCACATGGTTGTAATAGCGGTAGTAACCGCTACAGAGGTAGTTGAGACCCTTGTTGCCATACTTGTCACGGATGAACCGGTTCTTGGGACACTCACCGTAGCAGGTGAAGAGCATGTCGCACTCACGGCACTGCTGTGGTAGGGTGTCATACTTGTCATTCCCGAAAGAGAGCTGTTGCTCTGAGTACATCAGTGAAGCGAGCGGTTTATCATATATATTACCCAACCGATATTCGGGAAAAACGAAGTGATCGCACGAGTAGACATCGCCGTTGAACTCCATGGCTCCGGCATGGCCGCATGTCTTGGCCATGGTACAAACACCAGGCTGTTCACCCACCCAGTTAGCGAGTGTGGAGTCGAAAATCTGAATATAAGTCTTCCCCACATCCTCTATGATCCATTCATCAAACAGATCACAGAGGAACTTGCCCCACTTCTCAGCAGGCACGGTAAAAGGTGCCAGCTCCACATCCTCCTCTTCGTCTGCAACAGTGGCCAGTTTCAAGGATGAATTGTTGTTTTTACGGATTCGTTCCACAATGGGGGTGAACTGAATGTAACGGCAATTAATCTCCTTGAAGAAACGGTAAAATTCTAGCGGGTAGTCCACATTGT
>Ga0209510_1005590_pt1 | contig 10448 bp, 11 predicted proteins | sample BiotimSIPDNA_FD_185749 | JGI IMG/M metagenome (GOLD analysis project Ga0209510, IMG submission 185749) | Anaerobic biogas reactor microbial communites from Washington, USA - Biogas_R1 time_0 SIP DNA (SPAdes) (version 2) | ecosystem: Engineered > Bioreactor > Anaerobic > Unclassified | place...
AGGGTATTTACACTTGGAAGACCATATTTTTCGGCGATTTCCAATCTTGACTTGCCACTCTGCATGTACTCAATGGCAATGGCGCGTTTCAATCCGCGACTGAATTTTTGTTTACTCATAACTTAAATTTTTAAGATTTAAGCCCTTTATAGAGTCAACCTATTTCAGTACAAGACAAATTCATTTTTTCGCTAATTTTTCGCTAAAAACAAAAAGAAATCCACAACTTCTTGATAATTAGCAAGTTATGGATTTCTAGTAGTACCCAGAGCCGGGATCGAACCGGCACGAATTGCTTCATTGGTGTTTGAGACCAACGCGTCTACCAATTCCGCCATCTGGGCATTGCTGTTGCAATTGCGAGTGCAAAGGTACAAAATTATTGAGAAATGACAATTATTTCTTGTTGTTTTTTTAGGAAAAGAAAGAAAAAACACCTCTGAACGGGATGTTCCGAGGTGTTTTGAGATAATAATGATAGGTATTTCCTTTATTTAAGTCCGGCTTTCAGAGAACGGATCACCGCTGAATTGAAGCCTGCATGATCTAATTCATTAAGCCCCTTAATGGTCACTCCACCTGGAGTAGTGACCTTGTCTATGGCTTCTTCAGGATGCCAACCCGTTGCTTTGAGAAGAGAAACAGCCCCCTGCATGGTCTGAAGTGCTATCTGCTTTGCCTGCTGAGGATAGAAGCCCATCTCGCAACCGCCTTCCATTTGGGCACGGATGTATCGCATCACATAAGCAATGCCACAGGATGCCATCATCATTCCTGGACCTACGAGATTTTCATCTACCACAAGAGTGTCACCAACCAGACCATAGAGCTCTTCTACTTCCTTCAAACTATCGTCGCTTGCTTTAGGACCTTGAGCAATGAAACTCATGCTGGCACAAAACTCTGCTGCAATATTTGGAATCACATAAAAGTACTGCCCTTCCTGACATAGTTCTTCGGCAAGCATACCTGTTGTGAAATTGGCTGCATCAGACACGATGATCTGTCTATCGAAGTCAAGCACATGCCTCACCTCTGCCAACACCATCTTCATGAGCCAAGGCTTTACCACCAACACAATCACATCTGCATCCTTCACTGCTTCAATATTGTCGGTGGTGACATTGATTTGAGGACAGTCTTCCTTCATTTGCTGGAGCAGAGACTCATTCTTGTCTGCCACCGTGAGGTTGTCCACCTTGCCACTCTTTGCCCATCCCTTGATGAGTGCGCCGCCCATATTGCCAGCACCAATAACCGATAGTTTCATATTCTTGCCTGTATTTAATTGAATTGACGATGATTAAAAGATAAGAGGCTTGCTTCTCAACACAAAAACAGTCTTTTTGTTTTATATGCTTACGAAATTACCTATCTTTGCACAAAGTTACGGCAAACTTTGCTTTTTGCAAAATAAATCGGGGCTTTTCTCGTTTTTAGTAATTGATGACATATACACATTATTATATAATAGGATTTCTTTGGACGCTGATAATGATGCTGCCCTGTTCGGGGAATGAGGCTCATGCCCAGAAACGGAAGGTGATGAATCGTCCATATATAGACCAAAGAAAGTTCCACTACGGTTTCTTGGCAGGTGTTCACCTACAGGACATCGAGTTGGAGCAGAATGGATATATTGATGGGAATGGTTCTCAATGGTTTGCAGAAACACCCAACTATGAGCCTGGATTCTCTGTCGGAATATTGGGCGAGCTTTATTTGACAAAGAGTCTGGCATTGCGTGTGATTCCAACCATGCACTTTGGCACTAAGAACCTCACTTTCCGCAACGAACTGGACAAAGAGAAGCAGTTTCAGACCATAAAATCTACCTACATCACGATTCCTATTGATGTGAAGTATGCGGGTGAACGCTTCAACAACTACCGTCCTTACGTGATGGCTGGTATCACTCCTGCACTTGACCTCACCGTAAAGAAGCATAGGCAGTATTTGCTCTCACAGGCGGACTGCTATCTGGAAGTGGGCATGGGCTGTGACTTCTATCTGCCGTTCTTCAAGTTCATCCCAGAGGTAAAGTTCATGTATGGACTCTCCAACGTGATTAACAAGAACCGTTCAGATGTCACTGATGAAGCACAATTGGTTTTCACTCAATCAGTCAATCGTGCCAAGAGCAAGATGATTGTCTTCACTTTCTACTTTGAATGATTATTTATGAAATACTCTGTCATCATACCCGTATATAACCGTCCTGATGAAGTGGATGAACTGCTGGATAGCCTCACCCGTCAAAGCATAAAAGACTTTGAGGTGGTGGTGGTGGAGGACGGATCGACCACTCCATGCAAAGAGGTGGTGGAGAAATATATGGGTCAACTCAACATACAATACCTGTCGAAGAAGAATGGAGGACCTGGACTTGCACGCAACTACGGTGTGGAGCATTCGAAAGGCGAATATGTGTTGATTCTCGACAGCGACTGCGTGTTGCCAGAGGGCTATCTTTCTGCCATAGAGAAGGAACTGACCGAGCACCCATGCGATGCGTTTGGTGGACCAGACACTGCTCACGAGTCTTTCACCAATGTGCAGAAAGCCATCTCTTACAGCATGACCTCATTCTTCACCACGGGAGGCATCAGAGGAGGCAAGAAGAAAGGTGCGATGGACAAATTCTATCCACGTTCCTTCAATATGGGCATGCGCCGAGAGGTTTATCTCAAACTAAAGGGATTCAGCAAGATGCGATTTGGTGAAGACATCGACTTCAGTTACCGCATTGTAGAGGCAGGCTACAAATCAAGACTTTTCCCCGAAGCATGGGTGTGGCATAAGCGCAGAACAGACTTCGACAAGTTCTTCAAACAGGTGTTCAACTCTGGCATTGCACGTATCAATCTCACTAAGCGACATCCTGGCACGCTGAAATTGGTGCATTTGCTCCCGATGGTCTTCACTGTGGGTGTACTGCTACTCATTGCTGGAGCGGTGGCTTTCCGACAGTTTGACTATTGGAACAACACTGCCACAGGCATTCTCTTGTCTAATGGAGGTTTTATCCCTACCTACTCTCTTTGCCTTGTACCCATCATGCTCTACATCCTGCTCATCTTCATTGATGCCAGTATCAGGAACAAGAATCTGGTGATTGGATTTTTGAGTGTGGAAGCAGCCTTTATACAACTGATGGGATATGGATTTGGATTCCTAAAAGCATGGTGGCTGCGCTGTGTGAGAGGAATGGATGAGTTTACCGCTTTTGAGAAGAATTTCTATGATTAGAAGAGATTTCAAGCCCTTCAACGAAGAGGTAAAAGAGGAAGAAGTAACTTGGGTAGAGCCTGTGGAGGAAGTGAAGGAAGACACCTACACTCCCATCAAGAACTGGGCTGAAGAGGATCGCCCTCGAGAGAAATTGATGGCTAAAGGTGCAGCAGCCCTCACCAATGCAGAACTCCTTGCTATTCTCATTGGTGGAGGCACAACGAAGAAATCAGCAGTGGAACTGATGCAAGAGGTGATGAGAAGCAGTGGAAACACACTCAGAGGGCTGAACCACATGACCCTGCAAGATCTCTTGAAGTTCAATGGTATTGGGGAAGCCAAGGCACTGACCATCATTGCCGCGGCAGAGATTGGAAAGCGACGCATGATGGAAGACAGCCGACAGATTCCACAGCTAAAGACCAGTGCAGATGTGTTGAAATACATGGAGCCACTCATCCAAGACCTCACCCATGAGGAGAGCTGGGCACTGATGCTCAACAACAATGCAAGAATCCTTCACCTCTCGCACTTGAGTTCAGGAGGATTGACAGAGACCATGGTAGATGTGAGGATGCTCCTCAAAGAGGCACTCCTCCATGATGCCACCAGTTTCATACTCGTGCACAATCACCCCAGTGGCAATATGCGCCCAAGCGCACAAGACACAGACTTGACACAAAGGGTGCAGAAAGCCGCACAAGCCATCAACCTACGCATGCTTGACCATGTGATTGTGACAGAAGGTGATTATTACAGTTTCGCAGAAAATGGTAAATTATAGACAACTATGACTAAGTACGAAATAGAAGAAAAGACCGTTGAATACCTCAAGACGGTGTTTGACCCTGAAATCCCTGTCAATATCTGGGATCTCGGAATGATTTATAAGATTGATGTGAAGGAAGCAGCCGAGTCTGCAGAAGGAAAAGACTTCGACATCGACATCGACATGACATTCACAGCCCCCAACTGCCCTGCCGCCGACTTCATCCTTGAAGACGTGCAACAGAAACTGGAAGGTATTTCAGGCGTGAAGAGCGTGAACGTGAATGTGGTGTTTGAACCAGAATGGGACAAGAGCATGATGAGCGAGGAAGCCAAACTCGACCTCGGCTTTATGTAGGTCATTCTAACCACCATAGCATTTCACACATTATTATATATGAAGAACATCTATTTCATCAGTGACGCACATTTGGGTAGCCGTTTCATTGAGCACTCACGCACTCATGAGCGCCGACTCGTCAATTTCCTTGACAAGATCAAGGACAAGGCTGAGGCTGTGTACTTATTGGGCGACATGTTTGACTTCTGGTTTGAATACAAGGATGTCGTGCCCAAAGGCTTCACACGCTTTTTAGGGAAAATCAGCGAATTGACCGACATGGGCGTGGAGGTTCACTATTTCACAGGCAACCATGACATGTGGATGGGAGACTACCTTGAGAAGGAGTGCGGTGTGATTCTACACCGACAGCCTTGCACCACAGAACTGTATGGAAAGGTGTTCTACCTTGCTCATGGCGATGGACTGGACTATCGTGACCGCAACTGGAAAACACGCTTCATGTACAGATGCTTCCACAGCAAGATACTCCAGAAAATGGTGAAATGGATTCATCCACATTGGTTCATGAACTTCGGCCTCAACTGGGCAAAACACTCCCGCATGAAGAGAGTCCATCTTCCACAATCAGATGCTGATGGACTCGTGAGGGACAAAGGAGGATTCTACAATGACACGAAGCTCGTGGGCTATGAAAGTGCAACAGGAAATGGCGAAGAGCCTTATCAAGGCGAGGACAAAGAAGGATTGGTCCTCTATGCTAAAGATTATCTCAAGAACCACCCTGAGGTAAACTACTTCATCTTTGGTCACAGACACATAGAACTTGACCTTGTGCTCAACCGAGACACCCGCATAGTCCTTTTGGGTGAATGGATTTCACTCTTCACCTATGCCGTGTGGGATGGCGAATATCTCTTTGTTGATGACTTCATAGAAGGAGAAACAGAACTTTAAGACCGCTTTTCACAAGAAAAACTCATAAATATGCATGTTATGCAGAAATATTCTGCATAACATGCTTGTTTTATGCAAAAAAAGTAGTACCTTTGCCGAAGTTTTGAATAAATATACAGGACAAAAGCAATGACTGCAAGACAATCACGACTTGACATTATCAAAGCCATCATCCAGACTCAGGAGATTGGCAGCCAGGACGAATTGGCACAGGCACTCTCGAAGGAAAATGTCCACATGACACAAGCCACCCTCTCTCGCGACCTCAAATTGCTGAAAGTGGTAAAAGGCTTCTCATCCAGCGGACGCTCCATCTACATGCTTCCCGACAATCCCTACTACCGACGTGTGCGCGAGCATCGTCAGGAAGGCACAGCCATTCGCAATGGCTTCATGTCCATCCGTATCTCGGGACAGTTGGCAGTCATCAAATGTCGTCCAGGCTATGCCAGTGGATTGGCCAGTGACATAGATAATGCGCACTTCAAGGAGGTGATTGGCACTATTGCAGGCGACGACACCATATTCTTGGCTTTAGAAGAAGGTTTCAACAAAGAAGTATTAGAAGCAAACTTAAAGACTATCGTACCTGTATATCCAGGCGGTCATTTATAAAGATAATGGAATACGAAGACGGAATAAAAGTGGTTGTGGCAGATACCAGCCACGAGAAATACGTGGACTTGATTCTCGATACCATACGCGAGGCAGCAAAAAAACGTGGTACAGGCATTGCCGAGCGCACCCACGAATATATAGTAACCAAAATGAGAGAAGGAAAGGCTGTATTGGCATTAGACCCCAACACACCCTCCGAACTGGGCGACACATTTGTAGGGTTCAGTTATATTGAGACTTGGGGAAACAAGTCTTATGTAACCACCTCTGGACTGATTGTGCATCCCAACTATCAGGGACACAACATCGCCAAACGTATCAAGGATCACACTTTCACCTTGGCACGCGTGCGTTGGCCTCATGCAAAGATATTCTCGCTCACCTCTGGCGATGCGGTGATGAAGATGAACACAGCCTTAGGCTATGTACCTGTAAGCTTCAACCAACTCACTGATGACGATGCCTTCTGGCGTGGTTGTAGAGGTTGCATCAATCATCCTATCCTGGAGATGAAGGAGCGGAAATTCTGCATCTGCACTGGAATGCTCTATGATCCAGCAGAACACAAGGGTGAACCTACTCCTATCGAGATTTTCCAAGAAATCATGAAAGAGATGGTCTCAAGAGGATACATGTAGAGGCTTTAAGTATCAGACATCTTTCTTTCATTAATAAAAAAACAAATCAAACACACATATATATATATTATGGCAGAAAAGAAAAAGGTTGTCGTTGCCTTCAGCGGCGGTTTGGACACATCCTACACAGTGATGTATCTGGCAAAAGAAAAAGGTTATGAAGTATATGCCGCATGTGCCAACACAGGCGGTTTCTCCGCAGAACAGCTCAAGACCAACGAGGAAAATGCCTACAAGTTGGGAGCCACCAAGTATGTGACACTCGACGTGACACAGGAATACTATGAAAAGTCACTCAAATACATGGTGTTTGGCAACGTGCTTCGCAACAACTGCTACCCCATCTCCGTTTCTTCAGAGCGAATATTCCAGGCTTTGGCCATTGCTCGCTATGCCAAGGAGATTGGCGCAAGCGCAATCGCTCATGGCTCTACAGGAGCGGGCAACGACCAGATTCGTTTCGACATGACCTTCCTTGTGATGGCTCCAGGTGTGGAAATCATCACCCTCACTCGCGACAGCAACTTAAGTCGTCAGGAAGAGATTGACTACCTCAACAAGAACGGATTTGCTGCCGACTTCACAAAACTGAAGTACTCATACAATGTGGGAATCTGGGGCACCAGCATCTGTGGTGGCGAGATTCTTGATTCCACTCAGGGACTGCCAGAATCCGCATACCTCAAGCACCCAACCAAAGAAGGTCCTGAAACTCTGAAACTTGGTTTTGAGAAGGGTGAACTATGCTCTGTGAATGGTGCTAAATATGAAGATAAGATAGCAGCCATCCAAGCCGTAGAGGAAATTGGCGCAGCCTACGGTATTGGTCGCGACTGTCACGTGGGAGATACCATCATCGGCATCAAGGGTCGTGTGGGCTTCGAGGCAGCAGCACCCATGCTGATTATTGGCGCTCACCGTTTCTTGGAGAAGTACACACTCTCTAAGTGGCAACAGTACTGGAAGGATCAGGTCAGCAACTGGTATGGCATGTTCCTCCACGAGAGCCAGTACCTCGAACCAGTCATGCCAGATATTGAGGCTATGCTCGCTTCTTCTCAACGCAATGTGACTGGCGAGGTGACACTCGAACTCCGTCCTCTCTGCTTCCAGACTGTAGGTGTTGATTCACCTAACGACCTTGTGAAAAACAAACTCGGCGAATATGGCGAGACCGCTAAGGCATGGTCTTCTGAAGACGCAAAGGGCTTCATCAAAGTCACTTCCACCCCACTCCGTGCCTACTATCTGGCACATCCAAACGAGGAGAGATAAGCCATGGTTAGAGTAGGAATATTAGGTGCTGCAGGTTATACAGGCGGAGAACTCATCCGACTTCTTCTTCAGCACCCCGAAGTGCAGATTATCTTTGCCAACAGTGAATCCAATGCTGGCAACAAAGTATATGATGTACACGAAGGACTGATTGGTGACACCGAATTGGAGTTCTCCTCCGACATGCCATTTGACCAGGTGGACGTAGTCTTCTTCTGCTTTGGTCATGGAAAGAGTGAGGCTTTCCTCAAGGAGTACAACATTCCTGCCAATGTGAAGATTATAGATTTGGCACAAGACTTCCGTATCTCAGCCCCAACACATGATTACGTGTATGGGCTTCCTGAGATTCATCGTGAAGCAATTGCATCATGCCAACATCTTGCCAATCCCGGCTGTTTTGCCACTTGCATACAGATTGGTTTATTGCCTTTGGCAAAAGCAGGATTACTCACCAGCGATATTGCAGTAAATGCCATCACAGGTTCTACAGGAGCAGGGCAGAAGCCCAGTGCCAGCACTCACTTCTCTTGGCGCAACAACAATTTCTCTGTCTATAAGCTCTTCACTCATCAGCACTTGCATGAGATCAGCCAGACGCTCAACGAACTCAAACCTGCTGAAGCACCTCGTGTGGTGGACACACTCAATGAGGGGTATGAGGCTGAAGGCATCACTGTTGATTTCATTCCTTATCGTGGCGACTTTGCCCGTGGCATCTTCTGCACAGAAGTGATCACCTTAAAGAAAGCCCCCGCACAGGATGAGATTGTTTCACTCTACAAGCAGTTCTATCAAGACGCAGCCTTCACACACTACAGCGACAAGGCACTCGACCTCAAGCAAGTGGTCAATACCAACAAAGGACTCGTACATGTAGATGTCTTTGGCAAGAAGGTTGTAGTGACCAGCATGATTGACAACCTCCTCAAGGGAGCGGTCGGTCAGGCAGTACAAAACATGAACATCATGTTTGGCATTGACGAGCGCACAGGTCTCAACCTAAAAGCCAGCGCATTCTAACCCAAACAAAATCATTCATCATCATGAATCTATTTGACGTATATCCACTCTTCGACATCACTATCGACCACGGCAAGGGTTGCCATGTGTGGGATGATAAAGGTCAGGAATACCTTGACCTTTATGGTGGTCATGCTGTGATCAGCATTGGTCATAGCCACCCTCACTATGTTGAAGCCATGACCAAGCAACTCAACAAACTTGGTTTCTATAGCAACTCCGTCCAGAACCCTCTTCAGAAGGAGTTAGCCACACGTCTTGGCAAGGCATCTGGCTATGAGAACTATCAACTCTTTCTCATTAACTCTGGTGCAGAAGCCAATGAGAATGCGATGAAACTCGCATCATTCTACAATGGCCGCACTCGTATTCTCTCTATAGAGAAGGCGTTCCACGGTCGAACCTCATTAGCGGTGGAGGCAACCAACAACCCAAAGATTATTGCTCCTATCAACGACAACGGACATGTCACCTATCTTCCTATCAACAATCTTCAGCCATGGAAAGAGGAACTGGAGAAGGGAGATGTGTGTGCAGTCATCATTGAGTGCATTCAGGGTGTGGGTGGCATTCGCTGCACGACAAAGGAGTTTCTTCAGGGACTTCGTGAACTCTGCGACCAATACAACACAGTTCTCATCTGCGATGAAATCCAGTGTGGCTACGGTCGTTCAGGCAAGTTCTTCGCCCATCAGCACTTTGATGTGAAGCCAGACCTCATCACTTTGGCTAAGGGTATCTGCAATGGTTTCCCGATGGGTAGTGTGCTCATCTCACCAAAGTTCAAACCTGTCTATGGACAACTCGGCACTACCTTCGGGGGCAATCACCTCGGGTGTGCAGGCGCACTTGCCGTACTTGATGTGATCGAACAGGAGAACCTCATCGACAATGTAGCCAAGGTAGGACAATACATCATCGACACGCTCACCACAGAGATGAAATCAGGAAAACTTCCACATGTGACAGATGTTCGTGGCATGGGATTAATGATTGGCATAGAGCTCGACATTCCGTATAAAGAGCCACGCAATCGCCTCATCAAGGAGGAACACTGCTTCACAGGCTGTGCAGGCACCAACATCATCCGTCTGCTTCCTCCTCTCTGCCTATCAATGGAAGAAGCCAAAGACTTTATCGAACGATTCAAGAAGGTATTAGCATAACCATCAAAGCAAAAGAGCATTGTTTCAGGAAAGACTCCAAAACAATGCTCTTTTTATCTCTTCACATGAGTTCGGCCATGCCATGCTTGTCTGGGCGAAAATGCACGCATGGTACGTTGGCACTTGAACAATTATTCATTGGTTTCTTGAGATAACAATCCAAACACTATTGAAAAATATAACACTTTATTATTACAGAGTTCTGAAGTCATGATTTCTTTGCGCTTCTTTATTCATTGTCCCATCAAACAAGAATTCCCCAAGATGCCTTCCTTTTTCATCATGAAATTCAAACATGCCTTTATGAAAATCCAAGGAATTATACTGCTTCTCATTATTCTTAATTATTGCTGTCCGGTAAAACTTTTTGCTTGATGAAAAATTAGAGCTGACACTTCTCACGAGGTATCAGCTCTTTTTGCTAACTTTGAGTTTGAACAAAAAAACAGCTAGCAATGAGCAAAAGTACAC
>Ga0209510_1005599_pt1 | contig 10430 bp, 7 predicted proteins | sample BiotimSIPDNA_FD_185749 | JGI IMG/M metagenome (GOLD analysis project Ga0209510, IMG submission 185749) | Anaerobic biogas reactor microbial communites from Washington, USA - Biogas_R1 time_0 SIP DNA (SPAdes) (version 2) | ecosystem: Engineered > Bioreactor > Anaerobic > Unclassified | place...
CAGGTCCGCCGCGAGACGGCGTCCAAGGAAATCGCCGACCGCGGCGACAGACTACCGGGGGCGGTATGACGACGGCTCTTCAACCCACGACGATAGCCGAATTGCAGGCGATGGTGACGGCGGCGCGATGGGTGTCGGTGCGCGGCGGCGGCAGCAAGCCTGCGCTGTCCAAGCCGCCTGCAGGGGCGGTCTGCATCGACCTGCGGCGACTGTCCGGCACGACTGCCCGCGGCGCCGACGAATTCACTTACACGGCGTGCGCCGGGACGCCGCTGCAGAAAGTGGTTGACGACCTGGCGGGGCGCGCACAGTACTTGCCGTTCGACCCGCTGCAGGTCCGTTGCGGCGCCACCTTGGGCGGGACGGTCGCCGCGAACTTGTGCGGATCGGGAAGCTACCGGTACGGCGGAGTGCGCAATTTTCTGGTGGGCGTCCAGTTCGTCGATGGCCGCGGTCGGTTGGTCCGCTGCGGCGGCCAGGCGAGCGAGAACGCGGCGGGAATCGATCTGCCCAAGTTCTTTGTCGGCAGTCTGGGCCGGTACGGGATTTTGACCGAGGTCAGCGTCAGAGTCTTTCCCCGTCTGCCCTGCTACATGACGCTGGCGGTCGCCTACCCCGGCCTGGCGGCCGCTCAGCAGGCTGCGTTCCGGCTGGCGACCGAACCGCTGGACCTGGACGCGCTGGATCTGGAGCCGGCGGAAGGGACGGCCTTCCAACTGCTTGTGCGCGTCGGCGGATTGGAGGCCGGATTGCCGGAACGGATGGCGCGGCTGGAGGCGTTCTTGCAGGGCGAGCACGCGCGGCTGCCGCAGCAGTTGCTGCTGGGCCACCAGGAGAGCGAGCGCTGGGAAAGGATCAACAACTTGTCCTGGGTGCCGCACGGCGTGCCACTGCTCAAGGTGCCGCTGGCGCCTCGGCAGGTCGTCGAGTTGGACGCCCGGATTCCCTGCCTGGCGCGGCGTTACACGGCTGGCGGCAGTGTGGCCTGGCTGGCCCTGGACGACCTGAAACCAGCGCGGACCGTGTTGACCGACATGGGCCTGGTCGGCCTTCGGGTGCTGGGGCGGGGCGGCAATCCGTTTGTCGGCGTGCGCCGCGGCATGCTGCTGGCCCGGCGGGTCAAACGCGCTTTGGACCCGGCGGGCAAGTTTGGGGAAGCGTAGATCTACCGCCGGATCGTTCCGCCCGCCCCGAATCGCCGCTGCCGCGATTCCCGGAGCCTGTCCGCGAAACCTTCACTAACGGCGAGTGACAACAATCATGTGGCTTCAAACCTACGATCCGCTTGGCAACCCGTTTCTGTCCACCGTCGTCGCGGCTCTGCCGGTCGTCGTCTTGCTGGGCGCGATCGGCGTGTTGCAGATCCGCATCCACCTTGCGGCGCTGCTCGGCTTGTTCGTCGCCTTGGGCGTGGCCATGTTCGTGTACCGCATGCCCGTCAGCGCGGCGCTGGCGTCGGCCGGCTACGGCGCGGCGTATGGCTTGCTGCCCATTGGGTGGATCATTCTGAATCTGATCTTCCTGTATCAGCTGACGGTCAAGAAAGGCTTGTTTGACGTGCTCCGGGAGCACCTGGGGGCGTTTGTGCCCGACAAGCGCGTGCTGCTGATCCTGATCGCCTTTTCCTTCGGCGCGTTTTTCGAGGGCGCGGCCGGTTTCGGCACGCCCGTGGCCATCACGGCGGCCATCCTGATGCAACTGGGGTTCACCCCGCTGCATGCCTCCGCCCTGTCGCTGATCGCCAACACAGCCCCCGTCGCCTACGGGTCCTTGGGCACGCCGATCATCGCCTTGTCCGGCGTGACGGGGCTGGATCAGATGCAGCTGTCCGCGATGATCGGGCGGCAGTTGCCGTTTTTCTCGCTGATCGTTCCGTTTTGGGTCGTGTGGGCGTATGCGGGATTCCGCGGCACGCTGCAAGTCTGGCCGGCAGCGTTGACCGCCGGTATCGCTTTTGCGATTCCCCAGTTCCTGGTCTCCAACTTCCACGGCCCTTGGCTGGTGGACGTCGTCGGAGCCATCTCGTCCATGCTGGCGCTGGTGGTCCTGCTCCGGTTTTGGCGTCCGCGGCCGGCGGCCGACTATACGGTGTCCTCTGACGCCGAAAGGCCCCCCGGCGACCCGGCGGAAAACCGGGGCAACGCCGCCGCGGGGGACTCCGCCGCGCCCGCGTCGCGCGGCCGCGTGTTCCAGGCCTGGCTGCCCTGGATCGTCCTCAGCGTGATGATCTTTCTCTGGGGATTGCCGATGGTCAAACAGCGGCTGAGCGGGCTGTCCGAGCCGAAATTCAACGTGCCTGCGTTGCACCAGGTCGTCTTGCGAGACTATCCCGTGGTCCCCCAGCCGACGCCGCAGACGCCGACGAAGCCGGAGGACGCCGTTTACAAACTGAGTTGGCTCTCGGCCACGGGCAGCGGCATCCTGGTCGCCGCCGTGCTGGCCGGCCTGCTCATGGGATTCTCGCCCGTGCAAATGTTGCAGACCTACGGCCAGACGCTGGTCCGCGTCCGCTTTTCCCTGCTCACGATCGCCGCCATGCTGGCGCTGGGCTACGTCACTAAGTACTCCGGCACCGACGCCACGCTCGGCCTGGCGCTGGCCAAGACCGGCGTCCTGTATCCGTTTTTCGGCACCTTGCTGGGCTGGCTGGGCGTGGCTCTGACCGGTTCGGACACCGCTTCCAACGTCCTGTTCGGCAGCCTGCAGAAGATCACCGCCAGCCAAGTCGGCGTGAGCGCAATCCTGATGTGCGCCGCCAACAGCAGCGGCGGCGTAATGGGCAAAATGGTCGACGCCCAAAGCATCGTCGTGGCCAGCACCGCCACCAACTTCTACGGCCACGAAGGCCGCATCCTGCGCGTCGTGTTCGTCCACAGTTTGACGCTGGCCGCCCTGGTCGGCATCCTGGTCATGCTGCAAGCGTACGTGTTCCCCTTCACGGAGATGGTCGTCCGTTGACGCGCAAGGCTCTAATCTCGAACCGGGACGCCCACGGCATCGAATCAACTTACTTCAACGGCGGCGGCTTCGGGGCAGGGTAGTTTGGCGTCGCCGCATACGGAGTTGGATCGGGCACCTTGGCGAGTTGGAAGGCCTCGCTACGCTCGAAGCACGTTCCGCACTTGCCGCAGTGGATCTCCCCGCCCTCGTAACACGACCAAGTGCGGCCGAAATCAACGTGCAGTTCAGCGCCCCGCGCAACGATCTCCGCCTTGGTCATCGCGATGAAAGGGCGGTACAGCTGAACCTCGCGCCAATCAGCCAGCCGGAATGCCCTGTCGACGGCTTCGGCGAACTCAGGGCGGCAGTCGGGATAGATGCTATGGTCGCCTGCGTGGGCGGCGTAGGCAACCCGCTCCGCTTGCCGGCCAATGGCCCAACCGCACGCCACCGCCAACATGATCATGTTCCGGTTCGGGACGACGGTCTGCTTCATGTTGTCTTCGGCATAATGCCCGTGCGGTACGGCTATTTCACGACTGGTCAGACTCGACCCCGCCAGCAGATGCGTGATTCCGGAAAGATCTGCGAGTTCCCACTCCACAGCCAATGATTCCGCAATCTGCCGCGCGTGCTCGATCTCGACCCGGTGGCGTTGCCCGTAATCGACGGACAGGGCGAGCACCGTGTCGCCCCCGGCCAGCAACTCATACAGCAAGACGGTCGAGTCTAAACCGCCGGAGTAGATCAGCACGCTCTTCATGGGAATCCCTTACTCGGTCGAGCAGGCCAGGACCATTTTCGATGGCTGTGGATGTGCGGCCATTGTATCAGAACCAGTACGGCGGGCGAAATCGGACGCGGTGTGACATCCTAGCGCCAAACGGTTTTTGGCACGCCCGAAGTCAAGATTGAGAAATGACGCGAGTTACCGTTGGGGTCAGACGTACGGACTGCAGCGAAAGAGCGAGCCTCCCTACCGGCAAGCCCTGGGAGTGCAAGTCGCCTGATAAGCGTCCGTCAACAGGCAATCTTTGCCAGTTGAACCTGGAGCGCACCTGCGTCGGGGCGGTTCTCAGGCACGACATCCGTGCATGGGGTGAGAAGGTCTTTCCAGGGCTTTGGCAAGGCCCTCACAGCGTCTTTCGCCGTCTTGCCGGTCAGGAGGAACGCGGTGACACGCCCCCACGCATACACGTCGGCGGACGGATGCGCCGTGGCGCCTTCGATCTGTTCCGGGGGCGCCCAGGGGACGGTGTGGGCTCCTTGAAACGTGTACCCCGTCACCGGATTGTTCATCAGTTTGCTGATGCCGAAATCGGCGATCTTCCATACATCGTCGCACTGCAAGACGTTTTGCGGTTTGATGTCGCGGTGGACGATATCGTTCTCGTGCAAGGCAACCAGTCCGCCGATCACCTGGAGCGAGATCGTCTTGACCGTGGCTTCGTCCAAGGCCACCCGGTCTTCGTCGGCCATGTCTCCGCCCATCAGGTCCCACAAGCTGCCGCCCTCGGCGAACTCGGTGACCAGAGCATACGACCCCGGATCGCGAAAGATCGCTTTCACTTCCAGCAGATGATCGTGCGGGATCTCCTGGAGCCGCGTGTAGATGTCGATCTCGCGACGGATGGCCCGCTCATCCAACTCGGCGCCCTCGGTCCGTACCCGCTTGATCGCGACGACGTCGCCAGTGCGCGTGTCCAGAGCTTTGTACACCGAAGCCATGCCGCCATGCCCGATTTCCTCCAGTAACTCATAATCCGAGATTCTTCCCAGGGTCGTTCCTCGTTGGATGAGTGATTCGAACCGCTCGATCTGTAGAACCGGCGAGTAACCTTGCGGATCGAGCGCGTGCAGTTGCGTGCGGACCAGTCGGCGCAACTCGTGGGCAGGGTGGACCACGAGTTCGTCGAATCGCGGGTGATCCGGTTTGATGAGCAGCAGTTTGGCCAGCCCGCAGGCCAATCGTTCGATGGCCGCACAATCGCGTTTGCTGCCCGCCAGCCGCAGTCTCGCCCGCACTCCGTGGGCCATGTCCGGCGCAGTCCTCATGCCATGGCACACCTCGGCGAAATAGTCGGCTTTCAAGCCCAGTCCGTCCGCCTGTTGCTGCGTCTCGAAGGGCGGGATTTCCCAGCCGGGAATGATGCCGTGGAACCGATCGACCGTCGGCGACTCGTGAAAAAGCTCCGGCAAGCGGCGGATGTAATCGGGACGCGCCGGCGCAAACATCGGCTTGCCATTCTTGTACCGCCGCACCGCCTGCTGCTGCAGGTCGATATTGGCCAAGAGCACCAGGCCGCATTCTGCAGTGGCGCGGCACTCGCCGCGAGCGTACACGCCTTGCTCCAAGTAGCCTTTCAGTTGCGCCTGCATCTCGGCCACGTTTGAAAAGCGGAGCGATTGGGCTTCGTCCAGCACCAAAACGTCGAAGCGGGTCAGCAGCCCCGGCGATTTGCTCTGCCGGTTGTAGAACAGCACCGCCGGCGTGATCTCGCCGGCAGTCAGCCAGACGTGCCGGCTGACATTGTTGTACAGATACGATTTGCCCGATCCCGGCGGCGCCAATTCCATCAGATTCATGCGGTTCTGCACCAGTGGAATCAGCCGGCACAGCATCCACAGCTTCTCCGTTTCGGCGTACATCGCCGGTTCGTAGCCCAGGGTGCGGACGATCAGATCCAGCCATTCCTCGACCGTGAACGCCTCTCGGCATTCCCGAAAGACGTCCAGGGAAATCCGCCCGGTCTGCATGGGCTTGAAATCCATGATGCGGATCCCGCCGCCTTCCGGCGATCCGTCGTAGCAGATCTTCACGGCTCCCCAGGTGCTGCCCTGCAGAAGAGCCTGATTCTGTTCGATGATCGACGGGTCGATCAGGGCTTTGGATTCATCCAAGCAGTCGATCGTCGCAAAGTACCGGATCTCCTTGCCGAGTTTGACGGTCACGGAGATCGCATCCAACAGGACGAGCGTCTCGCTTTGCGACAGCAGGAATCGAATGCGTTCTTTCTCGCCCTTGGGCGGCAGGTGCTTGGCAATGAAGTCTCGGACCGCACGCTCGATCGATCCCGTCGATTGGCCGGATTTGGCGTTGTGCGTGACGATCCAATCCATCACGTACGACGGCACATGACGATCGTCACCCGTCGCTCCCAGCCGCCGGACCAAGCCCTTGTCGATCGCGAATTCGCCGAAGACGTCCTGGATCTTTTGATCGAAAGCCGAGTTGCTCATCGCCGATCAATCCCTTCAAAACATCGCTTCAAAATCGTCCTGCTCCACGGTCCGCTCGACCAGACGTTTCGCCCGCCCGACCAGATACTGACGGGTTTGACTCGATTCGCCGCGTCCCCGCGAGGCCTGGATTCTGATCGTGACGTCCACGCCCAGCTTCTCGCCGTCGGGCAAGCTGTCACCGGCCAACTGAAAACTCAGCCGGTGTTCAGCGCCGGCTTCCAGCTGCGGAAAACAGCACGCTTCCGTCCGCCCACTGCCCGAAATGCCCATAACAATCGCGCCGGCCCTCAGTGGACGCGAATACGGGTTCGTGAGGACGACAGGCAGCAGCCAGCGGTTGCGGTCGAACTCGGCGCCGTCGGGAAAGGCGACGTTTGGCCACCGCACCAGATCCTCGTCGCCGAACCATTCCAGGACGGGGATCACGACCTCCTCGGGCAACAACCCACCGTGGGCCAGCGTCCAGCCGGTGGCCGTATCCGAGCCGAACTGCCTTCCACGGGCCGCCAGAAAGCTCTTGGGCAAATGGAATCGAAGGCGGTCCAGCACGGTCAACGACGGATCAATCGGTTCCGCGCTGCAAACGTCTCCCTCAATCTCGACACATCGCGGCGTCGCCCCCACGCTCTGCCCGCCATCTGCGCTGGGGCCGGGCGGCGGCCCGTAAGTGAACCCGTGGTCGGCCGTTAACAGAACCACCGGCGGCGATTGATGGAGACAACGGAAGTCGTCCACCCAGCGGGCCAGCAGGGCGGCCGTTCGCGCGAACAGGCCGACGCAATCCTCCAGCAGCGACGAGTAGGAAGCCGTCTCGTGCAGGCGATCGTCCAGGCGATTATCGCGATGCACCAACAGGCGGGTGTTCGCGCGCAGTGCCACGCGCTCCGCATCCTCCCAACTGGCTGACACCTGCAACTCGCTCGTGTCCAGCCGGTAGGCCCGGAGCAGGGCCTGGAACAGGTTCCCGCAAGCTCGATCGGGCGTCGTCCCCGTCAACACGGCCTCCTTACAGACCGCCGTAATCGTCGGAACCGGGGCAAACAAGTACGAGATCCACGAAGGTCCGGAGCCCAGCCGGTCCGTGACATAGTCCGCCAACGAGGACGCCACCTGGATCGCCAAGGCATCGATCATTACCAGGATGACCGCGCGTCCCTTGCCCAACGACGACTGTACGCGCCGGGCGACGACGTTGTAGCTCCGTTCCGGATGAGCGAAGCTGACCGTTTCGTGATCCTTCAGCCAGCGCCCGAAACCTTCGGCGGGATCTTCCTCGCCTTGCAACAGATCGCGCCGCAGGAAGCTGCTCCGCAGGAAACGGGCGTAGGCGGCGATCCAGGCGTCGAAGGCGGCGGTATCGTCGAGCCCCGGCCAGACGGGCAAACGTTCCGCCGGAGCATAGTCATGCACCAATCGTCGCGCCAGGTCGTCTTTCTCAAATCCGGGAAGCCGTCGCAAATGGTCCGCCGCAGCACGCGACATGGCGCGCGGATGCATGGCGAGCCATGTCTTCAGCTCCTCGGCCAGTCCTGCCCATAACGCTTCCAAGCGAAGCACAACCGGCTCGAATGCCTCGGGATGTTCGATCCGCGCGTTATGCACCGCCTGCCGCGTCGTCTCGGACACGTCGACGTGCAACGAGGGCGGAAGAGGGAACACCAGGGGAAGATACCTCGCCAACGCCCGTTGGTGAGGCGAGCCGACGTACAGGCCGGGCACCCGGAGCGGGTTTTGCGACGAGACGTCGGCCAATGGCAGCAGAGCGCGACGGCGCAGCCATTCCACGGCAAAGGACGCCAAATCCAGACGCTCGCCCAGATCGGCGGCGATCTGCTGACGGGTTTCTGTGGTCATGCCGCCCCGTTCGGCCAAACCGAGAAAGGACTCCCGAAAGCGTTCCATGACAGCCGGGCAATCCTTGATGGACGGCGGCACGTCGGCCGCGGCAGCGCAGGCGAGCCAGGCTTCGAGGCCGTCCGCGTCGTTCAATTCCGGCGTCAGGCATTCGGTCACCGCATTCGGCCAATCCTCCACGGGCCCGTGAGGAGCCGCCCGCTGCAGCAGCCGCCAGTCGAGAATCCGCTGGTTCGTCAGCCAACCAGGCAGCTTCCCAGCCAGACGTTCTCCAAGTTGCCGACGCGGGGTCACTTCCTGGAACGACACACCGCAAACGCCGCGATAACTCTGGAAATGCTCCCAGCACTCCGCGTGAACCAGAAAGGTCTTCGGCGTCACCGTTTCGAACCGCTGGTCACGCCGCAACAGGTCCTCGATCTGCCGGAACGCCTCCAATTCCTCTCGGACATCGCGCACGGGGTCGCCCGCTTCGGCCCAGATGCCGAAGGGGTCGAACACCAACGTGACGCGAATGTCCTTCGACACCGCCCGCTCCTTCCATCATCAGTCCTGTGCTGCCTGTTGCGATTCGTCAGCGTCCCGGTCCACCGGCGGCGTTTCCTGGCCCGGCGGACTAGCCTCGCCTTCGGCAGACAGCAACGTACTGAGGGCGATGAACGCGGCGCCTTCGGCGGTCAAGGAGAACTTCTTGCGCCAATCCAGCAGGTCCGCAACGATCGCTCCATCCTGTTCGCGCTCGCCGGGCCCCGCGATCGTCCGCCGCCCGCCGTTGGGCAGCACGACCACGTACTGCCCGCGGACGCTTTGTTCCGACCGTTCTTTGGCCAGTGCGGAGGCGATTTCCATCATCCCGGCGGCCCGCCCGAAATCTTCGTCCGTCAGGGCCGAGGCGGTCTTCCCCGACACGGCGGAGGCTAACGAAACAACGACGTCTTCGGAGGGCGCATCAGCCAACCGCTGGGCGACGCGAGACAGCGGATTGTCGGTCGCGCCGACGAGTTCACTCGCCGAGCGCATGACGTTGGACAATTCCGCCGCATTCTCCGTGTCTTCACCTTCGGTTCCGCTCTCCAAAGCCGTTCGAATGGCTTCCGTACCCTTGCCGCACCGGGATTGCCTCCCGTAGACTGCGAGGCACGGTCGTCTCAACGTCTCCGTTCGGCCGTGGTCTGGCCGCCAACGCCGCACACTGGAATGGGACGCCCGTACGTGACGCCACGTTTGTCCGAAACCAGCAGCAATCAGGAGTTATGGGATGGGGTTTTTCCGTTGGTACTATCGCCTGGGCGGAATGCCGGAGGTCGGCGTCATCGACATCTCGATCAGCTTCTCGCCTCGTCGAGACAGAGCGCACGTCAGAGGACTGCTACGCATACGATCAAATGTCGATCGCTTGCCAAACGGAACGCAGGTCTGGCCTGAGGATTCTCCGGAAGGCCAGCAGTTGATGCAACAGCTGCGATGGCAAAGATCGTTGAGCAAGAGAAAAGCCCGAACGAAACCGTGAATTGTCTTCTTCGCCGTCACAGCGGCGTCCATCCGAGCGAATTGCCACGCGGCGCAGCTCCCTTTCGATTTTCATTTTGCCGTTCCCGACTGCGCGCGAATGTGATCACGCCCCCAGATAGACATTGCTCCGATGCCAGTCCAGAAACTCTTCCGCGATAGCCTTTGAACGTGGCGGGATGGCGAGTGGGCAGCCGGCAAGCGATTCGAGAGGAAGACCGCCTTCGACCTGGGTTACGAACGCGCCCGCCACGCGAATGACGTTGGATTCGTCGATGCCCAGGATTCCTTTGTCAAACGCCCAGTGGTGAAGTTTGCACAAAGCGATCCCGTTTTCGAGGGCATCCGGACCGTCCGCCGAGTGCCAGCGGACGTGAGCCGCGTCGATGCCGGTTGCCTGGCCGTTCAGGACGGCATGAAATCCACACATGGCACAGCTATAGCGAAAGTTCTCGAGGACATCGACGGTGAACTGCTGATCCCGGCGCCGGCGGCGCGTAATCACCAGCCGGTCGAGCCCCAGTTCTTCGCGAATATCCGGATGCAATGTTTCCGGCCACCACTCGTTCAGGACGGTGTCGATCACCCTTGCCCTCGCCGTGTCGGAATCGCGAATCAGGCGAAACACGGCCGGCTCGAAGGCTCCGTAGGACGCAGGATCCATCAGGTCAGAGATCAGCACAGTCTGGCCGCTGTCGTAACGCTTCTGCGTGCGAAGGGTCCAGAAAGGCGAGCTTCGCAGGTGGCTGAAGGGCTGCTCCGGCTTCGAGCCACTTCTGGATGGGCGTCCGCCGAAACAGCGGATCAAAGTGTCGAGTTCGCGCCGTATATCCGAGAAGTCAAAACGGTTCTCCGCGACTTTGCCGTTTTCGATGCGCGATACG
>Ga0209510_1005600_pt1 | contig 10427 bp, 9 predicted proteins | sample BiotimSIPDNA_FD_185749 | JGI IMG/M metagenome (GOLD analysis project Ga0209510, IMG submission 185749) | Anaerobic biogas reactor microbial communites from Washington, USA - Biogas_R1 time_0 SIP DNA (SPAdes) (version 2) | ecosystem: Engineered > Bioreactor > Anaerobic > Unclassified | place...
GTAGACCCAGTACTTTGTCAATAACAGGACCTGCGAAACGGGAAAAAAGCTCTCTCACATGAAATATGCCTCCAAAAGGAGTGACTTTCTCAGATTTTATTTGTACCTTTGCCATGTCATTGATGATTTTGCTTGTCTTGAAACGCAGCACTAAGGTAAGTGAAAAATCTGACATGACAAAATCCTGGGCAACTCTTTGTTGCTCAGGAACTTATAAACAATATTAAACTAAAGCGCTGCGGAATTTAGGTACACGAGAAATAGACACGTATTCTGTCAGCCAATATCCTTGTCGAAGCATATACCAATAAAATATGGCACGAGCCGTACGCCCATTTCCATCAATAAATGGATGGCATTTGATTTTATGGGAAAAATATTTACATTACGAAGATGAAAACTTAGTAAAGTTTGGGCTCACCTGCAAAACCATGTGTTTAAGCAAATAGCTTAGTTAGCCTAAAGAGGAAGAACTTGACATCAGTAACACCTCTCAATTGTGCTCTAAACTGTTTGATCTTTGAGTTCAATGATTCTGCTCCTGCATTGGTTGCCCGATTGATAAAGTAATTGAGGATTTCATCTTCTCTGGATTTGATGGTTTCTGCAAGTACATTGAAGATATCATTATCCCATTCCGCCACTTTCTCATACCACCTCTGCAGACTCTATGCCAGTGTAGATGTCTGCTCTTGGATTGCTAAAGATCATGCGTATGGAGTGCGTAAGGGAATAAGCTTTCTCTAGCTCCGGATGTCTTTCAAACAGGATCGCATTTCGCTCTTTCTGGTTTTCTGTCCAATAGTTGCCAGTACGGTTGAGACTGTATCTGCATCTGGTAAGTGCTTCCACAGGAGTTTCTCCATTGGAGAGTTTTTCTGGCTTGTATGCTTCATTGAGTCTCTTAGGCTTTCTTCCTCTTGGGTCAGTCTTGTCCAGTTTACGATTCTTTGCTCTCTGCTTAAGCTTGGATTTGTGCCTCTGTCTGGCCTTTAGATCTTCTTTGCGCTCTTCACGTTTAGCTATCATTCTTATCTCGTTGAGACCAGCACATACCTCTTGCTGAGCATGGAACCTGTCTACGGTTCTTTTGGCTTCTGGAAAACAGGCAGCAATGCTTGCTCGCATACTCTCTGAGAGATCCATTGTAACTTCCTCTACAACCGATCTGGATGCCTCAGGTATATGCATGATGCTCTTTACAGTATCATCTATACGAGTGCCTTTCACATATGCAACAATGGAGCCTTTCTTACAGTGTGCATCCTTGTTGGATAGGAACGTATACAGTTCACCATTAGACAGAGATGTCTCATCAATGGAGAGATTTGGACCAATGTTCCCAGGGGAGACGTTCCACTCTTCTGCATGGTCAGCATCTTCCCATTCCCGAAAACCGGAGAGATGATCTTTATAGAGGCGTTCAAACTGATCACCGCCTATGTAGAAGAACTTCTTCAAGGAGCGTGCTGTCAGTGGATAATTCTCGACGCATCTCTTTTAAAAAAGTCACGAAGTCTGGAGAGAGTCGTGAGTGTTCCTGGACGATATTGTCCCAGTCTGTGCTGACGTTATGACCTTCAGGATCGGTCCATCTCCTGCGACGAACATGCAGGGTTACCTTATGCCCTCGGATAGGATAGTCGTTGATCTTGATCTCTGGGAAGAAACCGTTTGGAGTCAAGTCAGTTCTGTTATCGGGAGTATAATTATCTTCATCAAGGTATATATGCATCTCACCAAGTTCATCAGTCTTGGTGTCTGAAGGATAAGTATTGATATCTACTTTAATCAACTCGAAGTGCTCTCGTACTTCAACAGGGAGCATCAACTTTACAAATTCTTTATATGGAGCCATCTGTGACATAACGGCCACAAAGGTAATCAATATTATTGAAATTAAAAGGATAAGAGTAAATTTTTAGCCACACGGTTTTACTGGTGACCCTATATTTTCCATCTAATTTAATGATGCTGTAAGCATTGTACAAAGAGTCCAATGCCTTTATCTGACGCCCCTTTAACTTTTGATTTATAGGAAAATCAGAAATTGTTTTTATATCGTTTGAGCAAGCACAACACAAAAAAATAATAATGAACACAACCCATGCGTGCAAGTTGTACGCATGAGAAAATAAAGACTTAATTTTCATTAATAGAAACATTTTGAATAAGCCCTTTGAAGAATGAGGGCGATGACCTTTTACATGAACTATATTACACGAAAGACCTCCTTAAGTTTATTATCTCAGATTTAACTTGCAGCCTTTTGTTTTGCTCTATACATGAACCAGCATCCAAAGAGGACGAATGGAATGCTGAGCAACTGTCCCATATCCAGTGCCATATCTTGTTCGAAATCCACCTGTTCCTTCTTGAGAAACTCCACAAAGAAACGGAAGATGAAGATAGTGGTCAGGCAGAAGCCAAAATAAAATCCTGTCCCGACCGCCACAGGCGACTTTTCAGCCATAGACTGAGACTTGTACCACCTGTAGTAAATCATGACTCCTGCAAGCCCTATGATGAAGTAGGCTATAGCCTCATACAACTGAGAAGCATGACGGGGAACAGCCTCTCCATTGACAAGCGACTCTCGGCAATGGAAAATGAATGCCCAAGCCACATCTGTTGTCTTACCAATAATCTCTGAGTTCATGAGGTTGCCCAAGCGAATGCAACAAGCCGTGAAAGGTACTGCTATGGCAATATTGTCCATCACAATCCATGGTCTGATCTTCATTTTTCGCCAATACAGGACCATAGCAACTATCAGTCCAAGTGCTCCTCCATGGCTGGCAAGACCCTCATAACCTGTGAATTTCCACGAGCCATCGGGCATCTGATGGAAAGGAATGAGCATTTCCCAAAAACCCTTCATGCTGCCAAGGTAATAGGCTGGCTCGTAGAAGATGCAATGACCTAAGCGAGCACCTATCAGCACTCCTAAGAAGCAGTAGATGAAGAGTGGTTCAAACTTTTCCTCGCCCAGTTTCTGTTGCTTGTAGAGTCGCTGCACGATGACATACGCCAGCAACAAGCCTAAGCACCACAGCAGGGAGTACCACCTCACACTGTAAGTGCCTATGGCAAATGCCTCTGGAGAGGGATTCCAATCAATATAACACAACATAGGCTTTATACATTAAATCTGAAGTGCATGATGTCTCCGTCCTGCACCACATAGTCTTTTCCTTCCACTCCGAGCTTGCCTGCTTCTCTCACTGCCGACTCACTGCCGTATTTTACATAGTCGTCATACTTGATGACCTCAGCACGGATAAAGCCCTTCTCGAAGTCTGTGTGGATGACACCAGCACACTGAGGAGCCTTCCAGCCCTTGCGGAATGTCCATGCCTTAACTTCCATCTCACCAGCTGTGATGAAGGTCTGGAGGTTGAGCAATGCATAGATAGCCTTGATCAAGCGGTTGCAACCACTTTCCTCAAGACCCATGTCCTCAAGAAACATCTGCTTCTCCTCATAGCTTTCAAGTTCGGCAATATCTGCTTCTGTCTGGGCACTGATAATGATGAGTTCAGCATTCTCGCCTTTGATTGCCTCACGCACCTTTTTCACATAAGCATTACCTGTTTTTGCGCTGGCATCGTCCACATTGCATACATAAAGCACAGGTTTGGTGGTGAGAAGGAACATGTTCTTTGCAGCGGTTGCTTCATCTTCATTCTCTGGTTCTACCACACGGGCTGAAAGACCCTTTTCAAGTGCTTCCTTATAACGAATCAGCAAGCCATATTCCACTTTAGCGTCTTTATCATGACCCACATTTGCCAATTTCTCTGTCTTCTTGATGCGTGCCTCCACTGTCTCCAAATCCTTCAACTGAAGCTCTGTATCAATGATTTCCTTGTCTCTCAACGGATCAACACTTCCGTCCACATGCACAATATTGCCATTGTCAAAACAACGTAGCACGTGGATAATGGCATCACACTCTCGAATGTTGCCCAAGAACTGGTTGCCCAGACCCTCACCCTTGCTGGCTCCTTTCACCAATCCTGCAATATCCACAATATCGCAGACAGCTGGCACAATGCGTCCAGGATGAACCAACTCAGCCAGTTTGGTAAGCCGCTCGTCGGGCACACTCACCTGCCCTAACTGAGCATCAATTGTACAAAAAGGAAAATTCGCTGCCTGAGCCTTCGCACTCGACAGGCAGTTAAACAAAGTTGATTTACCCACATTTGGCAAACCTACAATTCCAGCTTTCAATGCCATATATTGTTCTTTTTTCTGAATTTCAATTAAATAATCAAGTGCAAAGTTAGTCATTTTCAATGACAAAACCACTCAAAAGAGAAGAAAGATGTGTCTGAGGGAAAAACAAGAGGGTAATATTTTGTACTGCTTACAAATTGTCGTACCTTTGCAGCCTCAAAGGAGAGATATAATGAATCTTTAGTCTCTCAAAAAGGAATTCTCCTTTCAAGCATTGTTGAGGATGGAAGGAGAGAAATAAGAACATATTAATTCAAAATTGATTTCAATGGACAAATTAAGTTATTCATTAGGACTTGGCATTGGTCAGCAACTCAAGCAGATGGGACTTCAGGACAATCTCGTCATTGAAGATTTTGCAGCATCCATCACAGATGTACTTAAAGACAATGAGCTGAAGGTCAATCATCAGGAGGCACAGCAGATTGTGAACACATTCTTCCAGCAGATGGAGCAGAAACAGAAAGCAGAAATGGCAGAGACTGGCAAGGTTGCTAAGGCTGAAGGTGAGAAGTTCCTGGAAGAAAACGCTAAGAAGGACAGTATCACAGTGACTACCAGCGGACTTCAGTATGAGGTATTGACAGAGGGAACAGGCAAGCAGCCAAAAGCTACCGACACTGTACGTTGCCACTACGAGGGTCGTCTTCTGGATGGCACAATCTTTGATAGCAGCTACAAGCGCAACGAACCAGCAGACTTTGGTCTTCAGCAAGTAATTGCTGGTTGGACAGAAGGTGTGCAACTCATGAGCGAAGGTGCTAAATATCGCTTCTACATTCCTTATATGCTTGCTTATGGCGAGGGCGGAGCAGGTGCATCTATTCCTCCATTTGCAACACTTATCTTTGATGTAGAACTCATCAAGGTTTTGTAATCAAACCAGATGGATTGACAGAACGAGTCTATCCATTACAGAATTAAATTGGCAAAATATAAGAAAGGTGATTAACTAAGAATAGTTACAAACCAAGAAAGATGACAAACATAAGAAAGGCGGCACATGTATTTGTGTCGCCTTTCTCTATTATATATAATGTGGATTAGTCTGCCAACTTTGCCTTGATAAACTCGCGGTTGAGACGAGCAATGTTGGCAATTGTTTCGCACTTAGGACATACAGCCTCACAAGCACGAGTGTTGGTACAGTTACCAAAGCCCAACTCGTCCATCTTAGCAACCATTGCCTTGGCACGCTTGGCAGCCTCTACACGACCCTGAGGAAGAAGAGCCAACTGCGACACCTTAGAAGAAACGAAGAGCATGGCAGATCCATTCTTACATGCTGCCACACATGCACCACAGCCAATGCAACTTGCGCAGTCCATTGCCTCGTCAGCATCTTCCTTTGGAATGAGGATAGCATTGGCATCCTGAGGAGCACCTGTGCGAACAGTTGTGTAACCACCTGCCTGGATAATCTTGTCAAATGCTGTACGATCCACCATACAGTCTTTGATGACAGGGAAACCTGCAGAGCGCCAAGGCTCGATAGTGATGACATCGCCATCCTTAAACTTACGCATATAGAGCTGGCAAGTTGTTGCACCTCTTTCTGTCTTACCATGAGGAGTACCATTGATATACAATGAGCACATGCCGCAAATACCCTCACGACAGTCGTGGTCAAACACGAAAGGTTCTTTGCCTTCTTCAATCAACTGCTCGTTGAGAATATCGAGCATTTCGAGAAACGAAGTATCACCAGGGATGTCCTTCATTACCTTCTCTTCAAAATGAGCATTTGTGTCCTTTGGACCGTCCTGCTTCCAGTATTTTACTGTGAATGATGTTAATACTTTTTCAGCCATGGTGATTAGTTCTTGTAGTTACGAGTTTGTACCTGAATAGCCTCATATTCGAGTGGCTCTTTGATGAGAGAAGGTGCGGCAACATCTGTTCCCTCATACTTCCAGCAACCCACATAGAAGAAGTTTTCGTCGTCGCGCTTAGCTTCGCCTTCCTCTGTCTGGTGTTCCTCACGGAAGTGACCACCACAAGATTCCTCACGAGAGAGGGCATCATAAGCAATGAGTTTGCCCATTGTGATGAAGTCATCAAGGTGGATAGCCTTGTCAAGTTCCACGTTCAAGCCCTCACGAGTTCCTGGAATGAAGAGGTTTGTATCAAATTCCTTGCGGAGTTCGTCAATCAACTTGATACCTTTCTCAAGACCTTCCTTCGTGCGACCCATACCAATATACTCCCAGCAGATGTGGCCGAGTTCCTTGTGGATAGAATCCACAGAACGCTTACCCTTGATGTTCATGAGTTTCTGAAGACGAGCCTCAGTAGCCTTCTCTACTTCCTCAAACTCAGGAGCATCTGTAGAGATACGTGGCCAGATAGCCTGATCAGAGAGATAGTTCTGAATTGTGTATGGCAATACAAAGTAACCATCTGCCAAACCCTGCATCAAAGCAGAAGCACCAAGACGGTTAGCACCGTGGTCGGAGAAGTTACACTCACCAATAGCAAAGAGACCTGGAATAGTAGTCTGGAGTTCGTAATCAACCCAAATACCACCCATAGTGTAGTGGATGGCAGGGAAGATCATCATTGGGTTATAATAATCCAAACCATCCTTAGAAGAACGCTTCTCGCCTGGATTTACATCGCTGATTTCCTCATACATGTCAAAGAGGTTGCCATAGCGCTGACGAATCACATCAATGCCCAAACGCTGGATTGACTCAGAGAAGTCAAGGAAGACAGCAAGACCTGTGTTGTTCACACCAAATCCCTTGTCACAACGCTCCTTAGCGGCACGTGAAGCCACGTCACGAGGCACAAGGTTTCCGAATGCAGGGTAACGACGCTCCAGATAGTAGTCACGATCCTCTTCTGGTATCTCCCAACCTTCCTTAGTACCAGCCTGAAGAGCCTTAGCATCCTCAAGCTTCTTAGGAACCCAGATACGACCATCATTACGCAATGACTCAGACATCAAAGTCAATTTAGACTGCTTGTCGCCGTGCACTGGGATACATGTTGGGTGAATCTGAACGTAGCATGGATTTGCAAAGTAAGCACCCTTGCGGTAGCAAGACATAGCTGCAGATACGTTACAACCCATTGCATTTGTAGAAAGGAAATATGCATTGCCATAACCACCTGTAGCAATTACGACTGCATTGGCTGAGAAACGCTCCAACTTGCCAGTCACAAGATTCTTAGCGATGATACCGCGAGCCTTACCGTCCACAATCACCACATCCAACATCTCATAACGAGTGTAGAGCTTCACCTTGCCAGCATTTACCTGAGCAGAAAGTGCTGAGTAAGCACCGAGAAGGAGCTGCTGACCTGTCTGACCCTTAGCATAGAATGTGCGGGAAACCTGTGCACCACCGAATGAACGGTTAGCCAATGTACCACCATATTCACGTGCGAAAGGAACACCCTGAGCCACACACTGGTCGATGATTGCATTTGACACCTCAGCCAAACGATACACATTGGCCTCACGAGCACGGTAGTCACCACCCTTCACTGTATCATAGAAAAGACGGTAAACTGAGTCACCATCATTCTGATAGTTCTTGGCAGCATTGATACCACCCTGTGCAGCAATAGAGTGAGCACGACGTGGAGAGTCCTGAATACAGAAGTTGAGGACATTGAAGCCCATCTCAGCAAGAGAAGCGGCTGCACTGGCTCCTGCAAGACCTGTACCAACCACAATCACGTCCAACTTGAGCTTATTCTTTGGGTTTACCAAGCGCTGATGAGCTTTATAGTTCGACCATTTCTCAGCAACTGGTCCCTCAGGAATTTTAGAATCGATATTGATAGCCATAATGATTTTCAATTTTTAATGGTTTTACATCCAGAAAGGAACAACATTTCCTTCAACACCTCCAAGAATATCAGGACATACAGCAAAAGCTATTGCCACAATGGCAAAGAGAGCCATTACTACAGTGGACCATACATAGCCAATGTTCTTCCAACGATAGAACCATGTGTGACCACTCAGACCGATTGTGTGAAGAGCTGACCAGAAACCATGAGTAAGGTGAAACCAGATAGCAACAATCCATACAAGGTAAATCACCACATAGATAGGATTAGAGAAAGTGAACTTGATCCACTCAAAACCGTCTTTAGGGTCAATTGAGTTCTCGACACCTGCAATTTCTGCCCACATCATGTTGTACCAGAAGTTGTACAAGTGGAGAGCGATGCCAAGACATACAACAATACCCAACACGAGCATGTTCTGACTTGCCCATTCCACCACCGCAGGCTTGTCGGTGATGGCATAACGGTTGTTGCCACGAGCCTTACGGTTCTGCACCGTGAGAATGAAAGCATAGATGATGTGAACCACCATCAAAGCTCCCAACATACAAGTAGCCGCAATGGCATACCAGTTAGATCCGAGCAAAGCACAGATCTGGTTGTAGGCCTCCTTGCTGAACAATGCCACTACATTCATGCATCCATGGAATGTCAGGAAGAGAATAAGTGCCATGCCCGATACAGACATTATCACCTTTCTTCCGATTGAAGAGTTACATAACCACATAAAATGTTGAAAATTTAAATTATAAAATTGAATTAGTTGCTTCTTTTCTTTTTCTCCCAGAAAAGACGACACCAAACACCCAGAAACAATACTCAGTACATACCAAATCCGTTCATTTGCTAATCGTCCCTACAAAGGTAATTGCAAAAGTACCGCCTTTTTTGCAAACACCAAAGAGATTTTAAGAAAATATTACATTAATATATATATTTTCATTATTTAACAGGCCTATTATTCATTGTAACCCCTCACTTTTTCAATATCATCCAAACATTCACACCTTCATTGAAACCCTCCCCAATATACAACGTAAAATAATCCTTGTTCAATACACGTATTATAGATAAAATCACATGTTTTTATGGTGTGTACGCACACATACGTTGATATATATCAATAAAACATACTGTTTTTACTAATAAATTTGTTTTTTGTTGTAAGCAAATTAAAAAGGTCGTAACTTTGCATCGTCAAAAGGAAATAAGGCAAGTCACACGAGAGTGACAGACAAGCCACCCTAAAGACAAAAACAGAAACAAGTTAGTTTTATTCTATCATATAGGTTTTGGTAAAGGTATTAGATTTAGGTTAGTAAAAGATTGTTATTTAGGAGTTAGGTCTTCGTGAGAAGCCCTCCTCCATTTTTTGAAAAGTTCAGCCGCAAGGCTACAACATATATTGATTAAGGTAAGAAGATAATAATTAGTTTAGTATTAATTAATTTAAGAAAGGAGATTGTTTTTATGGAAACTATGACAATTATCGCAGTAGCAATTGTAGCAGTAGCAGCAATCGCAAGTAACATTTCAATCATCAAGTAAAAAAGATTGAAATCTCTGCAAAAAATTCCGTAAATAACTCAGTGCAATAGGGCACTTGAGTTTTCAACGGACGGAGAGAACTTAAGTATTAAAACGAAATAAATAGGTGATTCGATTTTTCGAGTCACCTATTCCTTTTTATCACTCATAGCCTTTCTTCATACTCCAACGAACAGGAGTGTCTCAATCTCACTCCTTCTTACACGCATGTTCTTAAAATACCCAATTTTTATTTTAACTTTTTCTCCTTTTGTGCCACAGTGCATATCTGTGGGATTGTGATTAAGACAATTTAGACAACAATGTGTCTTTTCCTAAAAACAGTAGATTCTTTTTTCGTTATTTACTGACTATGTAAACATGCACATTCCTGACTTGATAGACACTTTCCTGGATAAGTAGTCAGCGTGACTGATTTGATAGGCACTTTCTTTTCCTAAATGTTGCATTCAATACACCCTCCCCATGCTTCTTCGATCCTTCGATATGCCTTCGATAAGGCTTCGGTACGAGTCTTATATAATTCCAGCACATTTTTTCGCTGGATGACTCTTGAAAGAATGTAAACAATGTTATCAACATATCCAAGAATCTTTATATCTTCTCAAGCAACATGATTGATATGCGTCATAAAAACACCATACCTATGAGGTCAAAAACGCACGCATTATTCATGGCTCATCGCACCATTGTTCATCGGCATTTGCACCATTGTTCATCGGCATTTGCACCATTGTTCGTTGAGCCATGAAGAACGCTTCGAACATGCGAGATGTAAAATAGGGATAGTCGTAAATTCGCTCAAACAAATCTAACGATTTAATTGCCAATGT
>Ga0209510_1005616_pt1 | contig 10405 bp, 8 predicted proteins | sample BiotimSIPDNA_FD_185749 | JGI IMG/M metagenome (GOLD analysis project Ga0209510, IMG submission 185749) | Anaerobic biogas reactor microbial communites from Washington, USA - Biogas_R1 time_0 SIP DNA (SPAdes) (version 2) | ecosystem: Engineered > Bioreactor > Anaerobic > Unclassified | place...
CCCTCCTCCGTCAGTGGGCGGGATTTCCGGCATGATGAATGCGCTGGAACGCCCCCGCCGCCAGGCGGAACCCTTCTGGCGTCCTCCGACCTCATCCGGCTATTAGGGGAGGCTGAGCTGCTTCGGATTGCGGGATTGGCCATAGGCACGCGGTTTTCCCGTTTGGTTCAGTTCCCGATAGAGTCAACGATGGAGCCAAATCACGACTATACCCTAATGGTAGAGGCATGGGAACCCCCCATCGAAGAGACGCTCCACGCCATAAGTGAGCTCTCAAATGATGTGGAACATTCCCCGTTCCACTTGCTGATGACCGGGGTCGTGACTTCTGGAGACCCGCTTCTCCGTCCATCCCAAAACGACATGGATATTTGGACTCAGCGCCTGAAAAGCTTTGGCATTCGGCCTACCTCCATTCTCACTCCAACAGAGCAAGCTCCATGATCCGCAACGCGAAAAACAGAGCGCTTGACTCGGTGCTGACCCTCGCAGTTGTGGGCCATCCAAATGAGGGAAAGTCTTCAGTCCTTGCCACCCTCGCTGAAGACGACGCCATTCGGATCAGTCCGGTTCCCGGAGAAACCCAATCCGTTGATGTCATTCATGTCTCTTTGGACGGAGTCGAACTATTCCGTCTGGCAGACACTCCCGGGTTTCAAAACCCCGAAGCCATCGCCGATTGGATTAGGAAGACTGCAACTCCTGATCTTTCCGGCAAACCGCTTTTCGAATACTTTTGTGCCGAATTCTCGGGCAAAACCCGTTTCCGACACGATCGCGAGCTCGTCCGAGGCTTGATTGGAGCCTCCGCTATTCTCTATGTCCTTGACGGATCGCGTCCTGTCAGGAGCTATGACCTCGCGGAGATGGACATCCTTCGAATGTCCGGCCTCCCCAGAGTTGCCCTGATCAATTCCAAAACCGACGAACCAAGATTCGTCGAAGACTGGAAAAAGGTGCTCAATCTCCATTTCAGTGCGATTCGCTTATTCGATGCGCACCGGGCGAGATTCAACGACCGGATCGCCATCGTCGAGACGCTGCGCTCCATTCAGCAGGACTGGGAGCCTATTCTGAACAAGGTCTCCGCCGCCCTAAAAGAGAATTGGTTGCATCGCATGCATGCGTGCGCCGGCTTCATTGTCGATCACGTGATTGACGCAATCGAATTCTCCGTCACCGCTGAGTATCCCATCCGATCGGATTTCAAGGCATACGAGGACAAAGCCCGTAATTCCTATACCCGCACCATCGAGCAGAAAGAGGCGCGATGCTTTGAACAAATGAAACATCTGTTCCGGCACCGCTTGGCCGAATTCTCGATTCCGCCCCATCCCATCCTTGATGACAGCCTCTTTTCATCCCACACCTGGAGGATGCTTGGGTTGTCCAGGCGGCAGTTGGCTTTGGGAGCTGCAGCAGCAGGTGCCGTGGGTGGTGTGGCCCTTGACCTGGCCTTCAGCGGGCTGACTTTCGGAGTATTCACCGCCACCTCCGCTCTTGTCGCAGGATCCACCGCCTACATGCGTGGAGACAGGCTCGCTGAGATCAGAATTCTCCACAGTTCTCTCGGGCACAATGAGCTTCAGGTCGGTCCCAATCGTGACCCGAATTTTCCCTTTGTTCTGGTCGATCGCTGCCTGCTTCATTTTGACACCATCAGTCATTGGACCCACGCCAGAAGAGACACCCCAGGATCCTCCACGAATGATTCGAAAGGGTTCACGGCGTCCTGGCCGAACCAGTCCGTCCAGACAGTGATGCGCCTCGTCAAGGCCATCCACAAGAACTACCTGGGAGAAGTGGAGGACCTCCGCAATCAACTGGTCGTTCTGCTTGTAGAAGAGCTCCAGCGCATCGCTTCACGCTGAGACGCCGCGCCTTTCCGATGGCCTTCACGGTTGATATTCGGGTTGTCACGCCCTGAGTGCGCCATACTGGCGCTTTCAAATCAGGGTAATTTTGAATGAGCCATTCTGGCGCACTCAGCAAGGAAGTTGGTTTTTCATAAGCTGTTGATAATCTGTAACGTAAGAATGGCCTACAAATTGGCCCGATGTTTGCAACATACGTAGACGTTCACAACCAACACTTTATCAACATAACAGGAGGAATCATTATGAGACTGATCAAATACGATAATCGCAGCGTAAATCCACTCGCCGAACTGGACCGTCTGTTCAGCGAAGCTCTATGGGGTGGAAACCGTTTCGGGTGGGAACGCATGTTTGAACCTGCAACCGGATCGCTGAGGGTGAACCTTTACCACGACAATGATGCGCTGTATGTGACCGCCGAGCTTCCAGGCGTTTCCAAGAAGGACATTTCCATCCAGCTTGAAAATGCGGTGCTCACCATCAAAGGAGAACGCAAGGTAAAGGAAGGAAAGTCAGAATCGAGTGTTTCGTTCGAGCGCGCGATCACCATCGGAGAAGAAATCAATTCGGACAAGATCAAAGCCAAGATTGAAGACGGGATCCTGACCGTCACCCTTCCAAAAGCCGAGAACCGCAAGCCCAAGGCCATCACGGTATTGTGAAGGGGACCGAAAGGCGACCCTCAGAATCCCAACCTTTAACCCATCATATACTTATGAACAGCACAATTGCCAAACAAGACAACGCTCAGCCATCCACCGTAAACCGGATGGAATACCGCAGCCCTCGATACGAGGTGCACAATCTGGATGACGCCTATAGGGTGGACGTTTACGTTCCGGGAGTAAAGAAGGACAACACCCGGATCACTCTCGACAAGGACACGCTAACCATCAACGCCACGAGGTCGGATCAGGTTCCGGGAAACTGGGAATCCATCCACCGCGAGTATGATGGAATGGACTTCCAACTCAGCCTCAACCTGAATGTGGATGTCGATCCCGACAGGATATCCGCGAAGACAGAAGATGGTGTGCTATCCATCACCCTCCCGATTGCCGAAAAAGCCAAGCCAAAGACAATCGCTGTAGACTGAGCATGCCATCCGGGTCAGACAACCCGGCAAGCACATAGGCGAAAGCCGGACATGGGAACATGTCCGGCTTTCTTGTTTGGTTTGTTCCCCAAACAAAAAGGGAGCGGAAAAATCCGCTCCCTTGGTCACGACTTGATTAACTGAGAATCAGAACCTCAGAAATCAACCCCAAATGTCAAACTGTAACGTGGTTCGGTTGGAACCTTGTAACGTTCTGTGGAGATTACGCTGGCGTTACCGGTGTCGACCCATCCTACGAAGTCATCCTGCGAGGTGATGTTCTTCGCGTTGAGCTGAACCATGGCATCGAGGCCCATAAGGTCGAAACGATAGGTTGCAAACCCTTCAAGGTAGAAGGTGCTGGGGTTATACCGGGCAACTCCGTCGTAATAGCCAATGAGCTTTTCATCCGCCCACTTACCACCAAGACCCAGGGACAGCCCTTCAGCTGCGCCTTCAGTGAAGGTGTATTTGGTGAGGAATGCGATCTGGTTTTCGATCAGCCCTTCCACGCTCAGACCTTCGAGAGAAGAATCGATCGCTTCAGTGGTTTCCTGATCGGTGTGAGCCAAGCTCAACACCATCTGCCAATTCGCATTCGGAGTGTAGACCAGGTCAGCTTCAATACCTTTGGCTTCTTGCGTGCCACCCGGAACATAGTCACCGGCGAGGTCCATGCGACTCTGCCCAGGGAACTCGAGTTCGCGCTGCTCAGCAGTCATGCTGTCCCACATCCGTGTATCCAGATTGTCCGCGTTCGGATCGGTCTGAGTTCCACCTGATTGCTCGATGATGTAATAACTCAAGGTTCCGCTCAATTTACCTTCCATCATCTCGATCTTGGCACCGACTTCATAGCTCTTACCTTCAATCGGAGGCATCTGTTCCATGAAGTCGTTCTTGTCCGTGTTCGGGAAGAGCGAAGTGGAATACAATGCAAACAGGGAAATTTCTTCCGTGATGTCATACATACCACCGATCATTGGGGACCACTGGTCTTCCTTGGTTTCGTTCACCTTTTCCCAATAGGAATTCGGGTCTTCACCGGCCTTGTTCAGAAGCTTGAGGTTCAAATCCGTGCGGTTAACACCAACGTTGGTCCTCAGACGATTATCAAGAGCAGACATCTGCCATGTTACAAAGTAGTACGTATTTGCACTGTTTTCACGTTCGTTACCCGGACGATCCCAGAAGTAGTCTGCAGGAGGCCCAGTAGGCAGACGAAGATCGATACCAGCCTGAACCGGGAAATAGATCAGATTCGGAGACCCACCTGGCTGGGTTGCCTTCTTCGAATTGAACTTTTCATTCCAAGTGTGGGCACCGGCGGTGAAGGTGTTGTTGATTCCACCCATGTCGAGGCGATAAACGGCCGTTGCGCCCAAGGCGTTGTTGGCATTTTCCCAGTGGCGGTAATGGTACTGCAGTGCAATGCGTTCCTGCGGGGTATTTGGATTCAACCAACCCGTAGCATTTCCACCACGGGATGCGGAGAATCCCAAGTCCCAACCAGCTGCTGCTCCGGTGTTACCGTTTGCGTCCCAGCCATCACTGTCCACATTCGTGCGCTTCAGATACTGATAATATGCAGTCACACTGAAGTTGTCGCCCATGCTCTGGGTGATGTCAGCGCGATAGTAATCCACTTGGCTGCTGCGCATGTTGTCCACGGCCCAGTTCCATTCCCATGGAATCTCCGGATGATGGATCTGAAGAGGCACTTCCGCTCCGGCGCCGGTTCCGCCAATTGTGAAGAACCCGAGGCCATTCGGCTTTTCGCGGTATCCCTGTTCAGCCGTGAATTGGATCTTGGTTCCTTCGACCGGAATCCATCCCACATTCACCAACTGATAATCAACCTTCCCCTTGGAATGATCGCGATAGTCACGGCTCTCCGTCTTGGCTCCGTTGAAACGAACACCAACCTTACCGATCTTGCTGTCATTCACTGCGTTGGCGTCGATAGTCGCACGCCACTCGCCTTCACTTGCGCCCATCAGACGGACTTCAGTGAAGCTGTTGAAGAAGTCGACTTGCTTGGTCACGCTGTTGATGACGCCACCGGGATAAGTCACACCATAGAGTGCGGCTGCCGGTCCTTTTACAACTTCCACGCGGGCAAGACCCTGGGAGTCGATCGGGTCATAGGTGCGAACACCGTCACGCAGACCCCAGTTCTGGCGGAATCCGCGGAAAATGAACTGCTGGTGAGCCTGCTGAATGTCGTTGGATGAATGGACGTCGGCGCCTCCGTTGATCAACGCGGAATTGTAGCGTGTCATTTCGAGCTGGCTGCCCATCACCAAGTCATCGGAGAGATCCTTGGTGAACACCTGAATGTTCATTGGGATTTCGCGAATCGGCGTGTTGGTACGAGTACCTGCGATGGAGTTGGATGCTGCGTAGCCGGTATCCTGTTCAGCGGTAATCGTGAACGGGTCCATGACATACACTTCATCAGCCGTCTCCGACTGTGCGAAGGCCGCTGTTGCGAGCAGCGGTAATCCGAGAGCAAGTCTCGGGATCAGATGCCAACGGCGGATGTGCCCTTGGCTTATGGGGGTTGTCGTCATATCTGATTTCTGTTGGTTTGGGTTCATATTTCAGTTATCCCGGGGAGGCGCAGAAACATTCGAATATTCGAACATTCCAATGCCTTTTGGGAAGTATCCAAAAAGGTTGAGATTGATTCCAAGCCCGGAGTTTCACCTGCGAGAGCCGGGCAAATTCAATTTCAGATCATTGAGTGAGTGAGGGGTTGAGTGGAAGTATGGTGCAAGATTAGGAAAAATATCATAAATCTGACTCCTAAGCGCCATTCCATAATCACTCATCCATAAGAGCTGGCTCTGCAAGCCTCCTGTCTGAGGATCCCAAACGTAAGAAAAGCCCCCGAGTGCAGCAGTTTGCAACAGAGAAGACTCGCGGTTCGGACATGGACGTGGCTATCTCCTGAACCGCCTTACCAGCTCAAGCGACTCAGCACATAATCTGCTGAGTGCCGCCCAATCCCGCTGTTCGAGAATTTCCTTTGTGATGAGCTGGGATCCCATTCCGACGCAGCAAACTCCGGCCTTGAACCAGGCACCCAGGTTCGCTTCGGTCGGCTCAACTCCTCCGGTCGGCATGATCATGGTCCAAGGCATTGGGCCTTTCACAGCCTCCACAAATTTCGGACCGCCCACCTGAGCGCCGGGGAATACCTTGATAAGATCCACACCATACTCCTGGGCTCGGACGATCTCAGAAACCGATCCGCACCCGGGCGAATAGGGAATCATGCGTCGATTGCATGTCTTCGCGGTCTCCTCCACAAATCCCGGCGACACCACAAAATCCGCACCGAGCTGAATATAAAGGTCGGCAGTCGCAGGATTAATGACTGAGCCAACGCCAAGAACCATGCCATCCAACTCGAGTTGAACAGCCCGGCTGAGTGCGGAGAAAGCCTCGTGGGCGAAATCACCCCGATTCGTAAACTCAAAAGCCCGTATTCCACCTGCATAGCACGCCCGGATCACGTCCAGACAAAGCGAAGCATCCTGACTGTAGAAAACCGGAATGACTCCGGTGTTGTAAATGGTGGAAAGCACCTGATGTTTCTTGTATCGCGACATACTTTGGATTCCTCGTTTGATGATTCAGTCCCTTCGGATTCTGTCAACTAACTCCACGCCCGGGAAACCCGAAGTAGCTTTTTGCATTCTCATAGCAAATGCCTTTAACGATCCGGCCCAATGTTTCAATGTCCGCCGGAATCAGCCCTTTCTCAACATCATCTCCAATCAACTGGCACAAAAGCCGTCTGAAGTATTCATGCCTGCAATACGAAAGAAAGCTTCGGCTATCGGTCAACATACCGACAAAACGACTGAGCAGACCCAGATTCGAAAGCGCGTTCATCTGCATGGTCATCCCTTCGATCTGATCCAGAAACCACCAACCGCTTCCAAATTGAATCTTCCCGGGAACGGTCCCATCCTGGAAATTGCCTGCCATCGTCGCAAACAGGTAATTGTCGGCTGGATTCAGGTTGTAGAGCACCGTCTTGGGGAGCCAACCATTGGCGTTCAGACGGTCGAGGTATTGAGCAAGGGGCAGTCCCTGATTCCAATCGCCAACCGAATCATAGCCGGTATCGACCCCAATGGCTCTAACCATACGGCTGTTGGTGTTGCGCATCGCGCCCAAATGCAACTGTTTGGTCCATCCCTTTTCGGCATCCATTCTCCCGAACTGGAGCATCAGATTACCCGCAAACCCGATACTCTCATCAACTGCAGGGGCCTTACCGGACCTCATCTGCTGATAAAGCTTTGCCGCCGCCCCATCGCTCAAGTAGCGATCTGGACACACCTCGAGTCCGTGATCGGATAACCTCGCACCCATCCCGTGAAAAACGTCATGTCTGGATTGCAACGCACGGATAAACCCATCAAACGCGGAACAACCGATCCCACTCACCGACTCCAAACGCGACACCCACTCGTTCCACTCTTCCGGATTCCCGGTTTTCATCGCCTTATCCGGACGATAGGTCGGATAGACTCCGGTAGACAACGCGCCATCCTTCAGTTTCCTATGCCAGCCCAAATCATCCACTGGATCATCGGTTGTGCCCACAACCTCCACCTTGAAATGTCGAAGCAGGCCCTTGGCAGAAAAACCCGGATCCGCCATCCGCTCGGCCGCAATCTCCCAAATGCGTTCCGCATTTACCTCGTTGATAATGAGGTCGCAGTCGAAAACACGCTTCAACTCGAGATGACACCAATGATACATCGGATTCCGGATCGTGTAGGGCACGGTCCGGGCGAACGCCATAAATTTCTCTTTTGGCGTGGCGTCTCCAGTGCAAAAGCGCTCCGGAACACCGTTGGTCCGCATCAAACGCCATTTGTAATGGTCGCCCTCCAGCCAGATCTCGTAGAGGTTTGAGAATCTTCTATCCTCACAAACCTCCTTCGGAGATAGATGACAATGGTAATCAATGATGGGCAGACCCTCCGCGTAATCATGATACAATGTGCGGGCCGTGTCATTCCGCAGGAGGAATTCTTCATGGATAAATGGCTTCATGGCTATGCCTGTCTTGATATTTTTACGTCAGATCGTCATCGAAGCGTATCCGCCGTCTACAACCAACTCATGACCGGTAATGAAGGAACCAGCGTCACTTGCGAGCAACAAAGCTGCTCCGACCAATTCACGGGACTCGCCGAAACGCCGCATGGGAGTGTGTCCCATGATGGATTCGATCCGGTCCGGGGTTAATACCTTGCGGTTTTGCTCGGCGGGGAAAAAACCCGGAACAAGGACATTGACCCGAACGCCCTTTGCAGCCCATTCGCGAGCCAGATTCTTGCTCAGGTTATGCACCGCGCCCTTGGACGCGGAATACGTGAAAACCCTTGAGAGGGGAGTCAGCCCACTCGCGCTTCCAATATTGATGATGCTTCCACTTCCCTTCGAAACCATGTGGGCACCGAACACCTGACACGACAGGAACACCGATTTGAAGTTCACCTGCATTATGCGGTCAAACTCCTCCTCACCGATTTCGAAGAATGGAGTCGCTGAATTGACACCGGCTCCATTGACCAGAATATCGACCTGGCCGAGTTCATCGACAACCTTGCGACACAGATCCTCCAACGAAGCACGTGTTGACACATCCGCGGGAAAAAACCGGCCTTTGCCCGCATTCTCCTTGATCCGGTCCAGTTTGACCTGGGCTTTTGCAGGATCACGCCCGACCAGCACAACCTCGGCACCGGCCTGGGCCAATCCTTCGGCTATCGCTCCACAGAGCTCGCCAGTCCCGCCAATTACAACTGCCACCCTCCCCGAGAGCGAAAAGAGCGAATTCAGGTAATCATTCATTTTTTCTATTCTGAGCCAAACATAACACCGTGGAAGCCACCGATCCGACCTACCGGACCACGCGGGCACCGCCCCCTGACATCACCTTTTCAACTTCCTGAACCGTGGCCATGGAAGTATCTCCGGGAGTGGTCATCGCCAGAGCTCCATGGGCCGCACCACAATCAACCGCCCACTGGGGATCCCCCTTTTTCAGGAATCCGTAGATCAGCCCACTCGCGAAGCTATCGCCACCGCCCACACGATCCAAAATCTCAAGCCCCGGATAGGCCTTGCTCTGGTAGAACCGTCCACCCATCCACACCATCGCCCCCCAATCGTTCACTGTAGCGGTTTTGACAGTCCGGAGGGTGGTTGCCGTAGCCTTGAAGTTCGGAAATTCCGCAACCGCCTTGCCAATCATGCGCTGAAAACTTTCCACTTCGATATGGGAGATACTCTCATCCACGCCCTCCACTTCAAAGCCGAGACTCGCGGTGTAGTCCTCTTCGTTCCCAATCATCACATCCACATGCCGGGCAATCGCACGGTTCACTTCCTGTGCCTTTTTGAGTCCGCCAATGCTCTTCCAGAGACTCGGACGATAGTTAAGGTCATAGCTCACGATAACTCCATGCCGGTGGGCAGCCTCGACCGCTTCGATGGTCAATGCGGCCGTTGTCTCGCTCAACGCGGCAAAAATCCCACCCGTGTGAAACCAGCGCACGCCTTGCTTTCCGAAAAGACTATCCCAATCCACATCACCGGGCTTCATCTGGCTGGCGGCGGTGTTCGCACGATCCGGAACCCCAACCGCACCACGGATTCCAAACCCCCGCTCCGTGAAGTTGAGACCATTACGCACCGACCGGCCAATCCCATCATAAGGGACCCATTTCACGTAGTCTGTGCACACCCCACCCTGCATCATGAAGTCTTCGATCAAGCGCCCGACTTCGTTATCCGCAAAGGCCGTGACCGCAGCACTGCGCAGACCAAAGCACTTCCTTAATCCACGGGCCACATTGTACTCACCGCCGCCTTCCCAAGCTTGAAACGAACGGGCGGTACGCACACGTCCTTCGCCTGGATCCAAGCGCAGCATAATCTCCCCAAGGGACACGATGTCGAAGCGACAAGCTTCTGCAGGTTTAATGTTAAGACTCATGGTAGTTCCTCAAAAATGGTGTCGTTCAATTGTTGCATCGGGCAATTTGCCTATGGCTCACTCAGCCCTGGGAAGCTTGCTTTTGTTCCATTCCGCTTGCCCACACTCCCTGGCAATGGAATTGAAAGCATCAACCTCGGCTTCGGTGAAAAGCAACCCGCCCCAACGGTCACTGAGTTTCGCTGCATCGGCTTCGATTTGTCCTGGCAACATGCAGTTGCTGTTCCCATCCCGAAGAATATCGTGGATCACGGCTTGCACATTTTCCTTCTGGTTGCGACCCATCGCGAAATCCCCGCTGCTCATCGCCTCCGGATGAATCACCTGAAAATAGAAACACGGGGTGTGTTTCTCCTCCGGGCACTGGTCCCAACGACTGCGGATGGTCGGAATGGATCCGCC
>Ga0209510_1005625_pt1 | contig 10397 bp, 6 predicted proteins | sample BiotimSIPDNA_FD_185749 | JGI IMG/M metagenome (GOLD analysis project Ga0209510, IMG submission 185749) | Anaerobic biogas reactor microbial communites from Washington, USA - Biogas_R1 time_0 SIP DNA (SPAdes) (version 2) | ecosystem: Engineered > Bioreactor > Anaerobic > Unclassified | place...
GGTAAATTCGTGCAGCGGCCCTCCGGCGAACTCGCCGTCCAGCCGTCCGAAGATAAACTCACGGTCGACGTCTATGTTGGAATTCTCAGTGCCGACATGGGCATCGCATACGGTTGCGCAGCCTGTCTTCATATCCGCTATCAGCGTAACCTGGCGGGAACACTCATAGCCGGGAATTAACTGGTTGATGAGATAAATCTCATGATCCATGGTCTTTATATTGCAGAAGCAGGTCTTTGCCTCGCCGCCGTTTTCGGAAAATCGAAGCTCATTGGTTCCCACAATTTCGAAGCGGAACACTCTGTCTTCTCCGCGGAAGGTAAGCGTTTTCCCGTTAAGATCCTCAGAATCGGCGGGCGTATAGGGGCCGCCCAGCGTTGAGACGGAATACTGCGAGGGATCGACGGTGTATTTTGCCACAGCAGCCTTGATTACGTCTTTGCTGACGTCCAGATCCCATTTTCTATACCATCTTTTTTTGTTTTTCATAGTACCTCCTTATTATTTAAGCAAATGCCGTCCGTAAAGGCCCGGTCATTTGAAAATGCGGCTATGTTCGGAGCTGTCGGCAGCTCGGTAGTACTGGAGGAAGACCGGTACGCGCAAATCAGTATGTTTTCACCTCCCGCTTATTATCCCGGGCCGGGAAAAAGACAACCCCGTCATCTGAAAAGCCGGCGCCGTTGCAGCAAAGGACTCTTTGATCCTCCATGTAATATACCGCAAATACCCGATACTTCTCAGCGAGTGTAACTCCCTTCTCCGGTCCGAGCAAAAACAGCGGCGTGGAGAGCGCATCCGCCAAAAAAGCGGTCGGCGCACAGACAGTCACGGAGAGCACACCGTTTCCGGAAGGCATCCCGCTGCGCGGATCCAGAATGTGGTGATACCATATGCCATTGAGGAGGAATCCCCGTTCATAGCTGCCGCTGGTTACAACGGCGTTATCCCGGCTGGGCAGCACGCCCCAGAATTCCTCACGCCTTTTGCGATCAAGCACGGGAAGCTGAAGCCCTATGCTCCAGTCCGAACCGTCCGGCTTCCCGCCGATTGTCAGTATATTACCGCCCAGATTTATGAGCGCGCTCTTCACGCCGCGTTTTCTGAGGAAATTGCCGAGCTGATCGGCGATATAACCCTTGGCAATCCCGCCCAGGTCAATCTCCATTCCGCTGGGTACCGTGACGCCGGTCTCATCAAGCCTGATCCGGCCGCAGTCCGCTAGACTTATGGCTCTTGCCAGCGCTTCCGGATCCGGAATCCGGCGTTCGGCGTCCGTCAGGCCAAAACGCCAGAGACGGACGGCAGCGCCGATGGCGATGTTGAAAAGGCCGCCGCTTTCCCGGAACATATCCAGCGCCAGCTTTAGAACGCCGATTGTATGACCGGACAGACTCACCCGCCCGCCTCCAGCGTGATTAATCCGCCAGACGTCACTGCCGGGCACTGTCTTACTGAGCAGAGCTTCATATTCCCCGCAGAGCGCCGGGATTTGCGCAAGTATATCCGGCTCGCAGTCTGCGGCAACGGAGATTTCCGTATTGAAGAAGCTGCCCGTGATACGTTTTAAAACGTCGTCCGACATAGTTTTGTCGCTTACAGGCTCTGAATGTAGCTCGCGGCATTGATGCCCGCCAGCCTTCCCGAAGTGAAACCCCAGCCCTGTGCGATACCGGCATAGGGCGGATAGGCATTCGCCCGGGGATACATATTGCCGCCGCTGTCGTTTCCGCAGGCATACAGTCCCCGCATTACATTGCCGTCCGTGTCCAGAACGTTTATGTCCCTGTTGATGCTCAGAGCACCCATCGACGCGTATGGGTAATTGCGCAGACGGATGGCGTAAAACGGCGCTTTTTTCAGATTATCCACCAGCAGCTCCGGCTTCTTCGCGAAGTCGTCATCCTTGCCGGCGGCGCAAAAAGCCCGATACTTTTTAACCTCGGCCGCCAGATTTTCCGGAGATACGCCCATCTTTTCCGCCAGCTCCTCAATGGTGTCCGCCTTAAACGCGAATCCCCCGGAGACAGCTTTATCCATGATTTCATACACTTCCGGAATCGGCACCGACGCCGGGACGCCGCCGCAGCTGCGTACGCGGGTTCCGGCAACGTATGTGCCGGGCGCGCCGGGGAAGCCCTTTTCTTTTATTTCATCGAGCATTTCGCTGCCGAATACGGTAAACCAGATCGGACCCGGGCGGAAAAAATCAAAGGGCAATGATTCGCAAAAACAGCGTTTCCCGTCTGTTCCCACCGCCATCAGGCGCTTGTCCGTTGACAGGACCTTAGGAACGTCGTTTAAAGACCAGCTGTCAAGCTTCCGCACGACCGGGCTGTCGTTTTTCCGAAAATGCACGGGATAATCGTCGATGTATCCGTCCGGGGCCTTAAGGTGAAGCATGGGAGGAAGATCCATGTGATAGGTAGCCGCGCCGCAGTTTATCGCGGAGGCAAACATTTCACCTCTGCACTGATAAGGGCCCCAGAGCTTCCAATCCCGGCTCTTTAGCGGGTACAGGTCATTTGAAAGATATTTTTCCACCATATCCATGTTCCCGAAATATCCGCCCCCGGCGAGAATCACGGCGTCCGCGTGTATAAGATATGTCGTCCCGTCCCACCCGACTGCCTTTACCCCGGCAGCACGTTTTTTATCCGCGTCGTACAGCAGCTCGGTGCAGGTAGTTTCCGGCATATATTCTCCGCCCAGAGCGGTATAGTCCGAAACAAGGAAATCATAGTATTTCTTCACGATTGTGGAGCGCTCCTGCCCGCGAAGGACTCTCCGCCCGTACTCGCGTCCCGGCTCATCGATAGCGCTCCATTCAAAAAGGGACACACAGCGCCATGTACTGGGAGCGGATCCGATGTTGGGCGGCCTAAACTCAATTCCGTGGTCAAAGTGGAGCCAGTCCATAGTCGGGCCGGAATTCTCAATGAGCAGGTCAACGATTTCGGGTTTGCAGTCGCCTCCGGCAAATTCGTTTATCCAATGGTCATAGAGCGTTTCGGCGTCGCAATAGGGCTCGCCGTTATTATACTTCTGACAAAAGCGGGGCGGATTCACGGTAAATGACCCGCCGGAGTTGTTGCCGCACTTTCCGGAAGCCTCCAGAGCGAGCACGCTGACCGGGAGCTTCTTTTCCGTCATGGCTTCCGCGGCCGAAAGCGCCGCGGCAACCCCCGCGCAGCCCATACCCGCCACAACCACGCCGCAGCGCAGCTCTACGACACGGGTACTGCGCTCTGCCGGCTTGCGAAACGCGCTGACGGCTCCCTTGTCGCTGCCGCCCGCCTCGAGCGCCTGCTCGAGCGCGTCACGGACGGCGGCCTTAATGCCGGTGCAGCTCGCCGTCGCTCCCGTAATCGCGTCCACGCCGATATTCTGGGTGCTGAGCATGCGGGGAATCATTCGCTCGATGCCCTGGCTTAAATATATGTACTCTTCCCGGTTCCTCTCGTCGATAACTACGTCCACATCGGTAAAAGCGGTTTCGTTTACCGTGACATTGACCCGAACGGGTTCCAGCCGGTCATAGCCCCAACCGCTGCCGGTATAGACTCCGGGCTTCATGCGCACGACGCCGCTTTCACGAAGCGCACCGTCCCGGACAAGGATTTGCCTTGCCGCGTCGAGAACGGCCTCGCTTGTCGCCGTCGCGCCCGATACGGCGTCGACCTCTATACCGCCGGCCGCGACTATCTTCGCGGCCATTTGCCCGCAGGCTGTGCCGCCGATGTCCGACGTTTCCTTTTCTCCCGTGGCGCGAAGGGATATGATTTTCCCGTCAAGAACCTCCGCCGTTACCGAGACCTCGCCGCCGAATCCCATCGAAGAGGCGGTATAGCTTTTTATTTTTCCGTTTGCGCTCATATACACATACTCCCTGTTAACACTTACCCGGCTTTAACACTCGCGCCGCGGCGCGGAGCGGACCGAAATACTTCAGCATCATAATTGTCAATATCAGCCTGTCAATTATACATTGCTTTTATTTAGTAATTCAATGTGTTTAACAAAAGAAAGCGGATTTTATTATTTAATTTGGTAGCGTATTAATGTCGTATATGTTAATATAACGTTTAATGGATTGGTTCCCCGCAGCATTATTTATTTGCGGCATTAAGAGAGCAATTGCGGCTTTACATTTATTTATGTCCCGCGAAGGAGGATAAAAATGAAATACGAAAGACCTATGTATCTCGACGAGAGAGTGAAGACCGCGGAAAGTAAGATCAGATTCAATAAAAGCGCAGTCAAGGTACCGGTTCTTGAGCGCCCCATATCGATCAGGGAAAATTTCATACGCGCGTATAAACGGCAAAATCCGCTGTGGGTGCCCGACAGCAGAACCGATATTACCGGTGTAATGATAGCCGTCCTTACCGGAGCGGGTGAAGCGGACTGGTCGCGCAAGGACAGATACGACTGGCAGGACTGGTTCGGAGTACAGTGGACATTCGTTCCGGAGGCGGGCGGGCCGATGCTGAAGCCGGGCACCCAGTATCTCGACGATATTTTAAACTGGGAAAAGAAGGTGAAGTTTCCGGATCTTAATGATTACGACATTGAGGGACTGTGCAAAAAGTTTATGGAGACCTATGACAGAGAGAAAATACTTCATGTTAATATCGGGCTTGGCTGTACGGAACGGCTTGTGGCTCTTCTCGGCGGATATACCGAGGCTATGGTTGCCATGGCCCTGGAGCCGGACGCTGTCCGCGATTTCCTCAACGCTTTCGCGGATTTTGAGATAAAGGTTGTCGATAAGCTCTTACAGCATGTCCCGGTCGATATGATGACCTATAATGATGACTGGGGCACCGAACGCGACACATTTTTCAGCGAGAAGATGATGGAGGAAATCGTTTTCGAACCTACAAAAAAACTGTTCGGCCATATTAAGTCAAAGGACGTTTGCCTCGAGCACCACTGCTGCGGAAATATTAAAAGGTTTCTGCCCTATATGCTTCAATTGGGAGCCGATTTCATACAGATACAGGCCAGAGCGAATGACATTCGCGCATACAAAAAGAAATGGGGAGACGGTATCGGCTTCAACATCAACGCTATGCCCACCGCAAGCGACAGCGAGTCGGTAATAAAGTCGGTCCGCGATATGGTAGATAACTACGCTTCCGGCGGCGGAGTCTACGGTACGGTTTTCGCCGCGGAACCCGAGGCCATCTGGACCGCCACTACTGAGCTCTACTACTACAGCCGTGAATTTTACGAAGCTGAACAGGGGCAATAAAACAACTTGCTCCGACCGGATATTACATTCACCATACGCCGTCAGCGGCCATGCGTGCATAAATAGTGGGGCAGCAGAATGAACTGCTGCCCTGTTTACATGATATTTAACGTCAGGTCAGAGCATCGGGTTAGCGACGTTGTTAGTATCGAAGCTTTCTTTTATCCTGCGCAGCCACACATGATAGTTGCTGTAGAGAGGACCCAGCTGCTCTGCCGTCTGATTAAGGCAGCCCGGCATCTCCGCGTGAAAATGATCAGCTATGTCCGAGGCCCGGGCGCGGGCGGTGAATTTACCCACCTCCGGTCTTACAGAGGGGTTCGTTCGGTCGTACATAAACAGCAGCTCTATATGGGCGGAGTGGCCGTATTCCATCGGCACGATCTGGAAGCTTTCCGGGGCATCAAAAAGAATGCCGGTGTCCGTATAGTCGTGAATATAACTTGAAATCGACTCCCCGACCTCGCACATATGCCTTATTGAGTCGGCGCCGAGCTTTATCGGCGCCCATCCGCCGCCGAGGCGCAGGACGCGCTGAAGCACGCCGAATACCATGAAAAAGTCCATGTGCTCGTCCCACCAGCTCTCGATTTCCGGGCGAACCCGTACGCCGCCGTTCTCGCGGGCGACGTCTCCGAGTATGGTTTCCTCGTATTCGAGCTCCTCGACGGAGCGGGTCGCCAGATGTACAACGAGCGGCATGGCCATCTCCTCTTTAATGCCGCTGTTCCATTTTTCCCAAAAGGCGTTGGCTGAGTCGGTCATCATCAGCGTCATGGGCAGATAGAAGAATTTCTGCACAGTGGAGGCGATTTCCGCCTCGCCCAGCTTCACCATGGCGTCGCACAGGGAGCCGAGATCATTGAATGTAAATACCCTTACCTTGCTGCAGTCGCTGTCCAGATAAACTCGCTGGTGAGGGCTTACCCCCTCGGCACGGATTTCGCGGGGCCCCCTGCAGGGATCCAGAGCGATGGCCGCCCGGGTGACGATACCAAGCTGGCCGTGGATACCGAAGTAGCCCTTAACGATACCCCTCAAGCCCGGGCCCGGGCCGTCGGGGCAAAACCAGCCGGAGCCGGTCTGGAGAGAGCCGGTGCGGACTATCTCGCCGTCGGGAAGAACCATCTCAACGCCCAGAAGGTAGCGGTTTGCGCGGGACGTGCCGTGCTGCGTGTGGTTATCGCCGGACGTGCTGGTAAAATTGGCCAGCACCGAGCCGCCGGGCCCCACGGAGGCGGCGGTGTAGCTGAGTCCGCGGCGGCGGACCTCCGGGTAGAGCTGAACCTGACGGACGCCGGGCTCGATTACGGCGAAGCGGTCCTCCTCGTTTATTTCAATTATCCGGTTCATGCGCTTGAGGTGAATGATTACGGAGTTCGCGTGTTTGGCAAAGGCGTCGGCGCTGCAGCCTGACACCGTGGGGATGAAGGATATTCCGTAGCGGTTGCATATTTTTACTATGGCCTGCACCTCCTCGGTGCTGCCGGGAAGCAAAATGGCGTCGGCACTGTGGTATTCAAAGGGGATCTCAGGTGTCTTAACGCGGTTGCCGGAAAGGATGTGCTCCTTCTCGCTTATATACGCGTCGCCTACAACTGCAGCCAGCTCGCGGTACGCTTCTCTTGATAAGCTCATTTTCAGCCCCCCTTAAAGCGAGTCCGCCAGCAGCACGGTCAGGTCAAGGTACGGCATGGGATTGTCCCCGGCGCCCTCCAGCGACTGCCGACAAAACGGGCAGCATGATACTATAGCCTCCGCCCCGGTGGACATGGCCTCGCGGCGACGCTCTCCCGCGGTCCGGGCGGCGAAGTCCGGGTTTGCTTCGGTAGCGCCGCCCCCGGCGCCGCAGCAGAAGGAGTCCTCATAATTTCTGGTCATCTCGGTGAGCTCAACTCCGGGTATGGCACCGAGAACCCGGCGCGGCGCGTCATATACTCCGTTTTCGCCCCGCCGCCAGGTTTTGGGCGGCTCATGGAGCCCGAAGGGGCGTATAATCCCGTTCCAGGGCACATATGGCTCGGACAGCCTCCCCAGCATGCAGGGGTCGTGATAGGTCACCATAAGGGGCTCCCGAAATGCTTTCGGGGCTATACGGCCGGAGCTTATAAGCTCAGCGGCGACCTCGGTGATGTGCTTTGTCTCAAACTCTGTCCGCGCGAAGCGGGGGTAGCCGGAGCGGAAGGCGCCGAAGCACTCAGCGCAGGCGGTAATGACCGTTTTAATCCCGAGGCGGCGGAAGGTTTCGATGTTCCGCTCTATCAGTTCGGCGGCAGCTTCCGTCTGCCCGGTGCGCCAGAGAGACGCGCCGCAGCACCGCTCGTCCTCCCGCAGAAGTCTGAATTTAACGCCTCCGGCACGCAGGATTTTAACAGCCGCGAGTGCGGTGTCGCTGTTTTTATAGGCGGCGGCGCAGCCGATGAACAGCGCTGTGTCGGCGTTCCCGTCGTCCTCATAGTCTTTTGGCATCCAGGCGAAGCGCTCACCGTGAGGAAGACCGTAAATGTTATGGGTCCCGGCTATCCTTCGCGCCGTCTCGCGATGCGCCTTAGGCAGTTCTCCGTTTTTCGCGCAGTCGTCGCGTAAGGCGAGAATCGTGTCCAGAACCTCCATATCGCGGACGTTTTTGCAGTTAACGTCGCAGGCGCCGCAGCAGGTGCAGGTGTAGAGAAGCTCCTCGAGCCCGTCGCCGTATTGCAGCTTGCCGGTGAGTATCTCCTTGGCGATGCTTAAAAGACCCTGCCCGGAGTAAGCGTCGAAACCGTAGCGTTGATGTATCGGGCAGATCTCGGCGAAATCCCAGCCCTTCATTTTCGGCGCGAGTATCCACTTGCACTGGCCGCAATGGTTGCAGGAGTCCATTGTGTACTCGAAATCTTTCAGTTTATCCATATTGCACCCTCAAAAACAGAGTTTTCCGGGATTAAGTATTCCGTCCGGATCAAATATCTTTTTAAGCTTCCGCAGCGACTCCGTTCCGGTCCGGTCGGCGGCATAGACCATATCGGACAGCTTTCTGCCGTAGGGACGGTCGAAGTAGGCCCCTTTCGCGAAAAGCTCCTTCTCTGCGGCATCGCGGAATTCGTCGGCCTGCCGTGCCTCAACATGGGACGCAGCGTCATAAAACACATCGCATTCCACGCGGAAGGCCCTGCCCTGTACCTGAGGCTGCAGGGTAATGCCGGGAGCCGATCCGGGCCGCGGACCGCGCTCATGCTGTAATATCCTCAAGAGCGAGGGAGCTGCAACGGGCGGCGTGAGGAAGAGTATCTCACGCAGGCCCCCGCGCCTCATCTTCCACCAGGTTTCCCGGCTGTCACAGTCAAAGAGCAGCTTTTCAACGCGTTCCTCTATACCGTCAAGTCCGAAGGGAGCGGGTACGGCGCGCAGCCCCGCCTCCCGGCAGGCATCCTCAAGATAGCCCTGGTAGATAGATACCCGTCGCTCCGGGTAACGTTCATAGCCGCAGACGCGGCAGATCATCACCCAGGGCGGCAGATGTCGGCGGAGAATATCCGCCTCGGCCTCATCGCCTGAAAAGGCCGCGGCAAAGTTTACATCGTTTAATATGACGCAGTCATCAGGTATGCGCCTGCGCAGCAGCGTGTTGGCAAGGGAAGTGAGCTTTCCGGCCTCGTCGGCCTCGACAAAGCGCAGGCGGTCCAGGCAGGGAAGAAGCTCCGCTTTCAGCGTTGCCCAAGTGACGAAGCCCATAGTTCCCTGAGCGCCGGTGAAAAAGCGCAGAAAGTCAATAGCGCCGGGGCCCCAGGGGGTCACCATATCGGCCTTGAGCTCCTCCGCGGGGCCGGGGCCGGAAGCGGAGCCCGTTCGGAAATCATCACCGGTGCCGAAGACGATCTCCACATTGAGCAGCGGGTCGGTGTAGTCGTACTGATATTTAGCAGCCATTACAGCCTCCCGCTCCAGTGCGCTGGCCACAACGGATTTGTTCGCCCTCGGAAGAAACGGGTGGTTCAGACGCAAACCCCGGGCAGCGGCCGCCGGGATGAGCTCGCCGAAAGTAACTCCGGCCTCGACGCGCACATAGCGGCTGTATCTGTCTATCTTGAGTATCCGGCTCATTTTCTCAAAACAGACAGTCTCCGCTCCGGCGTTTTCCGACGCGCCGTGGATATGCGGAGCGCCGGAGCTCACCGGCACAAGGGCCGTCCCGTTCTCTCTTGCGGTGTGGATGATCGATTGCAGATGTTCTTTGCTCTCCGGGTAAAACATATATCCGATTCCCCTTTTTTCGGTGTCGCCGGGTTGCGCTTAAACTCGCCGCATCATACACCTCATGGCATTGCCGGGCTTATCTGCAGTATAGCATATTTCGCTTCATGTCGCGAGGGGGTGCACCGACCGGCTTTTTACGAACCGATGGGAGTTGTCATGACACGCCGGGCATGTTACAATCAGCATGGATTACATAGATTACCTATAAAAGAACAAAAGCTGACCGAGGGCCTGAGTCTGCCTTCTTATCCGCTGCGCTCTGCATCTGACGCGTGCCGTGCGTATACAATCTGCCGCTTAAACGCTGTATGTACTTTGTCACGGTAATCGTTCATCTATTTAGTGCAATACACAAAACCGGAGGTGTAATATGACTATCCAAAATCTAACATACTTTATTTCCGCGGCCAAGCATTTAAGTTTTACCAAAGCTGCGGAGGAGTGTCTTATTGCGCAAACGGCGATGAGCCGGCAAATAGCACTAATTGAAAAGGAACTGAATGTCAAACTGTTTTATCGTACAAACAAAAAAGTCAAACTGACTCCTGCGGGTGAAGCATTTTATATAGAAGCTCAGGAGATCAACAAGCGCTATCGTAATGCCAAATTCTTAGCGCGAAGTATTGATCTGGGCTTCAATGAGACACTCAATATCGGCTTCGGCATGTTCGAAACGCGAATAGTGTCGGAGCAGATTAAGCCGTTTTCGCAGCAAAATCCAAATGTTTCAATAATCCTTAATCAGTATCCCTACGACGTTCTTGTTAAGAATCTCGTTGAAAATAAATGCGATATTGTGTTTTGTCCGAAAAACAGGACGACCTTTCTCAAAGGTATAGATACGGTCACGGTGAAAAGCTACGAAAGGCAGATAGCCGTTTCAAAAAGCAATCCGATATCGCAA
>Ga0209510_1005628_pt1 | contig 10394 bp, 8 predicted proteins | sample BiotimSIPDNA_FD_185749 | JGI IMG/M metagenome (GOLD analysis project Ga0209510, IMG submission 185749) | Anaerobic biogas reactor microbial communites from Washington, USA - Biogas_R1 time_0 SIP DNA (SPAdes) (version 2) | ecosystem: Engineered > Bioreactor > Anaerobic > Unclassified | place...
CGGGTGCGGGAGGCTGACGGTTCACCCCCACGGGCGTGGGGACAACAACGCCGTGGTTCCGGCGCAGGCGAGGCCGTTCGGTTCACCCCCACGGGCGTGGGGACAACGTTGCCCGACTGTCTTTCGAGGTTCCCGGTGTCGGTTCACCCCCACGGGCGTGGGGACAACGCAATCGTTTTATATGGACTTGGATATGCATACGGTTCACCCCCACGGGCGTGGGGACAACAGGGCCATCGGTGCCGGATTGAATTTGAGCACCGGTTCACCCCCACGGGCGTGGGGACAACGTCGGTAATTTCCTTGACCATCCGGTTCCCGCCGGTTCACCCCCACGGGCGTGGGGACAACTGTTTATTCCCAGGACGAACATGGCGTAATCCCGGTTCACCCCCACGGGCGTGGGGACAACTGCTAACAATGTAGATTTTTTTACAAGATTACCGGTTCACCCCCACGGGCGTGGGGACAACGTGGGCGTCGAAGAAGGCGGTTGCTAGTGTAACGGTTCACCCCCACGGGCGTGGGGACAACATCGAGACGGAGCGGGCCGACCAGGACGCGCACGGTTCACCCCCACGGGCGTGGGGACAACAAGTTCTTGATGAAATCCTTGTAACCCTCGGACGGTTCACCCCCACGGGCGTGGGGACAACTTGTTGGTGATCCTGACCGTCCGGGCATCCACCGGTTCACCCCCACGGGCGTGGGGACAACTGAGGGGCCAGAGTATGGGCCCCTCACACTCCCCGGTTCACCCCCACGGGCGTGGGGACAACCGTGGACCATCCACTCGGGGCACGGGCTCCAACGGTTCACCCCCACGGGCGTGGGGACAACACCCTGGGCTCGGTGACGGGTGAGAAGTACACCGGTTCACCCCCACGGGCGTGGGGACAACGATACTTTGTGCGTAAAATCACCATCGTATTCCGGTTCACCCCCACGGGCGTGGGGACAACGTGGCGCTGGGCAGCCCGGTCCGCACTGTGGTCGGTTCACCCCCACGGGCGTGGGGACAACTCAGACCTGTTTCTCTCAAGGTCTGATGTATCCGGTTCACCCCCACGGGCGTGGGGACAACTTGATGGCGTCCAGCCAGTCCTCGCCCCATCGCGGTTCACCCCCACGGGCGTGGGGACAACATCACCTCGGAGAAGCCCAGGTCGGGGATCACCGGTTCACCCCCACGGGCGTGGGGACAACGTAATTGGAGAAACTACTCGCGGTTTGGTATCGGTTCACCCCCACGGGCGTGGGGACAACGGGGGGAGCCCCCCCTGTCCAAGGGTAAGGCCCGGTTCACCCCCACGGGCGTGGGGACAACCTTGGCTAAGCCCCAATTGAATCCGCCTCTCTCGGTTCACCCCCACGGGCGTGGGGACAACGCCCGCTTCACCGCCCGAACCTCCTCCGGCCACGGTTCACCCCCACGGGCGTGGGGACAACGATTTGCGCTATCCCCTCGAAAAACGGGTATGCGGTTCACCCCCACGGGCGTGGGGACAACGTCAGCGTGTTGGCCAAGCACTGAGCCCCCACCGGTTCACCCCCACGGGCGTGGGGACAACCCCCCCATAGTTAAATATTGGTGTTTACGGGCCGGTTCACCCCCACGGGCGTGGGGACTACGGTGTCACCTTCTCAGACCGGTTCGCCATCAACGGTTCACCCCCACGGGCGTGGGGACTACGACGAGGACGGGCTGACCCCCAAACAGGCCGCCGGTTCACCCCCACGGGCGTGGGGACTACTACACAACGTCAGGCTCGCCGTTGTTGTACTTCGGTTCACCCCCACGGGCGTGGGGACTACTGTATCCGGTAACAACTGCAAGTAGAAATATTCGGTTCACCCCCACGGGCGTGGGGACTACTTCCTGACATTTCTTGCCACAACTAACACCCCCGGTTCACCCCCACGGGCGTGGGGACTACGTCTTCTTCATCGCTATGGTCTCGATGAAGTCCGGTTCACCCCCACGGGCGTGGGGACTACAGGCACATTTAAGGTGATTGTAGAACTTATTTCGGTTCACCCCCACGGGCGTGGGGACTACACGTCCGAAGATACTCTCCAGAGGGACCCAGTCGGTTCACCCCCACGGGCGTGGGGACTACAGGCAGAGGGTGTCTCTCGCGGCGTGCCTGACCGGTTCACCCCCACGGGCGTGGGGACTACGGCGTATTCCTCGATCTTCGCAAGCGCAGCTTCGGTTCACCCCCACGGGCGTGGGGACTACCGCGCCCCGGCACGCGATCCATGGATAATAGCCGGTTCACCCCCACGGGCGTGGGGACTACCCTCATATATAACCCGATTCTCTCCCATGCCTCGGTTCACCCCCACGGGCGTGGGGACTACAATGGGTTGGGTATCTAATAGTAGTTCGTGTTCGGTTCACCCCCACGGGCGTGGGGACTACGTGGAACCGCACGTGGGCAGCCCTTTCAGGCCCGGTTCACCCCCACGGGCGTGGGGACTACGCCGGAGTTCTTCCGTATTTCTCCCCCGTGTACGGTTCACCCCCACGGGCGTGGGGACTACCACAATTAGCACCGTTCGGTCCATGTCGGTATCGGTTCACCCCCACGGGCGTGGGGACTACTCATCCACTACCACCCCCTGCCCAAGATAGGACGGTTCACCCCCACGGGCGTGGGGACTACACTGAAAGAATGCAGTGTTTATGGGACCCTTACTAAAAAAAGGCCCTCGAAGTCTTCAATCGACCGTGAGGTTTCGCCCCAACTCCGGATTTTATACCCTTGTTCCGTATTGCTTGAATGGATCATCAGACACCCGCCATCCTTGGCATGGCTGCATGCTTTCTCCCAAAGCCTGTCGCGGACTGAAGCAGGTGTTCTCCCCACAAATACTCCCGCCTTGGGTTCGAGGAACCAGCGGGTCAGTTCGCCCCTTAACGACGGGGATACCCGCTCAAGAATCAAGACTATCATTGGCTGCCTCCAGGCCGGTTTCCTCTACTGAATGAAGGCGTCCTCCACCGACAGTTCCGCTGACCGGGTCCCACAATTCTCCCGGTGCAGCAGCATCCTGATCATAGATATTTTTGTCAAGGCCCGCTTCTGTGGGTGCCATCAATGCTGACTGGATGTCAGGAATTATCTTTTCCAGCAGCCTGCATTCAACAAAAGCATCTCTGCACCCCATGCGCACCAGGCGCTCAAGGCCCTTATCCTTTCCTTCCGCCGCCGCCTTGAAGGCTATGGGTATGGTCACTTCCGTTTTGTAGAGATCCGCCACATCATACACGAACGAAAGCATTTTCCCGGTGTGAATGAAGCCAAGGGCCGGCGAGAATCCGGCTGATACTATGGCCGCATGGCAAATTCCATAGAGGCACGAATTAGCAGTGGACAGGGCCCTGTTTACAGGATCGGCATTTTCCCAACTGTCCCTTTTGTAGTTCCTCCCTGTCCAGGGGACGCCGGTTTCCCGGGAAGCTTTGGCATAGGCTTCCCGGACCCGGATCCCCTCCATGCCCCGAATTTGCTGGAGTGTCAAATCCGGGGCAAGTTTTTCCGAAAACCGCATCTGGTACATATTCCGTATTACGTTCATACGACAGCTGTCATCAGCCCATATGCGCGCGTGGTGCAATAAATTGGCCGCGCTGCGGGTCTCACCCATTCCGAGGGCGTAAAACCTCACCCCCTGTTCACCGCACCAGGCCACAAGGCATCCATGATCCGCCAGCACCGATACCGCAGCATGGGTGATGGAAACGCCGGGACCGAGCATCAGGAGAGCCAGGTTCGCACAGGGGACAGGCACTTTTCCGGCAGCATCGTGAACCGCAATGGCCCTGGCATCCTGGTCGACTTTGCAGTGTTCGAGGTAAAGGTAGCTCCAGCCGTCCCGGAATTTCGGGAGCACATGAAGGTCCTGAACCCTCAAGAGGATTACTCCTTTCTCAAGACACTTGCCGGGGCCAGGGAGAGGAGACCGAAGCCGAAAGCCTTGGCTGAGCCTATGCCCCGGACAACAGTCTGAAGGAAAGCCCTTTCGTCCGTCACCTCCAGCAAGCCTTCAAAGAGGACAGAGAGATGAGTGGTCATGCTTTTTCCTTCCCCCTTGCCCCTGCGGCCGGTCATTTTGCCCTCGGGACGGACTTTCACCGGGCAGCATGGACCGTCATTTCCTTTTTCCATTAAGAGGGCAAATCCTCCGGGCAAACCCTTTTCCCGTTCGTTCGACTTCCTCAGAAGCCATTGAATCTGCTCTTCTTCCCGGAACAGCTCCACCCGTTTCCCCTTCATGGGGTCTTCCCTGTTTCCGATTCTTTTTGTGGGGTTTGCCCGAAGCCGGAAGGCAAAGCGGTTTCCTTTCCGTATTTTGTCGAGAACCGGCATCACATCCTTGTATTCATACGAAACTCCCGCACGACTGTCGAGGTAGCCGTCAATGCGGTCGAGGAAAGACCAGTCCGGCTCGGCCAGGGATTGAACGTAAATTTTGACAGTACCGTCCGCTTTCGCTGAGGTTTCCGTACGAAAGAGAACACCGAATTCTTCCCTGGCATCGCCTGGATTTTTGTTTCCAGTGTCGGGGAAGGCACGCATCAGCGTCCGGTGCATTTCATAGGGATGAAGCAGTTCGCTCATGGCCCTCCGCGAACGGGGATTCAACAGAATGCGCGAAAGGTACAGATTCATGAAATCCTCCTTTCAAGGATCTTGAGCGGTCCCGTGTCAATTTCGATCCTTCTGCATCTCCTGTAGTCATACAACCTCATCTGGTTGAGCCGAAGGGCGTCCTGCCGTTCATATTCACCCTCCTTGGATTCCACCCAGGCGACAAGCTTTTTCGGAGGGCGCGCGGCGGATTTCGGAGAAAGGGGAGGTACCCATGGCTCCCGGGAAAAGGCGTCTTCGGCATTTTCATATTCTTCGGCTAACCGTTCAAAGGGCGGGCGGGAAGGCACGCAGGACTTGCGCCCCAGGGAAACCGGCCAAAAGGGCGACTGCAGATTCCCAGGCCATGGGCTTTCCCGCACCGTTCCCGCAATCTGCCCGAGGAGTTCTTCGCTCCCGCTCGATAACGCAACCAGAAACGAGGCATCGTGGAGATAATCCCGGGGCGAAATGATTGTGCTCTCACTATGTTCCATGGCTGTAGCAAGGGTTGAAGCCGTCCCTCCACCGTGTTTATACTGGCCGCCCGCCGTCAGATGGTAACCTGTCACGGTGTGGTAGTCGGTGGCCATGATGCCCGGCCGATCAATCCGAACGGAAAACTCGACCTCATGATCCAGCATTTCAAGAGTTTTGTCTTTCCGCTTCAGCCCCAAAGCACAGCCGATAAGACCGATCACCCCTGATTTTGTCGGTTCAGCTGCGCTTTCCCTGACATCCCAGCGGGATCTGGTGCCCCAGGACTGCATGGGACCTTCCAGGCGAAGCAGCAGGATCGGCCTAGTCACAGGCCATCACCGCTTCCTCCACTTCTTTGAGGAGTTGTTCCAGATTTTCTGAAGAAGCAACATCCAATATTCTTATTTCCCTGTCTTTCGAAAGAAACAGCCGCTTGACGGCCTTGAGGGAATACATATTGGTAAGGTCTTCACACTCTTTTTTGAGCCGCTTTGCGGATTCCTTTTCAATTCCGTCTCCCAGCTTAGGGTTAACGGGAACGGAGAAGGCATTTGCATAGCTCACGGGCAAATTGGCGTCCCGTATCTCTATCCAGACAAGGCCCGGCCACTGATGGGCCGCAAAAGTATTCTGTTTTCCGCTGGGGGTGACGGAGCATGCCGCTTCGATCAATGCCTTTACCGCCCGTGCTGCGGTCGCCCTGGCCTCTTTTTCGGCACCCGGCAGGACTTCCCGCCGGAAAGCCCTGCCCGTGAGATTGTCCACAAGCCCCTCGATATGGACGTTGAAATATTTATAGTAGCAGGCGGAATTGAACTCCACGTCGCCGATCATGTCCGCTCCGGCTCCGGCGTCATCATCGGACGACCTCTCCAGATCGTCCATGGCGGTGTAGTAATCGAATTCATGATCCACCTTGTGGGTGCTGATTGCGTGAGCGAACTGGCATGCAGCTTCCACATCGACAAAAGCTTCGCTCGTTACCATGCGGCCGAAAAGAGCGATATCCACCGCCATGGGGCGAAATCCCCTGTCCGCAGCTTTTTCCTGAAGATCTTTCGCCTTCACCTTTTCAAAGTTCTTCGCCGTTTTCGCCTCCATGGCAGCTTCATAAAGAACATCGGCCACCGCATCGATGTCAGCATCATTGAGGAACATGGTCTGAGCGGTTCTGTAATAACCGCTCTTGTTCTCTTTCTGTTCGGTGCCCTCTTTGTTTCCGAAACCGCTGGTTTTTAGGGCTGCCATCTTGGCCATTTCCTCATCCAGGCCCTTTTCCAGCAGCCTGTTCTTCACAAGTTCAGGAAGCATCCGGGTCCTGGTTCCCAAAATTCCGGCCATTTTTTCAGAGAACACATCTGAACGGCGAACGGTGCGCTTGAGGCACTGGCTCGAAATCCTGGCGCGTTTGAAGCCGCCGAAGACAGCTTCTTTGGGGCTTCCCGAATCGTCACGGTTAAGATTGCTCGGCGCATGGTTCTGCAGCATGTGAACTTCTACAAGCATGGCTATCAGTCCTTTTCTTCCTGGATTTTTGTGGTTTCACCGTCATTCTCCGCAGTGAAAAAACTGCCCGCCCATTTTTTCTGAACCCACTTTTCTTTCGAGTTCCAGTTTTTTACATGCCTTAAAAGAAGAGGCCAATCAATGCCTATTCCCTTTCCGGCCGCGTAACGGACCATCTGGCGCAGCCTGTAGGGAAAATCACCTTCCCCGGTATAGGAGTCATATTCGGAGTCAAGAAGAATATGAAACCTTCTTTTCAGCGATTCGCTTGCTGCCCCGGAAGCAACGGCTCTTTTCCATGTCAAACCGAAGTCGCCCTGGCTTCGATGACGCCCTGCCCGAATATCAATGGTTTTATACTGGGCGAGAAGGCCGGCCACCAAAAAGGCGACGGCGTCGGATGAAACGCCATAGGTCAATCCCACCAGCCAGGGGCACCGCCCTTCCACCGGGTCCCGCTCGCCGCACCCCCTTCTCAGTTGGGCAAGTTCGCCGCTCCCAAGCCTTTCGACCCGCTCGATAAAATCATTCTCCGGGTGCATTTCGTTCGTCATCACACAACCTCCCCGATGATTGCCATAATTCTTCCTCTCAACCTGGTTCGTGAATTCACCAGACGAGCAAGAGCATCACTGTCAGCATCCATATCTTTCGCTGCAAGTTCAAACTGTTCAAGGGCGAGTCTTCGAATGGCGCTGCGCCAATCCTTTGCGGCGGAATTGATTGTGTCGGCATCCTCGGCAGAATCCGGCGGAAGAGAAGAGATTCTCTGCATCAGTTCAAAAAAAACGCTTTCCAAACCCTGCCAGAAAGCCTTTTCACTCCGGTCAACAAGAGCGGCGAGAGCATTCTTGTTTCCTTCTCCTCCCCGGGGATACAGGTTTTTAATACATGACCGCAGAAAATATGAGGCCTGGTCAGCCTTGTCGAGTTCGTTCTGTACCAAAGCGCCGAGTCTTGTGGAGATTCCCAGATTTGAAGGAATCACCAAAGACGATTTCACCCATTCGAAGATTTTCATCTTCATGTCCGTTCTCATGCCATAGATATGAACAATGATTTTCTTGTCTTTCCCGGAAAGCAGGAAAGCCTGTTCCACTACATCGGATCTTCTGAAAGAGACCTTGCTATCACCGGAACCACGGGATAATTGGTTCAGGAGAACGAGAGGGCCTGAATCCCTCCAAACAGGACGATTCTCCCTCATCCTGACCGGCGTTATTTTGTCCTTGTCAAATCTGTAGGCGATATTGGGATCGCGCCATTCCATTCTCGTACTGTCACCCTTTTTGAATTTCATCTTTCGGACAACGATCCCGCCCCCGCAGCCATTTTCCGGAATCAGCTGAATCTGGCGGGGGCGCCAGGTCAAGGCCTCAGGGAGTGTAGCCTGGGATCGATCTCCCCCGGGAGAACGATCATTCCGCCACGCTATTTTTCCATCTCCATTTTCCTGACTGCGTGCAGGAATGATATTCATCATAAGGGTTTCGAATATTGTGTTCCCTGAAGGGAGAGTGTAAAGGGCAGGTGCTCCGTTGATCGAGGGACTCAGACCGGCTCCCCCGGAAGTCATGAAGGGGGCAATTGTAGTCAGAAGCCCGGCCGCTTCAGGGGCTGAAACGGAAAAATCCTGTTCATTCCCGTGGTGCCAGATCATCGCATTTGTTCCGCTTGGTACCGCAGGAAACATTCCTGCGAGGGCCTTTTCCGGTTCATCCGCCATTTTCATCTGGAGGAAGGGGCGTTCAGGATGAAAGAGATCGAATACATCACCGCACATTTCCACATACTGTCGGATCATCCCAATATCAAACTTTCCTTCACGAAGAAGCTGTTTTAGATCGGGGGGAATCTCCGGCCTGCGCCCGGCACTTATCAGCATATCCAGAACAAATGCTGTCAGGAGCCTGTACATCCCGAATTCGACGATTGGCGCATTCGCCCTGATTTCTTTCAGTTCATGGGCTCGTTCAAGACAGTCCAGAATTCCCAGTTCCTCCGATTTCCCAGACAGGGTAATCACAGGCAGCCACGGTTCGGTCAGTGTATTAAATGAATATTGATTCATTCCACCCTCCCGGCCAGAAGGCCCAATTGGTTGTTGTATGAAACCTGGAACCTTTTTCCGTTTTCTTCGCCCATCCACATCCCTTCCGGGTTCAAAGGCAGAAGAACAAGTCCGCGCAGTTTTCCTTTTGCCTCTACAGCAGGGAAAAAACCAGTGCACGGTGAAAAATAGGGCAGGTACGGTGGCAGTTTCACCGTATTTTTATAAATCTCCCTTACGCGGGCCATAGATACGGCTCCCTCAGAGAGTTTTGCAATCTGCGATTCGTCCACAAGCAATGCCGTACGGTCATTTGCTCCGAGACGCGTTTTCGCCCGCCATCCGTTTCCGTCATCGCTGTCATCCCCCACCGGGTCGTTTCCAACCGGATAGTAATATCTCCTGTCCGGAGATCTGAGTGCAAATTCAGCTCCCTTTTTTTGGAGACAATGAGTATCCGCTTCCCACTCAAGGTCAGCCTTTTCAATAAGAGCGGAGGAAACTCCGTCCTGCTGTATAGTATCCGTCCCGTAGCAGATCTCGATTACAGTCCTGAAATCGCCTGGAAGGGAGAGTTCTTTTCTGTCCGAAAGAAGCGCCAAGGTCCGCAGCAGCGGTTTTTTCGCGTAAACAAAGCCGGTGCCCCCGAAAAAAGGTTCTTTTCCGTGGCAGACATCGGGGGTAAGAACGAAGAGCACGGGATCTTGGTCTCTTCGACGGTGCCTGTGCTGCCTGCCGCTTCTCTGAAGAAGAAGGTCGATGGGGGCGATTTCGCTGATCATGTGATCGAAATCGACGTCAAGGCTCTGCTCCACAACCTGGGTCGCCACAAGAACGAATTTTTCGGGCCGTTGAGCCGTATCCTTTCCGAAGAGTTTAAGAACCTTTTCAGTAATTTTCTGGCGGTCGGAAGCTGTGAAGCGTGCATGAAAAAGCATCTTCTGTTCCGGAGGAAGGTCAAGTTCACGATATACTGCCTGGGCCTGCCTGACGGTGTTTACAATGACACAGCAGCATCCTCCGCCGCAGACAAGCTTCTGCGCCTTTTCGGCAGTCCCCTCGGCATCTCCCAGAAGACCCGGAAGCAATTCAATCCCGAGTTTTTTTGTCATCGAGGCCGCAGTGGAATAGCAGCGGGCCTCTTTTCCGGATTCCGCCACGGTTACAAGAGGGTAGGGGGCCTCTTTTCCGGGGGATCCGCCGGAAGCTCCGTAGGCTTCAATCATTTCTCCCCGCTGCCGGGACGACAGGGTTGCGGAAAGGAGAATCACAGGTATCTCAAGGCAGGAGCACCACTGGAGGAGGCGGCAGATGATGGCGCTCATGTATGCGTCGTAGGCGTGAACCTCATCGATCACGAGCACTTTGTTTTTGAGACCATAGAGCCGCAGAAAACCGAATTTTGCATTCATTCCTGCAAGCATGGCCTGGTCGATGGTGCCCACACCGTGCTCAGCAAGCATCGCCCTCCTGGTTGGCCTGAACCAGACGTCTGCGAGAGAAGCATCTTCCCGCGACTCGCCAATCTCCAAAAGGCTTTTGGGTTCATGTTCGTCGCGAAGCCAGGCCATTCCGTGAATAAGCTTTACCTTTACCGGTCCTCCGCTGCTCCCGAGGTAGGCATCCCTGTATCTCAGAAAAAGCGAATCGCTCGTCGCCATGGTCGGAAGGGCCATGTACATTCCCGAGCAGTCAGCACCTTTCCATTTTTCAGCGAGAAT
>Ga0209510_1005629_pt1 | contig 10393 bp, 4 predicted proteins | sample BiotimSIPDNA_FD_185749 | JGI IMG/M metagenome (GOLD analysis project Ga0209510, IMG submission 185749) | Anaerobic biogas reactor microbial communites from Washington, USA - Biogas_R1 time_0 SIP DNA (SPAdes) (version 2) | ecosystem: Engineered > Bioreactor > Anaerobic > Unclassified | place...
ATGGGTTGATTTGGTAGAGAGATGGCTCGGAAGGTACGGATAGAATATGCTGGGGCATGCTACCATGTGATCAATCGTGGGAATTACCGCAGTTGGATCTTTGACAGCGAGGGAGCGCGGGTGAGCTTTCTGAAGTGTTTGCAGGAAGCATGCGAAGGGATGGGCTGGCGGTTGCATGCATGGGTATTGATGGGCAACCACTTTAATTGACATCATACATTTGGCCGATTTGGGATCGTAGGGATCTGGGGTGGATTCCAGGATTGGTATCGTAAATTGTGCTTATTACGGTGGAATAGAAGGAGGTTTTCTCACGAAGGCACCAAGGCACTAAGGATGAGTTTCTTTGTGAGCTTGGAGCCTTGAGGCGAAGCCGGGCGAGAGATAGAAATTCTCGGGTGGGATTAACAGGATGAAGAAAAAGAAGAGGTTCTCGCGCAGAGGCGCGGAGAGGCAGAGGGAAGAGCGGATCGGTGGGGACGCCTCGCCCTACCTTGGATATCGGGGATTTCAGGCGAGGGGGAGTGTATTCAGACGCCGGGAGTCTTATGGGTGTAGGGCAACCCAGTTGAGTAAGCGGCCTGTTGCGGGTAGGGATGAGCGCCCCCGCTCATCCGCAAGCGATTGAACGGCTGGGGAATAGAGGATGGCTGAAGCCACCCCCTCCAGAAGATTGTATCCGGCCGGGATGGGACCCACTTTACTTGGAGTTTTTTTATGAACGTGACTGTTTCGAAGTTGGGAGATGGGCCCGGAGGGATCTTTCCCTGATTCGGGTCTTGTCAGGTGGATCGGCGGTCGCAATATGGTGGCCTTTTTTATTCCTGAAATGACTCCAGATCTCTTTGTTCCCCGTATCTGCAAGGAATTTTCGTTGCAGGTGGTTCATGTATCGGCGCTTGCGCGGCTTCTCGCGGAGGGTGCCACCGTGCCTTTTATCGCACGGTACCGCAAGGAGGTGACGGGCGGAATGGATGAGGTGGTGATTGCGTCGGTGCGGGACCGCCTGGCGCAGTTGAAGGAGATGGAGGAGCGGCGCGAGTTTGTGATACAGTCGATTAAGGAGCGAGGGTTGATGACGGATGCGCTGGAGCGGAGTCTGCGTGAGGCTGAGACGCTGGCGCGTCTGGAGGATATCTATCAGCCGTTCAAGCCGAAGCGGCGCACGCGGGCGCAGGCGGCCCGGGAGAAGGGGCTCGAACCGCTCGCCCAACTCCTGTGGGATGGGCAGGATAAGCCGGGTGTGAGTCCGGAAGCGGAGGCTGCGGCATTTGTCTCGGCGGAGCATGAGGTGGTGGATGCGGCCGCGGCGTTGGCGGGTGCACGGGATATCATCGCGGAGTGGGTCAATGATGATGCGGACACCCGGGCGGAGTTGAGGGAATACTACCTCAAGCATTCGGTGCTGTCCTCGAAGGTGATCAAGGGGAAGGAGGAGGAAGGGGCGAAGTTCCGGGACTATTTTGACTGGTCCGAACCGGTGGATAAGGCACCGTCGCACCGCATTCTGGCGATCCGGCGCGGTGAGGCCGAAGGGTTTTTGTATATGTTGGTGCGTCCGGACGAGGAGACGGCATTGGGGATGGTCAAGCGCCGTTTTGTGAAGGGATCGACGCCCTGCGCGGCGCAGGTGGCCGAGGCGGTGGAGGACGGGTTCAAGCGCTTGTTGTCGGTGTCGATGGAAACCGCTGTCCGCATGGAACTCAAGAAGCGTGCGGATGTGGAGGCGGTCCGGGTGTTTTCGGAAAACCTGCGTGAGCTGCTGCTGGCTCCGGCATTGGGTGGAAAGCCGGTGCTTGCGATTGATCCGGGCTTCCGCACGGGCTGCAAAGTGGTGGTGCTCGATGCACAGGGCAAACTGATTTTCGACACTGTTGTGTATCCGACATCCGGGGAGTATCAGCGCGAACAGGCCGCAACGATCGTAGCGGGGTTGGTGCAGCGTTTCCAGGTGAGTGCGGTGGCGATTGGCAATGGAACAGCCAGCCGCGAGACTGAAAGCTTTGTGCGGGGTCTGGGCTTGCCTGCATCGGTGGCGATCGTGATGGTTAACGAGAGCGGGGCCTCGATCTACTCGGCGTCGGATGTGGCCCGTGAGGAGTTCCCCGAAAAGGATATCACAGTAAGGGGGGCGGTCTCGATCGGGCGGAGGCTGATGGATCCGCTCGCGGAATTGGTCAAGATTGATCCAAAGTCGATCGGGGTGGGGCAGTATCAGCACGACGTGGATCAGAAGATCCTCAAGGAGTCGCTGGAGGACGTGGTGTTGAGCTGTGTGAACAGCGTCGGTGTCGAGGTGAACACGGCGAGCAAGCAGTTGCTGTCCTATGTGTCCGGGCTCAATGCGCGGCTTGCGGGTGAGATCGTCAAGCACCGCGAGTCAGTGGGTGCGATCGGCAGCCGCAAGGAATTGTTGAAGGTGTCGGGAATCGGCCCGAAGGCATTTGAGCAGGCGGCCGGTTTTTTGCGGATCCGCGGCGCGAAGCATCCGCTGGATGCGAGTGCGGTACATCCGGAGCGCTACGCACTGGTCGAGCAGATGGCGGCGGATTTGGGTGTGAGTGTGGCGGATCTGATCAGCAGCGATGCCTTGCGCAAGCAGATCAAAGTGGAGCGCTACGTATCGGAGGATGTTGGCTTGCCGACCCTCAAGGATATCCTCAGCGAGCTGGCCCGGCCGGGGCGTGACCCGCGCGAGCAGTTTGAGGTGTTTCAATTCCGTGAGGGGGTCGAGAAGATCGATGATCTGCGTGAAGGAATGAAGCTGCCGGGGATCGTGACCAATGTGACCGCTTTTGGGGCTTTTGTGGACATCGGAGTCCATCAGGATGGGTTGGTCCATGTGAGCCAGCTTTCGGACAATTTTGTGAAGAACCCGGCGGATGTGGTGAAGGTCGGGCAAAAGGTCCAGGTGACGGTGACCGAGGTGGATATCCCGCGCAAGCGGATCGGCCTGTCGATGAAAACCGCTCCGGAAAAGGGCGCGACACCGGGGCGCAGTGATGCGCCGGGTTCTCCGCAGGGTGGAGCCGGGCATGGCGGGCGCGGGCCAAATGGCCGCCCGGGGTCGAGTGGAGGAAACCGTCCCCCGTCGGGTGGCGGCAACCGTCCGTCTTCCGGAAGAGGTGGGGCCTCGTTCGGTGGCGGGCTTGGGGATGCTTTTGGCAAGCTCGGACTGTAGGCGGGTTGTTAGGTGTCGGATGGATAAGGATCTCTTCTGAGACGAGGCGGATGCATCGCCGTGGATTTAACCTGCGTGGATCCGTTGAAATCCCCGGTTTTTGGAGTATGGATGGGCTCAAGGATTAACCGATAACCATAACCATCAATACAAGGAATCAACGATATGGCACTTCAACCAGGAACCCAGGCCCCCGATTTTGTTCTCAAATCCAAATCCGCAACCGGATTGGATGATATCCGGCTATCCGACCAGTTTGGAAAGAAGCCGGTAGTTTTGTTGTTTTTTCCCTTCGCATTCACGGGAGTGTGCACCGCTGAGATGTGCACGATCCGCGACACACTGAACGTGTATGGAAGCCTGGGGGCGACCGTCTATGGAATCAGTGTGGACAGCCCGTTCGCGCAGGAAGCGATGGCGCAGAAAGAAGGCCTGAATTTCCCGCTGTTGAGCGACTTCAACAAGGAAGTGTCTACGGCCTATGGGGTGCTCTACGAGGACTTCATAGGCTTCAAGGGGGTGTCCAAGCGCGCCGCTTTTGTGATCGGCAAGGATGGCAAGATCGTCTTCAGCAGCTATTCGGATGATCCGAAGGTGGTCCCGGATTTTGATCAGGTTCAGGCCGCTTTGAAGTCGCTTGGGTGAACCGGTGCTTGTCAACCGCTGAAGCTTCATACAACCTGTTTCTCCTCATGAGTCCGTTAACTGATCCTTTTCGCGTGTTACGTCCTCTGACGGGTCCGGATGGAACCCGTCTCGGCAGCTATTATTCGCTGCCTGAGCTGGAGAAACAGGGTGTGGGCCCGGTCTCGCGTTTGCCGGTGAGTATCCGGATCGTGCTGGAGTCGGTGCTGCGCAACTGCGATGGCCGCAAGATCAGTGAGCGGGATGTGAAGACCCTGGCGAACTGGAACGCACGGCAACCGGAGGCGGTGGAAATACCGTTTGTGGTGGCCCGGATCGTATTGCAGGATTTCACGGGTGTGCCCTTGCTGGTGGACCTCGCTGCAATGCGGGATGCCATGAAGGAGAAGGGTGGCGACGCGAAAAAGATCGAGCCGCTCGTTCCGGTTGATCTGGTGGTTGACCATTCGGTCCAGGTGGACCGTGCCGGAAGCGATCTGGCCTTTTCCTCGAACCTGAAGTATGAGTTTGAGCGTAACCGCGAGCGGTACGAATTCCTCAAATGGGGTCAGCAGGCTTTTGAAACCTTCAGTGTGGTGCCTCCCGGCATCGGGATCATCCATCAGGTGAACCTCGAGCATCTCGCCCGGGTGGTTTTTGCTCTGGGCGAAGGCGCGGATCGGGTGCTTTACCCCGATACCGTGGTCGGCACGGATTCCCACACCACCATGATCAACGGTCTGGGTGTGGTGGGTTGGGGTGTGGGCGGAATTGAGGCCGAGGCCGGCATGCTCGGTCAGCCGGTCTACTTCCTGACGCCCGAGGTGATCGCAGTGAACCTGACCGGCACCCTCAGGGAGGGAGTGACGGCCACCGATCTGACCTTGCGGATCACGGAGATGCTGCGCCAGCGTAAGGTGGTCGGAAAGTTTGTGGAGTTCATCGGCGAAGGAACCGCCGCGCTGAGCTTGGCTGACCGGGCCACGATCGCGAACATGGCCCCTGAGTATGGTGCGACCATGGGCTTTTTCCCAGTGGATGGGAAGTCAACCGATTACCTGCGCAAGACCGGCCGGGATGAAGCGCAGATCGCGTTGGTGGAATCCTATTTCAAGGCACAGGGATTGTGGGGCGTTCCCAATAAGGGCGACATTGCGTACACGGATGTGCTCGATCTGGACCTCGGTTCGATTGTGCCCTGCGTATCGGGCCCAAAGCGCCCGCAGGACCGCATCGACTTGCCGGATCTCAAGGGGAAATTCGATCAGCTGTTGAAGGCTCCGGTTGCACAGGGCGGGTTTGGCAGGTCCGAAGCCGATGCCAGACAGCCGGTTACGGTGAGTTTTGGGGAAGATTCGGTCTATCCCATGCGTGGATCGGGTGAGGAAGTGCTCACGGATGGGTCGGTGGTGATCGCCGCTATCACGAGCTGCACGAACACCAGCAACCCGGATGTGATGATCGCAGCCGGATTGGTGGCCCGCAACGCGGTTGCGCTCGGGCTGAAGGTCAAGGATAGTGTGAAGACCAGTCTCGCTCCGGGTTCCCGGGTCGTGACCGATTACCTCACTTCGACCGGATTGCAGGATAGTCTGGATGCACTCGGCTTTAATCTGGTCGGCTATGGTTGCACGACCTGCATCGGCAACAGCGGTCCACTGGATCCGGCGATTGAGCAGGCCATTCGTGACCGTCAACTGGTGGTGGCGAGCGTTCTTTCCGGAAACCGGAATTTTGAGGCGCGCGTCCATAGTATGGTGAAGGCCAACTTCCTGATGTCTCCGCCTCTGGTGGTCGCCTTTGCCTTGGCCGGGAGGGTTGACATTGATTTCGACGCCGAGCCGCTTGGAGTGGGCAAAAATGGTCGCCTGATCTATTTGCGGGATGTGTGGCCGACGAAAGAAGAGATCGATCGGCTTGTAGAAGAAGCGGTGCGTCCTGAGCTGTTCAAGGAGCGCTACAGCACCATTGATTCCGCGAACGAGCAATGGAAAGAGGTGAAAGCACCGGGTGGGGCGGTTTTCGCATGGGATGATGCGAGCACCTACATTCAGAAACCGCCATTTTTCGACGGCTTTGGAAAGACTCCGTCCGCGATTGAGCGATTGGAAGGGATGCGGGCATTGGCGTTGCTGGGAGACTCAGTCACAACGGACCACATTTCACCGGCTGCATCGATTCCACCGGAGAGTCCGGCGGGCCGTTACCTCATCGAACGGGGAGTGGAGCGCAAGGACTTCAATTCGTATGGATCGCGTCGTGGAAACGACCGGATCATGACCCGTGGAACCTTCGGCAACGTGCGGATCAAGAATGCACTGGCCGGGGATAAGGAAGGCGGCTTTACCCGCCTCATGCCGGACGGGCAGGTGATGCCGATTTTTGACGCGTGCGATGCCTATGGGCAACGTGGGGTGCCCCTCATCGTGTTCGCCGGGCATGACTATGGCATGGGCAGCTCGCGCGACTGGGCGGCCAAGGGAACCGCTTTGCTCGGGGTCAAGGCGGTTGTGGCAAGGAGTTTTGAGCGGATCCATCGCAGCAACCTGATCGGTATGGGGGTGCTACCCCTGCAGTTTGAAGATGATGCCTCGTGGAGCAGCCTTGGATTGACGGGCGATGAAGTGTTCTCGCTGCCCGAACTCAACGATGGGGTGAAGCCGGGTCAACACATGCAGTTGCATGTGGAGTCCCGGGATGGAACCTCCCGCATCATTCCCTTGCTGCTCCGGATTGATACGCCGATTGAGGTCGATTACTACCGGCACGGCGGCATACTGCCATTCGTGTTGCGCGAGTTGATGGCCTGAGTCGCATCATCAGAGTCTGCGGTGATCATGGGATTTGGATACATTGATAATTGCAGCAGGTGCTTTCGATAAGTATGAGGTTTCTGCAATCTGTCGCAGGGAATTGTCGATGTGGTTGTCGGAAATAGTCATGCTGGTTTTGAAACCCCAGCTGCCAGGTAACTATGTCTTTTTTTACTTGAAATGCTTCATTAAATGTTTCTGATTGGCGCTGCAATCCCATTACAGGCAGTATAATACGAATCATACCACGATTTGATTGCATTGAGATTTTGCATCCATCATAGTAGGTTTATGTTGAAGCATTATATCAGGATGATGTATCCTGTGATTCCGTTTATATTGGTATTACTGTTGTATTCACAGGTGCTTTCACATGGTTATGTTGCGTTTGATGATGATATATACATCTACAATAACCCAATGGTTGTGAGAGGATTGTCATGGGATGGAGTGTTGTGGGCATTTTCGGATTATCGAGTTGGAAATTATCATCCGTTAACATGGATTTCCTACTTTATTGATTATGAATTATTTGGAAACAATTCTGGTGCTTTTGCTTTTGTAAACGCGATTATTCATGCGCTAAACTCAGCTCTTGTTTCAATGCTGATATTTTACGTTATTGGATCTCGGATGCATGCTGTTGTTTTTGGTATGGTATTTGCCGGACATCCAGTGTTGATAGAGAGTGTTGCGTGGATATCACAGAGAAAGTCTGTTTTGGCTACGCTATTTGTATTGCTTTGTATATTGTTGTATTTGGAAGCGTCTCGAAAATGTTCTATAAGCAAGCGTATAGTGTATTATTTGTTGTCCTTGCTCATGTATTTAATGTCATTGTTGTCCAAAGGAATGTATGTCACTTTGCCAGTGTTGTTGGTGTTGATTGAAATGATTAGGATTTGTGGGCAAAAGAATCTGTTTGAAAATAATAGATTTGGCTTTTATAATGTAGATGCAAAGTCTGTCGCTTTTCGTAGTCTTCCATATTTGTTATTGTCTATATTGTTTTGTTTTATAACCTATTTTTCTCAAGTATCTGGTGGCGCTGTTGCATCGATTGAGGCGGTTCCATTGATTGGACGTATTCAGAATGTATTTTATGGATATTCTTGGCATCTGTTTCATTTTATTCATCCGATTGATCTATCGTTTTTCTATCCGTATATTGATAATATTGATGTTGTGGTAACGGGTGCTCAGTGTTTACTATTGGCTACTGTAACTGTTGGTTTTTATGTATTTCGTTCGTTGATTTCTTATAGACCATTTATAGGATGGTTGTTTTTCTTGATCTGTCTAGTTCCGGTTATTGGTATTGTTCATATAGGATCACACGTTTATGCTGATCGCTATATGTATGGTCCGATTATTGGACTATTGTTTGTTTTTTCTGGGATTACAGAAGCTTTTTATAAGCATCGATTCAAACGATTGATTTGGTATTTCTGGATTGTATGGATATCATTTTTGTCATTTTCATCCTGGCAGTATATTCGAAATTGGAAGGATTCTATTTCTCTTGCGGAAGATGCATATATTAGCGGAATTAGGGACCCGGCAGTATATTGTGTTCTCGCCAATGGTTTACGTGAGAGAGGAGATTACCTGCAATCAAGAGACGTTCTTATGAAAGGGCTTGAATCATCCCCATTTGATGCAACGCTTCTGAACGGGCTCGCGTTAACAGAATCCTATTTTGGAAACTATTCTGTAGCAGTTGATCTATTGGAGAAGAGTGTTTCAATTGAGCCAAAAAGTGGAGTTGGGTTGACTCTTTTGGCTTTGATGTATTATGAGATAGATCGCATTGAAGACGCAGCTCTCACTGCTTCAAGGGCTCGGAATATTAAGGATTTGGGATACAGTGAACTGTTTTTTTTGGATGCATTGGATGAGAATATTCGGGAGTCTTTACAGGAGGCTCCCACGGAATAAATATGGAAGTGGGGCATTTCGAGACATTTACATGAGGTTGAAGGCGTCGACGTCGATGTGTTCCTGGATGTCTTTGTCCCACTCAAAGGATTCACGGAGTTGCTGAATCTGGTGCATGCTCTGGATGACGCGTGCGGCGAAATACCAGAGCTGGACCCGGTATTCGCCGTTGATTTTCTCGACCGGCGCGGAGACGGGGCCGCGGATTTCGAGGTCGGGGATATTGGCGGTATCGAGGTGCTTACGCCAGTTCTGCGCGTAGAAATTCGCTTTCTCGGGGTTGCGGCAGCGGATGAGGTGCCGGATGAGGTGGCGGAATGGCGGGTAGTTGAATTCGCGCCGGAGTTCGATTTCCTCATCGAGGAAGCCGTCGAAGTCGCACCTGCGGGCGAACTGGATCGGGGATGCGTGCGGGGTGGATGTCTGGACAATAACCTCGCCGGCTTTTTCTCCGCGCCCGGCGCGTCCGGAGACTTGCACCAGGAGCTGAAATGTGCGTTCGGCCGCCCGGAAATCCTCCATGTAGAGGGATTGATCGGCGTTGATGAGCGCGACCAGGGTCACATTGGGGAAATCGAGTCCTTTGGCTATCATTTGAGTGCCGACGAGGATGTCGATGCGACCGGAGCGGAAGTCGGAGAGGATGGTTCGGAAGAGGTGACGCTTGTTCATGGTGTCGGCATCGATCCGGCAAACTTTCGCCCGGGGCAGGATGGCCTTTACCACATCTTCAACTTTCTGGGTGCCGAATCCTTCTCCATGGATTTTTGCGGATTGGCATTGAGGGCAGCGGGCGGGGGCGGGCATCTCGTAACCGGTGAGGTGGCACTTGAGGATGTTTCCGCTACGGTGGTAGGTGAGCGGGACGCTGCATTCGTCGGATAGGGCGACCCATCCGCAATCGGGGCAGATCATGTGGGTGGAGTAGCCGCGCCGGTTGAGGAAGAGGATGCTTTGTTCCCGCTTCTCAAAGCGGTCGAGCAGGAGCTCCTTGAGCGGGTTGGAGATGATGGTCAGCTGCTTGTTTTTCCGGAACTCACGCCGCATGTCCACGATCTGGGTGGAGGGGAGGGTGCGGTTGTCGACCCTGTGGTTCATCCGGATCACCTGGTATTTACCGACCCGGACATTGTAGAGGGATTCGAGCGAGGGTGTAGCGGAACCGAGAATGACGGTCGCATTGTTGAGTTTGGCGCGGTAGACGGCGAGATCCCGGCCGTGGTAACGCGGTGTTTCCTCCTGCTTATAGGCGGGTTCGTGCTCTTCGTCGACGATGATGAGGCGGAGGTTGTTGAGGGGGGTGAAGATCGCCGAACGCGCCCCGACCACGACCCTGGACTCGCCGCGTGCGATGCGCAGCCAACTGTCGCGCCGTTCCCCTTCGGAGAGGTGGCTGTGCCAGACCACGACGTGCACCCCAAGCGCTTCGAGGCGAGCCCGGAGTGTGCCGACGGTTTGAGGGGCGAGGGCGACTTCGGGAACAAGAAAGAGGGCAGTGGCTCCCGGCTCAGTGAGCACATGCTGAAGGGCCTTGACGTAGACCTCGGTTTTTCCGGAACCGGTTACGCCGTGGAGCAGGACCGGCTGAAATGACTGGGCATCGAGAATCGGAAGGAGGGTGTCGACCGCATTTTGTTGCTCCCCGGTGAGGGCATATTCGATTGGGCGGAGGGTGTCGCCAGCCGCCGCTTCATCTTCGTATCCGATGCGATCCACGTTTTTGCGGATCTCGTCGATCCATCCCTTTCGGATGAGCTCCTGACAGACTGCTGGCGAAATGCGGGCGGCCTTGATCGCAGCCGGTTTGGAAACAGGGCCTGGTTGGGAGAGCAAGAGG
>Ga0209510_1005633_pt1 | contig 10384 bp, 6 predicted proteins | sample BiotimSIPDNA_FD_185749 | JGI IMG/M metagenome (GOLD analysis project Ga0209510, IMG submission 185749) | Anaerobic biogas reactor microbial communites from Washington, USA - Biogas_R1 time_0 SIP DNA (SPAdes) (version 2) | ecosystem: Engineered > Bioreactor > Anaerobic > Unclassified | place...
GTAGACCCAGTACTTTGTCAATAACAGGACCTGCGAAACGGGAAAAAAGCTCTCTCACATGAAATATGCCTCCAAAAGGAGTGACTTTCTCAGATTTTATTTGTACCTTTGCCATGTCATTGATGATTTTGCTTGTCTTGAAACGCAGCACTAAGGTAAGTGAAAAATCTGACATGACAAAATCCTGGGCAACTTTTTGTTGCTCAGGAACTTATAAACAATATTAAACTAAAGCGCTGCGGAATTTAGGCAGTATATACTTCGTGGCTAACATTTGAGTATTTAACGTCCGCATATTCGTATAATGTAAATCGTGGCTCTGTCTGACCAGTGTAATACCTCCATATAGAGGAATAGTCAGAGATTTTTTCCCCTATATCTACCAACTGTTCGAGATATTCTGCAATGGATTTGTTCTCTTTGATGTATATTATAGGCATGTCTCTAATGACAGGACTATGTCGGCGTGTGTGGTCGTGCTCAAAGGCCAGAACCCTGCACCCGTCTGGCATAATTGCAACGAGTTTAAAGGTCATACTCTTTCCTATTCCCGGAAGATTCATCACATTACGGTCTGTGCCCAGAAACGGTATGTTAAACTTTCGTTGGAGCATTCGTATACTCTGCTCCTGAGAATTTTTCTGGCGTAAAAATTTCATAAACATAGAAGCTCCCTCTTTGTTGATTTGCCCAAACACCTTCTCTTCCTGCTGCTCTTGCAGAGATCTGCTGTTGGGTGCAAACACGGCATGGTTTTCTTCAAAGCCCTTTACTGAGAATGTATAATAACAAAGAACACCTATCTTGTTTAACTCTTGCCTCAATCTTGCCGTATGACCGCGCCTGGATGCTGCCACATTATAAACCAATTGGTTGGTTACTGTCCATCCTGCTTCATGTAATTTCTGAATACCTTCGCATACTTCCGGTGTGATTTCTAAAGGAGTCTGGAAATGAGTCTGAATAAAAAACTGGGAAATGCCTATGTTTTCTGCTTTTCCCTTAAATTCCGAAAGTATAGAAACTAGTTCATCATTAATTCGCATAGGCAGGTAGACCGGTAGCCGTGTACCCAAGCGAACCCGTTGTATCTCTGCATATTTTTCTCCATCAGATCTTTTACTGTTATCCTCATGTTTGTGTTTAGCCATCATGTAAACTGCATCTAATATTTTTTTCAAACTCTTGTTCTGACTCATCAAAGCATCACCACCTGTAATGAGAATATCCCGAAGTTGCTTATCTTCCCTGAAATACGTCATCAACCGTTTCAATTTACTATCCCATGTCTCTTTGGGTTTCAGGGCATCCAAATCAAAGTTGAGTCGTCCACTCTGAAAGTCGTATAGTCGCTGACACGATGCACATAGTCCTCCACATGCTCGTCCTATGGTATCCGGAATCAAGATTGCCACTTCTGGATAACGGCGATGAATATTGTGTCCCTCTGGCAGTATCCAACCGGCGGCATTGGGTTTGTTAGCCTCTACTCGATCTTCTTTCTCCCATGCCTTAATCGTTCCGAAAGCACTGACCAAGTCTTGAGAATAAAATACATACGAACGCAAAGCGTAATCATCATAAGCCTTTCCTGATGCATCCATTAGGGAAAGATAGTATGGGGTCACAAAGATGGGAATGCCTTTCCTGTGTGCTTCCCGATAAATAGTCTTCATGCTGTCAGGAAGAGTTTCCCCCATATAACAATTTAATTCTCTCCAACTTCGGGCGGCCATGGACAGATGGAAACGATAGTCAGACCACCACTTTTCAACCAACACTTGTTTTTCCGTATAATCAATGCCCGCTGGAAAAGTATAACGGCTCCTCTTTGAATGATGCTTTTCTATTCGTTCTATCAGTCTGCCAATGATGCGCAGCTTGTTTTTTTTCCTGATTTCTACAATAGAAGGATCAGTTCCTACTTCCCATCTTTTCATCCACTTGTACACCTGTTTTCTATCCGGTAAACATGTGTAATTGTCTGTCATTATCTCGAACTGCTTGTATATGTCAATCAGGAAATCGCTGTTAAATGATTCAGGCTTAGCCTTGTCTGTGAGAAAACGCCATAAACTAGTGATGGTATTCAACTTTATTTCCGTATCTGTAGATGCCTCTTTGATCGTCAGCCCATCATGCAAGATAAGCCTTTTAATATTATCTTTCTCTGGCGACAATAAGACGGCATCGTTCAATTTCAAGCTATTTAATAATTGCTGTTTGAAATCATCAGCACTTTGACTTTGCATAGCTATTTGCCAAATATAATGTAATTTGGTTTCAAACATGACTTTTACATCGTGAGATTTCATTTTTGTTATTTGCATAAGCTAAATCTGTTTGAACATGATATTCAATTGAGCATATTGCTATTCTTGAAAAAGTAAAGCTGTATTTATCAATGCTAAGTGGGAATAGGCCTGGGGAAAGTTGCCCAGTAATCGTTTGGATTCAAAATCCAAATCCTCGCTAAACAAACCCAAATGATTGGAATAAGTTAGGAGCTTCTCGAATAAATGCCGAGCTTCTTCTTTTTCTCCAGTTACATACATAGCCCTAACAAGCCAAAAAGTACATATGGTAAAGGCTGATGTCGGCATTCCAAAATCATCTGCAGCATGGTATCTATACATCAGTCCATGATGAAACAAATCTTTTTTTACAGCTTGAACAGTTTGCTTGAATTTTTCATCATTGGCGTCTATAAAACCATATTCTTCCATTATCAGGAGCGATGAATCCATGTTTAAATTATCATAGGTTTGGGTAAAGCTTTGCGCTTCAGGTTTCCATCCTTTGGCAAAAACATCTTTGCGAATTTTGTCTGCTTCTTTTTTCCATTTTTCTGCAAAGCCTGACTTGTTAAGCATGTTGGCAATTCGCACGCCTCTGTCCATTGCCACCCAACACATAATTTTCGAAGATACGAAATGCTGAGCTTTTCCTCGTATTTCCCAAATGCCCTTATCTGGCTTCTTCCATTCAATTCTAACTGTTTCCATAATGTTTTTCACCATATCCCAAATATCCTCTTGATCTTCCTGACGGGCAGGAAGAAGGGTGAAATACTGATAGATGAGATTCATCAGATAACCATAAGAGTCATTTTGTTTTTGACGAAAGGCGGCATTTCCGATTCTTACCGGGCGCGAATTCTCGTATCCAGACAAGTGAGACAGCTCTTCTTCATGGAGTATCTTTTCCCCCCTGATACCATACATAATCTGAAATCGATCATGATTGGCCACAAAAGTAGATCTGACGAATTGCATAAATCGCTTGGCAGCTCTTTCGTGTCCCAGTTTTACGAGTGTCTCAATAGACATAGAAGCATCTCTGAGCCAGCAAAAACGATAATCCCAGTTTCTGCTCTGACCAATTGCCTCTGGCAAACTGGTAGTCAGAGCAGCCAACATAACACCATTATGATGGGAAAGTAGTTTAAGGGTAAGCATGCTACGTTCAATCTCATCATTATATTTTTTAAACTTCTTCGTATGTTCCGACCAATTCAGCCAATAGACCAATGTCCGACAATAAGCCACCCTTTCTGTTTCCAAGTTAATTTCTGACAGCTTCTCGTTGGAGGACAAAAGGAAAAAGGCATCGTTTTCAAGCGTGAACACTTCACCTGATAAGATTCCCTCCAATGGGAGTGAGGAGTAAAGAAACTGGCAATCTTTACTATTGGAAGTGGAATAGGATTCAATATGGTCGTCACAGATTTTTAACTCGCACGTTCCTTTTGCATAGTCAGGCGATGGTTTATAGTCTATGGATAGCCGAGGAACGCCCTTGACATGTCTTATATACCTATATATTTCGCTGGGATGATAATTTTCTGTTGTACCATCATAATCATAACAAGGCATGAAGTCATAGACGACAAACTCTGCATCTTCAGACGTAAATGCAGTGGTTAGTATATTGGTGTGAGCAACATATGATTGTTTGATTTTGTATTGACCAACCGGATTGAATCCGAAACATCCTCCCTTTTCTTTATCTAAAAGAGATGCAAATACCGATGGGGAGTCAAAGTGGGGCAGACATAGCCATTCTATCGTTCCGTACTGCGAAACCAATGCTGCAGTATTTCCATTTCCTATAATTCCATAATTTAAATTGTTCATTGTCTTTATACATTATTTGAATTTAACAACCGCTTTAGAAAAGGGATAACCTTATCTTGACTATTGATACAATAGCGGGCTTCATCACTGATATGCCCAACCTTGATAGTTATGCCATGATTAGGCATTGCCCGAAACATACTTTCATCTGTGGTGTCATCCCCTATGGCAAGCATAAAATCATAATGTTCCAAGGCCAGTAGTCTTTGAATTTCTGTTCCTTTAGAATATTCATTGGGCTTCACCTCTACCACCTTGTTTCCATTGATAATCTGGAGATTTTCCATAGAACATATAGGGAACAATATCTGCATTAACTGCTTAGCCCTCAACATTCCGAGCCATGTATCCACATCCCTGTAATGCCATGCCAATGCGGTGCTTTTCTTTTCAATCCAAGCCTCAGGCGTCTTTCTCACAAATGCTTGCATTGCATTTAATATCTGGTTGTTCCATTCAGTCCTTTCGATCGTATCATGCCATGCTCCATGCTCCTTGTAGGAGGCTCCATGCTCTGCGGCCAATGAAATGTTATTGATGTGTCCGAACCATTGTTCCAAATTAAATGCATCCCGGCCACTGTTGATTACGACCTTGTTACATTCATCTTCACACAAAGAGTGTAACAACTCCAAAATTTCGGGAGTCGGTGCTGCGTCCATAGGATTGTTCTTGAATCCCATCAAAGTCCCGTCATAGTCCAAAACGATAAGTCTTCGTTGTGCATTCCGATAATGAGTAGCAATCTCATCCACGTGTGTATCCGAAAGGAATTTATTTTCCAATTGCTTGTTACGGACGATGACATTGTGCCATTCATCCATAAAATCTCTGGCCCATTTATTAACTGTTTGTTTAGAGATCTTTGCTTTCATCCTATCCATACGCATTTTCTTTTCTTCTTCTGGCATCACCAAAGCCTGATTGATAGCATCAGCTATCTGCTCTGTATCATTGGGATTGATGAGAATAGCCTCTTTAAGCTCCGATGCAGCTCCTGCCATTTCACTGAGTATCAGCACACCATTGGAGTCGTGATTGGATGCAACATATTCTTTTGCCACTAAATTCATACCATCACGTAAAGGCGATACCAGAGCTATGTCTGACACACAATACATGGCAGCCAGTTCCTCAAAAGGAAAACTACGGTAATAATACTCCACCGGTGTCCATCCTACTTTGGCATATTTCCCATTTATACTGCTGACTCGCTCATCTAACTTGCGTTTCATCTCAGCATATTTCTCAACCTTATCACGAGAGGGAACCACAATCATAGCCAATGTTACCTTGCCAATATGTTCCGGATGATGCGCGAGAAAACTCTCAAAGCCTACTAACCGATGCAATATGCCTTTACTGTAGTCAAGCCTGTCCACAGATAATATTATGTTTCGATTACCTAACTGCTTCTGCACTTTTAAAATGTTTCGTCTGACCTCCTTCTTATGGTATACCTGGCTATATAAATCATAATTGATACCCATTGGCAAGGCCTCTGTATGTACTGCACGATTGTCTACCATCACCTCGTTCAATTTAAACTCCTTGTGTAAAGTACGTTCAACGGCACTGATAAAATGGCGCATGTAATCATGTGTATGAAAAGCTACAAGGTCAGCACCCAATAATCCCTGCAAAAGATTCGCCCGCTCAGGAAGAACACGGAACAACTCGTAAGAAGGAAATGGTATGTGATGAAAATAACCAATGCGCAAGTTTGGCCTTTGCTCTCTGAGTAACTGCGGCAATAACATGAGCTGATAGTCCTGTACCCATACCAAGGTGTCATCGTCTACGACTTCAAGCACCTTCTCACAAAAGAGAGCGTTGACTTCTCTGTATGTTTCCCAATATTTCTTTCTTTGCTGTGAGTACGAATAAAAATAATGGCAAAGAGGCCACAACGTACTGTTACTGTAGCCCTCGTAATAATTATTGTATTGGATGTTAGACAGAAAAACAGGATGATAATTCAATCTTTTAAGTGAAGATGTTATAGCCCTTTCTGTCGTTTTGCGTTTCACGTTGATGCCTGGCCATCCTATCCAGTGCGTTTCATAATCAGAATCAAGTGAGCTTAAGCCAGTTGCCAATCCTCCTGCACTACGTTCAAATTCATAGCCTCCTTGCTCATTTTCCTTGACTTTTACAGGTAATCTGTTAGATACAATAAATAATTTCATATGTCCTCATTTAAATTATTCGATGAGAGCACTATGCCCACATCCAGAAAAGTAGTCTTTCCTTTGAACAAATAATGTAGATTTAGCTGAATTACATCTCTTAGTTTCTTTTACCAGAAAAACAATTAGCAACAAAAATACCTAAAATAATTGCCTATACTTGTGAAAATATTAAAACGGCAAAATCATAAAAACATCCCAATATTGTTGTCAACTACATCACAATTGGATATGCAGAAAGAACACTTTGTTTGCAAATATACGAAAAATATTTTAAAAAATCAAATTAGACTTACTTTTTTACACTTGGAACTCAACCTTATGACACACAAAAAAACGTTAGTTTTAACTGAGTTCTTGTCACTTTCGGTAAAAAGCAAATCACCAAATTCTAATCATGATTGAAAATCAATTACCTAATTAGATAAAAGGAGAGCTGATGATATGAGACCTCTGCAAAACTCTATTTATTCTAAAATGCTATAATTGATTATCAGCGTGTTACACCTTTTAAAAAAACTCTCGTGGAGGTATTTTGCAGATGTCTCGATATAAGTGGCAAAGATAAATGTAGTCATAGGGTAGTAATTTTCATTTCTTGTTCTAACTACATTATAACCCTTTTTCTTTCACCGTCTTATCTCTTGTTGTAGTAAGTAGTAGGATAATATCGGTGAAAGAAAAAGGAAATATATTCATCAGTTCTTGGTATTGCCCACCAGGAAAATTGGCATTATAATGGCAGCCTCTGTCTGCAATCTTCTACTGATATACTTTCTGAACAAATGCGCTTCCGTGCTGTTCAGCAGAAAGGACAGGGCAATGATAGCAGGAAGCGGATAGAGCGGTGCATAACCTTTGAGTTGTCCGTTGATAATGACTTCCTCCTCACCTGCACCCCTTTCATTGGGATGAAAGTCGGAAGATTTTATAATTGTCTGAAGCCTATAATTGAGCTTTCTCCATGTTACCCCGAAGAACTTTGCAAGTTCTCCTTCCGTCATGGCGATTTCGCCTTCACCCTTACGGACAACCAGCATATTCCTGCCCCAATCAAAGTAACTGCGATGATAGGCGATGTTTGTTACTACTCTTGCGTTATCGTTTGTTTTCATGCCGTTTCCTCCATTTTACAAATTGAAGTATCCGAAAGTTCACAAGCCTCTCTCTCCACAGTTTCTTCCTTCTTTGCCGAATGTTTGGCGATGAGCCTATCCATATCCTCTGAAATTTTCTTATCTGTTACCTGCGCATATATCTGCGTGCTTGATATAGAAGCGTGTCCCATCATCTTGGCTATGCTCTCGATAGGTATTCCTGCACTAAGGCTCATCGTTCCGAAGGTGTGGCGAGCCATGTGGAACGACAACCGTTCCTTAATGCCGCAAGCCTTGCCTACAATGCTCAGTTTGGTATTTATCACGCTTCGGCTGCAATCACGGGGAAAGATAAGGGTCTCACCTTTTTCTTTCACAGTCTGCTGTTCTTCATTTCCCTCCTGTTCTTCCCGACAATGGCGGATAATGGCCTCTGCTATCGGATGCAGCGGCACAATGAACTCCACTTTTGTCTTTTGTCGTTCCTTGTGGATATACTTCCTCCCATCTGCTGCCATTTGGATATGCCCATATTGCAGATTTTCCATATCAGCGATAGCCAACCCTGTAAAGCAGGAAAAGACGAACATGAGCCTTGCCAGTTCTGTTTCCCTGTCATTCATCGTCATTGCCATGAGTTTGGCAACATCACTCTTCTGCAGGAAGCGTATCTTCTTTTCTTCCTTCTCATACTTGGTATGCTCAAAGGGATTGTATCGGATAATCCTCTTACTGACTGCACGGAACATCAGCCTGCTCAGCCAGCAGAGATTGTTGTTGATTGTAGTTCCTTTCACCCCACGCTTTTTGAGAAAGAAACGGTATTCCTCAAACAAGTCCTCCGTAATGGTGGAAATGGATATGTCCTGCAATCCTTTATCTTTGACAAACTCACGGAGAATTCTGTCAGAATGGGACAGGTTCAAATAAGTTCCCTCCGCCCTTGACCTGCCCACACTCTCCTTGACGGCTTGCAGCTCCGCCTTGCTCATGGCAAGGAGGGTTGTCGGATTGGTGGCAATGCCTTGCAGGTGGTTCTTGATGAGTTCAGCACTTACCACTCCGTCCTTTGTCAGTATATTCCTATAAGTCTTTTCCACAAGTTCCCTGAACTCATGAAGTCTTTGGTTGGTTTTCCTGTCTGTCGTCAAGCCCTGCTTGGTGCTCCACTCGGAGGGCTTACATTCTTCGCCTGTGGTAATGGCTGCGCTTTTTCCGTCTATGGTAATACGGCAGAGAATGGCTGTCCTTCCGTCTGCCTTTGTCTTCTGTCTGTTGATATAGAATAGTATCTTGAATGTACTTCTCATAATGGTTGTCATTTATATGGTCAAACGTAAATCTTCGGTGAAAGAAAGGAAACGGTCGAACTCCTCAAAGAGTTTCCGTGGTGTTACCTTTGCATAGCGTTCCGTCATGCTTATGTTGGAATGTCCCAACATCTTGCTCACCGTCTCGATGGGTACACCCTGTTCAAGCGTGATGAGCATTGCGAAAGTATGCCTTGCCGTATGCGTGGTAAAGGGAAACGAGATACCTGCACGAAGCCGCAGGACTTTCAGACAGGTCTGATAGTTTTTGTACTTGACATAAGAAAGCAATGTTTCCCTTTCATCGCTGTGAAATCTTTCTATCAACCTAATGGCTTCGGGCAGCAGCTTGATACGGCAAAGTACGCCAGTCTTTTGGCGGTTGAACTTCAGCCACTGGCTGCCTTCATCATCACGGACAAGATGGGATTTGCTCAGTTCCATCAAGTCGCAATAGGCTGCACCGACATAGCAGGCAAAGAGGAATATATCTCTTGCCGTTTCCAAATCCTCCTCCAAATCGTCAAATCGAAGAGCCTTTAACTTGTCCAATGCTGCCCTGTCAAGAGCCTTTGGCAGTTTCTTGTCGCCCTTGCTGATTTTGGCCTTATCAAACAGGAGTGTGTCAGCCAATCCCTCACGGTAAGCCAGCCTACACACCGTCTTCAAATGCGTGGCTACATTATAGAACGTGCTTTCCTGAAAACCGCACTCACCTAAGAAATACTGACGGAACTCATGGATAAAATCCTCTGTAAGTTGCGAGAATGCCAAGTCCGAAACCTTGTACTTCCGTTGAATGAACTTCTGTAAATGTATTCGGGTGGAGTGGTAGCCGTGTATGGCTCCTTCCTTGATGTCTACACCTACATGGTTTTCCTTTTCCTTGATGAGCATGTCCAGCCTTTCGATGAGCATACACCTTGTCTGCACGCTGCCCTGAAACAGCTCCTTTATATCGGTTGCGTCAAATGGATAACCTTTGGAGAGCAGGGACTGATAAGCCGACTGAACGGACAGCAACAGGTTCTCCAGCCTGCCGTTCAATTCCACCGCCTCTCGGCTCTTTCCGTCCATCCTACTCTCACGGGGATTCCATAAGTCGGGATTGCAGTATAGTTTGCAACTGAACTGTACAATGGAACGTCCGATAGTGATTCGTCCCATAATCGGAGCCTTCCCCGACTTGTCCAGACCGCTCTTTTTGAGGTAGAGCAACACCTTCATTTTCTCTTGCTTCATACGCTTTGATGTTTTGTGGCAAAATTACCAATTTCAAAGCGTTCCTCACTTATGCAGAAAACTGCCGACCGAAGCAACAGCCACACGAGCGAAAATAATTTAGTTACCGAATATTACTCCATTGTTACCTATGGTAAAATCGGGTAACGCTTTGGTAACTGAACTTCTGCCTAAATCTGCATATTACTGCCCTTTATGAACTGTGCAGACTTATGCAAACCATTCCGTTTCATCCTCATTATCAGTCAGTTTACACCAACTTCGACTTTTCTTCATTTTCTTTTATTACTGTCCGCTAAACTTTGACATTCCGCCTCAAAATTAGGGCTGGCACCTTGTGTTGGTGTCAGCCCTTTTGGTTATCTTTGCAGTTGCCTGGACAAACAAACATAACCATGGGCAAAAGTACA
>Ga0209510_1005640_pt1 | contig 10370 bp, 7 predicted proteins | sample BiotimSIPDNA_FD_185749 | JGI IMG/M metagenome (GOLD analysis project Ga0209510, IMG submission 185749) | Anaerobic biogas reactor microbial communites from Washington, USA - Biogas_R1 time_0 SIP DNA (SPAdes) (version 2) | ecosystem: Engineered > Bioreactor > Anaerobic > Unclassified | place...
ACTAGAAAGTCGTCATCTATAACAAGCATCAGGAACTCGTCAAAAAAGCTGGGATCTGGGGAGAGATATACGGCCAGACCGCCCGTCAGCTGCTGCTGGATGAAGCCGTCGGTATGGTACGTACCGAGGTGCAGATGCGATCAAAGAAGCTCTTGTACGAGGGTCTATCCACGGTGGCAGATTGGACGCCCCTTACCCCCGGAAATATCGTCCGGAAGAACCAGAGGCTTATCAAGGTCAATGAGTGCCACTCCCTGCCACCGCAAATGCTTAGCGAACTTAAGAAGCAAACTCAGGCCGTCTACCGCATGTGGCTGGATGGTATTGACCCTAAGACTCACTACTCCCGCGGCGGGCTAAGACCACATCGAGAGGCTCTTCTCGCGGTCGGGATTGATATCACTGTGCGCCATACCGGCAAAAAATTGCCGCAACAGGAGTCCCTTTCTTGCTCCCAGATTTTGGAAATGCCTTACGAACCACCGTCAGAGAAGCTCATAGAAAGTGGACTTTACGTTCAACTATGAGGAGGCTCCATATTTGATTAGGACTACTGATCTAGAACATCTGTATTAGTCAGAGAGAGATATCCATGAACACCATTATCAATGAAAGCCAGATCTATCAACGCATATTGGTTAAAAAGTATACATGTTTCCAACTATTACAAAGGGAATCGGAGTAAGGAGGTCATCATGGCGAGAGGAACCATTATCAACCGAGGTACCAAAGAGAAGCCCAACTACACGGTCATTATTGAAGGTGCTCGTGACCCGGTGACGGGGAAGAGAAGGCAGCACTGGCACTCCGGATACAAAAACAAGAAAGAAGCAGAACAGGCTCGTACCAAACTACTTCATGAGCTTGATACCGGTCGCTATATTGAGCAGTCGAGGCTCACGATGCGCGACTTCATGAAGGAATGGTTAGCCGCCATCAAGCCCACCGTGAGGGAGTCAACGTGGGAGACCTATGAAGTACTCGTCCGGGTACATGTTGTCCCCCATCTGGGCCACGTCACAGTCCAGAGACTAACCCCCGCAACTCTCAACAGCCTCTACGAGAAGCTACAGACGGAGGGCAAGAAAAGCCAGCGTGTCGTACAGAAGAGGCGCCGAGTGCAGGCATCAGGTGAGGAGACTGAGCCGAGGGGAGAAAAAAATGGTCTCAGTGCGAAGACAGTTAGAAACATACATATTGTTATTCACAAGGCGCTGGACTACGCCGTAATCCACAATCTGGTGCAGACAAACGTGGCGAGTATTGCCAACGTGCCCAAACCGGCGAGGTTTGGAGACCATGATATGAAGACCTGGGACGCTTCGACTCTCGGAGCATTTCTGGAAGGCATCCAAGAACATCGCTATTACCCTGCATTCCTGCTTGCTGCTATGACCGGCATGAGACGCGGCGAGGTGCTCGGCCTGCGCTGGCAAGATGTTGATCTCGACAGAGGTGAACTTTCGGTCACGCAGTCCCTTACCAGCTATGGCTACACGACGAGGTTTTCATCGCCCAAGACGCGGCGGAGTCGCAGGCATATCCCCCTCGACCAGAAAACGTTGGCTGCACTGCGTGTGCACAGAGCCTCGCAGGCGGCCGAAAAACTGCGGCAAGGTCCTAAGTACGTGGACACCGGCCTTGTGTTCACGCAAGAAGACGGTAGGTGGGTTCACCCTGATCGGTTCAGTCATCTGTTCAACACGCTGGTAAAGAAGTCGACGCTGCCTCGGATACGTCTGCATGATCTTAGGCACACATACGCCACTCTATCGTTGCAGGCTGGCACACCGGTGAAAATAATATCCGAACGACTAGGTCATTCCTCCGCAGCCTTCACTATGGATGTGTACCAACACGTGATACCGGCTATGCAACAGGAGGCTGCAGATGCTGTCGCCACCTTGGTTTTCGGCAACTGATGTTTGCAAAATGTTTGCAGGATGGCCTGTGTATCGTTAGATAGCTTTACTACATAATAGTAAAGCCCTGAAGCTTTCCAGGGCTTTCTTAGGTGCGCCGGAGAGGATTCGAACCTCCGACCTTTGGTTTCGTAGACCAACGCTCTATCCAACTGAGCTACCGGCGCATGCTGGCGGAGAAGGAGGGATTCGAACCCTCGGAAGGAGCATTCACTCCTTCACTCGCTTAGCAGGCGAGCGCCTTCAGCCAACTCGGCCACTTCTCCGAACGGCGGCGAGGCCCCGCCGCCTCAGCGAGCGAATATTCTAGCAGAGGCGGCTGCAGGAGTCACTCGACCGCTTGAAGAAGCCGGTCACCGGGTAGATCAGAGTGTCGCGTACGATCAAGGGTCAGCGCCATAAAGGAGATACTCATGAAACTCAGCGCCCGCAACGTGCTCAAGGGTACGGTGAAGTCTGTCAACCATGGTGCGGTCAATTCGGAAGTGGTGTTGGAGCTGCCGGGAGGCACGGAGTTGGTCTCGATCATCACTAAACACTCGGCCGAACAGCTCCAGCTCAGAGTCGGGTCGGAGGCATATGCCGTGATCAAGGCGAGCAACGTCATGGTCGGTATCGACTGACGAGAACAAGGTCGGTTGTAGGCGTGTTCTTAGAGGGTGGGTAGGACTCCGGACCTTCTGGGCAAGCTGGTAGAATTCTTCATACTCATGTCACGTGCGGCGCGGGTCGTTTGCCCGTGCGACGGTGCTCGCTTCTGGAAGGGGCGAGACCGTCTACGCGATGCCGAGAGCGAACACGTGGTACGAACCTGGAAGGATACCTGTAATGAAACCTAGCCTCCGACCCCAGAACCAATGCTTCTCTTCCGGCCCTTGTGCGAAGCGGCCCGCTTGGAGCCCGGCAGTTCTGGAGAGTGCTCTCGTTGGTCGTTCGCACCGTTCCAAGAGCGGCCGGGCCCGCATCCAGGAAGTGATCGATCGGTCTCGCAGCCTCTTGGGCGTGCCGGCCGACTACCACTTGGGCGTCGTCCCCGCCTCCGACACGGGGGCCATGGAGATGGCGATGTGGTCGCTCCTCGGAGCACGTGGAGTTGACGCGCTGGCCTGGGAGAGCTTCGGCCAAGGCTGGGTCACCGACATCACCAAGCAACTCAAGCTCCCCGACGTGCGGGTGTTCGCGGCCGACTATGGCAAGATCCCCGATCTCTCACAGGTGGACTGGACCCGGGATGTGGTCTTCACCTGGAACGGCACCACTTCCGGGGTACGGGTCCCGGGTGCGGGCTGGATCGCCGACGAGCGGGAGGGTCTGGCTATCTGTGATGCGACCTCTGCGGTCTTCGCCATGGAAGTGCCGATCACCAAGCTCGATGTTGTGACCTACTCCTGGCAGAAGGTGTTGGGGGGAGAGGCTCAGCACGGAGTGCTCATCCTGAGTCCCCGGGCGGTTGAGCGGCTGGAGGGCTACCGGCCGGCTTGGCCACTTCCGAAGATCTTCCGCATGACCAAGAGCGGCAAATTCAGCGAGGCCATCTTCAGGGCCGACACCATCAACACGCCGTCGATGTTGGTGGTAGAGGATGCGCTGGACGGCCTCAAGTGGGCGGAGGGGCTTGGTGGCCTGCCGGAGTTGGTCCGGAGGAGCGAGGCCAATCTTGCTGCAGTGGCTGCCTGGGTGGAGCGCACTCCCTGGGTGGACTTCCTGGCCGAAGACCCGGCCACCCGTTCCTGCACGTCCATCTGCCTCAAGATCGTCGATCCGTGGTTCGTCGCGCTGCCGGGCGAGGAACAGGCTCTGGCCTCCAAGAAGATCGCCTCCTTGCTCGAGGAGGAGGGCGCGGCCTATGACATCGCGCCCTACCGCGAAGCACCTCCCGGCATACGGCTCTGGGGCGGTGCGACCGTGGAGCGTTCGGATCTGGAAGCCCTATTCCCCTGGCTCGATTGGGCCTACGCGGAGGTCAAGAACAACTGATCGGGCGGGCAGCGGGTCGCACGGTCTTTCTGGGCACCGCTCGCCTGAGCGCGCCGCTGCAGTGCGCCGCTCGCCTCAGCAGACTTCGACGGGCGGTTGCTTACGTTCCCATCGGCGCCGGATGGCCTTCTCGATCTCCACGATCACGTGGATCACAACCGCCACGCCGACCACCCACGCCCAGGCGGACAGGTCCAATGGGGCGCTACCGAACAGCCGGTTCATGCCCGGGAGGTAGGTGTAGAGCATCTGCAGGGCTGTCATCACGGTTACGCCGCCGAAGAAGAAAGGATTTGTCCGGAGACTCATCCTCCAGGAAGGCAGGGTGAGCGACCGGCAGTTGAACAGGTAGAACATCTCCCCGAAGACGAAGACATTGACCGCCACCGTCCGGGCTACGTCGAGAGAGTAGCCGGCCCGTTCGAAGTACTCGTAGAGCCCGAATGCGCCTACCAAGAGGAGGACCCCGACGATCAGAATGCGGCCGATGAGCGCTCCGCTGAGAATGGGCGCCTTTGGATCGCGCGGACGCCGCTCCATGATGCCGGTCTCCTTGGGTTCGAACGCCAACATCAGGCCCAGCAGGACGGCCGTGGTCATGTTGACCCACAGAATCTGTACAGGGAGGATGGGGAGGGCTGCTCCGGCGAAGACGGCCGTCAGGATCACCAGCCCCTCGCCCAGGTTGGTGGGGAGGGTCCAGGCGATGAACTTGGTCAAGTTGTCGAAGACTCCTCGTCCCTCCTCTACCGCCGCCTTGATGGAGGCGAAATTGTCATCGGTGAGTATCATATCGGCCGCTTCTTTGGCCACTTCCGTCCCCGTGATGCCCATAGCCACTCCGATATCGGCCTGTCGCAGCGCCGGGGCATCATTGACACCGTCTCCGGTCATGGCGACCACATGGCCCTGACTCTGCAGGGCATCGACCAGACGGATTTTCTGTTCTGGGGTCACGCGGGCGAACACGTAGGTATCTTCGGCGGTCCGGGGAAGGTCGGCGTCGTCGATGTTCTCCAACTCCGTGCCGGTGATGGCGTGGACCTCTTCTTCGAGGGCACACCCCGGTCCGCGCAGGTTGAGCTGCTCGGCGATGGCGACGGCGGTCATGGCGTGATCGCCGGTGATCATCTTCACACGTATTCCGGCCCTGTGGCAGACTTCGACCGCTTGGAGAGCCTCCTGGCGGGGAGGATCGATCATTCCCTGCAGACCCAGGAACAACAACCCGTCATCCACATGCTCATGGGTGATCTCTTCGGCGTCTTCGGGCATGTCCTTCTGAGCGAAGGCCAGCACTCTCAGACCTTCAGACGCCATGTCCCAGGCAGCTCGCTCGATCCTTGCGGAGTCGACCGGCACGCGGTTGCCGCTGCCATCCAGCTCATAGGAGCAGCGGCTTGAGACCTTCTCCACCGCTCCCTTGACATAGGCCACCCGGTCCTCTTTGCCGTCCTCTCGACACAGGTGCAGGGTGGCCATGTACTGGTGCTCGGATTCAAAAGGCACGGTATCCAAACGCGGGTACAGGTGATCCATCTCCTCGCGGTTGATGCCGCCTTTGATGGCCGACACGATGAGCGCTCCCTCAGTGGGATCCCCGCTGATACGCCATTGCTCGTCCTCCTGGTAGAGAGAACTGTCGTTGCAGAGCACTCCGGCGCGCAGTGTGGCCACGAGGGCGGCGTCCGGTTCGTCGCCGACGATTTCGCCTTCAGGCGAATACCCGCCTCCGGTCACTTCGTAGGACTGGTTCCTCGTGGCGACGCGCTGCACGGTCATCTGGTTCTCTGTAAGGGTGCCGGTCTTATCCGAGCAAATGACGGTCGTGCTTCCCAGGGTCTCTACCGCCGGAAGCTTGCGGATGATGGCACGGCGGCGCGCCATCCTTGACACCCCGATTGCGAGGGTGATGGTAACCGCGGCCGGTAAGCCTTCAGGGATGGCGCCCACGGCCAGAGCGACGGCCGCGAGGAACATCTCCACCGCCGGCTGTCCGCGTACAATGCCGACTACCGCGGTGATGACGGCCAGACCTAGGATGACGAACAGCAGGAGCTTGCTCAGATGGGCGATCTTGCGGGTGAGGGGGGTCTTGAGGTCCTGAGCTCCGGCGATGAGGTCGGAGATACGTCCCACCTCTGTGTCGTCCCCTGTCATCACCACTACGCCGGTCCCCTGGCCGGCGGCCACTAGAGTGGAAGCATAGGCCATGTTGACCCGGTCGGCGAGAGCGGTCTCTTCGTCCTGGGGGTTTGTCCATTTCTCCACCGGGACCGACTCGCCGGTGAGAGTCGACTCGTCGATACGAAGGTCGCGGGTGTAGGTGAGACGCATGTCGGCGGGGATCTTATCGCCTGCCTGCAGCACGATCACGTCACCCGGCACGAGTTGGGAGGCCGGCATTCGTGTCCGCCGACCATCGCGCACCACGGTAGCTTCGGAGGTCATGGTGCGGGCGAGGGCCTCGATGGCCTTGACCGCCTTTGATTCCTGCAGGTAGCCGATGATGGCGTTTATCACCACCACTCCGAAGATCACGCCGGCATCGACCCATTCCTGCAGGAAGGCCGTGACCGCCCCCGCGATGATGAGGATGATGACCAACGGCTGATTGAACTGGGCAAGCGCCCGGCGGAGAGGTCCCTCACTCTTCTGCGGAGTGATCGTGTTGGGTCCGTGCTCGGCAAGCCGGGCCTGTGCTTCCTCTGAGGTGAGACCTCGGTCTAGATCGCTATCAAGATGGGCGAGAATCTCGTCGGCTGTCAGTTGGTGCCACTCGTTGCTCGGCTGAGATTGGGGCCCTGGCATCTGGGGTCCTCACTTGCTGTGGGTGGTATTCCCGTAACGGGTTCTTCAGACTACGTTCCACGGAAACAGGGGTATCGAAACCCGGGTCCCGCTCGATCCGCGCCTGCGCCGACGGCTTCGAGGCGGGGCTGAGAAGTCTGTGGGTCAGCTCTTCTGGGCTTGGTCCGCGGCCGGTTCAGCCGCGGTTGCCGGTTCGATCGCATCCCCGCTTGGAGTCTGGGGCGCCGCCTGGACTGCCGTTGTGGCCGGAGTCTCGATCTCGGCCTGCGTCTGGGTCTCGGCCTGCGCCGGCACGTCAGCCTGCGCCTGCGCGCCGTCTGGCGCGCTCGGCTCCGCAGTCGCCGGCGGCTCCTCGGTCTCTTGGAGCTCTTCCTTGGCGTCCCGCAGACCCTTCTTGAATCCAGTTATGGAACGACCCAAGGAGGAACCCAACTCGGGCAGCTTCTTGGGGCCGAAGATGATCAACGCCAAGACGACGACAATGACGATCTCCCACCCGCCGATGTTCGGCATCCGAAAACCCTCCTCGCGCACGCCTCTCGAACTGGGAGCGACACATTATCGCATGGCCGGGCTTCACCGCCCATAGGTCGCCGGGAGGGGGCGTGCTCTTGAAGTCAGAAGAGGTCCTTGAGCCGGCGACGTATGTCGGCGGTGTCGACAGTCTGCCCGAGGTTTCGGGTATCGCTTTCTCCCTGCATGGCGGAGCGTTCGGGGTCGATGAATTCCGACGCGAGGGTTAAGTCGAAGAGAGGCCGGACCCTCTCGTCCAAGAACCGCGTGAGCTGCGCATATCCATGCACGTCGCCGAAGCCTCGTGAGCGCTTATAGTAGCGCAGAGGGTAGCAGACGTGCAGCCAATCCTTGGCTCGGGTGAGGGCGACGTAGAACAGGCGGCGCTCCTCCTCAATCTCTTCCAGACTGCCGGTGGACATGTCCGAGGGGATGTTGCCGTCGGCGGCGTGGATGATGTAGACCGCGTCCCATTCGAGACCCTTGGCTGAATGCATGGTGGAGAGGATTAGGAAGTCTTCATCGAGCAGAGGTGGCCCTGCAAGGTCTTCGGCGTAGGAGGGCGGGTCGAGAGCCATCTCCGCCAGGAAGCGAGCCCGGTCGGGGAAGCGGCCGGCCAGCCACTCCAGCTGCTCCAGATCCATGAGACGGGCGCGGGCATTGTCGTAAAGCCGTTCGAGAAGAGGGGTATAGAAGATCCGGATCCGTTTGATCTGGGAAGCGAGATCGCCCGGCTTGCGACTCCCGATAGCGGACATCAGCGAGACCAGGCCGTCCCACATGGCGGCCGATGCGGAGGAAGGAGCCGGAAGCTCCATCCAAGCGGCGAATCCCGTGTGGGGGTCCCGCAGATGTTCCATGAAATTCTGGGCCCGTTTCGGTCCCACTCCGGGCAGAAGCATCAATACCCGGCTGCCGGCCATGAGGTCGCGTGGGTTGTCCGCCAGCCGCAGGAAGGCCAGCAGGTCTTTCACATGGGCGGTCTCTATGAAGCGCAGGCCGCCGTACTTGCGGAAGGGGATGTTGCGGCGGGCGAGTTCCAGCTCAAGGGCCAAGCTGTGATGAGAGGCCCGGAAGAGTACGGCCTGGCGCTGGAGGGACAGCCCCGACTCGCGATGCTCGAGGACCTGCCGGATGACGTATTCGGACTGCTCATCCTCGTCTTCACAGGTCACCATCTGCGGCTTCGGTCCGCCCGCCCGTTGTGTCCAGAGGTTCTTGACGTGGCGTTCAACGGCTCCGGAGATCATCGCGTTGGTGGCGTCGAGGAGGGGCTGCGTGCTTCGGTAGTTCTGCTCCAGGGTGACGATGCGCGTGTCGGGGAACTGCTGGGGGAAGTCGAGGATGTTCCTCACGGTGGCCGCTCGGAAGGAGTAGATGGACTGAGCGTCATCTCCCACCACGGTCAGATTCTTCCCTTCGGGGCACAGCATTCCCAGTATCTCGGCCTGGAGACGGTTGGTGTCCTGGTACTCGTCGACGAGGGCGCAATCGAAGCGGCTCCGCACCGAGCGGGCCGCCCGGCCGTCACTCATCAGCCCATGCCAGAAGAGTAGTAGGTCGTCGTAGTCGAGGACGCCTTGCGCCCCCTTGCGGTCGACATAGGCGGCGAACAATCTGCGCAGGTCTTCTACCCCATCTTTGCACCAGGGGAAGTAGGTATCCGCCGCATCTTCGACAGACTCGCGGGCATTCACACAGCGGCTGTAGATATCCAGACAGGTGGCCTTCAGCGGAAACCGGCGGTCGTTCCTGGACAGCCCCAACTCCGTGCGCACCACCCCCATGAGGTCTTCGGCGTCGCCGCGATCGAGGATGGTGAAGGCCGGATCGAGACCGATCATACGGCCGTGAAGTCGCAACAACCGAGCGGCCGTGGCATGGAAGGTGCCGCCCCAGACCTTACCGGATGTGGAGGGGCGCCCGGCCGGGACCGGATCGGCCCGACCTGTCTCTATCTGCAGCCGGCGGAGGATGCCGTCGACCCTGCGGAGCATCTCACCCGCCGCCCGGCGCGTGAAGGTGAGTAGCAGAATACGCTCTGGATTGGTGCCGGTGGCTATCTTGTAGGCCACGCGGTGGGCCAAGGTAGCCGTCTTGCCCGTACCTGCCCCGGCGACGATGAGAAGCGGCTCCTCTCCATGGAGCACCGCGGAGCGTTGCCGGTCGTTCAGATCGACAAGGAGCACACCGGTAGATGTTCCATCGGTGTGAGACGGACGGATCGCGTCCGCGCTGTCGGGGGGATTGTCCACCTAGTCCACCTGGTCCAACTGCGGCCCGGCCTCCGTGTTCTCGCTTTCTTCACTTGCTGAAGGCAAGCATACAGGGTGGCGCGGATGAGCGGTGTGGTGCGGATGTGCTGTCGTTCGCGCCTCCTCGCCCGCGTTATCCAGCCGGGGCGGCCGGCAGTATACTGGCTTCAATGCCGACACTCCCAAATGGGAATCTTGTGCAGGCCATTGCATCGAGGGGCCGGATGGAGGTAAGGGATGAGTCATTCTCGGCATGTGGTGCGTGCAGGCATCGCGCCGCCGCTGACGTCGATACTCCTGGTCTTTGCGCTTCTTTTGCTGCTGATCGGTGTCGGTGTAGGCGCTGCGGGCTGTGGCCCGTCGGGCCTGGAGGAGGTGCGGCTGGACTCCGGACCCATAACCGGCGCTCTTGAGAAGTCCGACCAAGGGGATGTTTGGACCTTCAAAGGCATTCCCTATGCCGCCCCTCCGGTGGGAGAACTCCGGTGGAAGCCTCCTCAGCCGGTGGAGCCGTGGGACGAACCTTTGGCCTGCACTTCGTTCGGCCCCGCATGTCCGCAGCCGGGCCAGTCCGAGACGCCCTATCTAGAACTCCTGACGGTCGGGACCGCCGATGAGGACTGTCTTCATCTGAACGTCTGGTCCCCCGCCGAATCTCCCGAAGAGCACCTACCCGTGATGGTGTGGATCCATGGGGGTAGCTTCGAGACCGGCTCGGGCGCCATGTCCGTCTACGAGGGGTCGGACCTTGCCAGGATGGGGGTCGTGGTGGTCACCATCAACTACCGTCTGGGAGCGTTCGGCTTCTTGGCGCATCCGGGCCTCACCGCCGAATTTGAGGAGGGAGGGTCCGGCAACTACGGCCTTCTCGACCAGATAGCCGCTCTAGAGT
>Ga0209510_1005649_pt1 | contig 10358 bp, 10 predicted proteins | sample BiotimSIPDNA_FD_185749 | JGI IMG/M metagenome (GOLD analysis project Ga0209510, IMG submission 185749) | Anaerobic biogas reactor microbial communites from Washington, USA - Biogas_R1 time_0 SIP DNA (SPAdes) (version 2) | ecosystem: Engineered > Bioreactor > Anaerobic > Unclassified | place...
CTCAAACTGGCACAAATCAAACCGTAATCGTGAGCCTTAAGCGGCTCTCCAAAATGGCACAATTCGAACCGAAATAATTGGCACAGTTCGAACCGAAACAGAAAGGGGCATTACTGTTGCGATTTTTTCAAAATCTGGCCTTGGTTCGTGGCACATTTTGGCCGAAATGAGTGGCACATTTTGAACCGTTTTACCCACACTTCGATCACGAAGCGCAGTCAATCTATAATCAGGTGCACCGATACATTACCGAACGATACAAAATTTATTTCAATGAACTTAGTCTGTCATATGAGATTGCGCCAGTGGCGAATGAAGCGCAAATACACGAAATGAATGAAAATTCGCTATTGATCGAATTGGATCAGGCCGGTATCAAGATCGGCCGTGAGAAATTCATCAACTATTTGAAATCGGATTTGATCGATAAATACAATCCTATCAAGCGTTATTTCGAGTCCCTACCGGAATGGGACGGGCAAGATTACATTCAACAATATTGTAGCTATGTACGTACGGACAATGATGAGTTGTTTTACTACCACATGAAGAAATGGGTTGTTCGGGCTATCCGGACAGTTCTTTTTCAGGACGAAATAAATAAAAATGCATTAGTTCTTGCCAATGGAGTCCAAAACGCAGGTAAAAGCACCTACCTAAAAAAGTTGGTACCGCCTTCATTGATGAAATATTATGGAGAAAATCTATCGTTGGATAAAGACGGTAGAATCAAGCTTTGTAAGACTTTCATCATTAATCTGGAGGAATTACAGGCTTTAAACAAACAGGATACTGATAAGGTCAAAGCCATGCTATCACTTCAAACAGTCAACGACCGTTTGCCTTTCGATAAGAAAAATTCATTCTTAAGCCGTACCTGCAGCTTCGTTGGCAGCACGAACAAATCTGAATTTTTGATTGATGAAACTGGAAACGTACGCTGGATCGTTTTTGAGGTTTATGGGCGCATCGATTACGAACGTTACAATGTAGAATTTGATGTTAACAAGTTTTGGTCGCAGGCTTATCATATTTTCCAACACGTACCGTCTTTTAATTCAGCGCTGACGGCTGAAGATGTTCGTATAAACGAAGAACGAAATGAGCGCTTCATGATTCTTTCCATGGAGTGCGAAGCGGTGCTCAAATTCTACGAAAAAAGCGAGGATATAGATGATTTCAGGACTGCTACAGAGATAGTCTCCGAGCTTTCTTTAACAGGAATGAAACTAAACAATATACGGATGGGATCCGCTCTCAAAAAATACGGTTTTCAACGAGTGAAACATGCACAAAGGCAAGTGTATGGTTACTTAGCTAAGCCAAAGTTTGTCGATTTACCAATCAGGTTTTAAAAAGTATTAAATAGAGTTACCTAGTTGCCTATATGCACTTAATTGATCTTGTAATCAGGAGTTTATAAAGGCAGGTAAATATAAAATATTACTTACCTATCCTGCCTAAACTATCGAAAAAGGTAAGTCTGGTAAGCGTAGGTAATGTGTTTTTAAGAATTAATTATCAGGTTATCACCATTTTAGATAAGACAGGTGGTTAGGTAAGTGTTTTTGAAAAAAAGTCATTGTAAATATTATGAATTGTACACAGGCAAAACAAATTTCATTGCTACACATATTGAATCGTCAAGGTTTCAAGGCATCATATACGAGAAATAATAAAGGCACAGTCTATCATTGGTTTATCTCGCCTTTCAGACAGGCTGAATCTAAGCCGAGCTTTTCTTATAATTCCCAATTAAACACTTTCTACGATTATGGGAACGGTATTTCGGGAACAGTGGTGGATTATATCTGCGCCTATTATCAATGCGAAATCCCCAAAGCACTTGAATTACTGCAAGATTTCAATTTTTCTTTTTCCCAGCAAAATAGAGCTAGTGAAATTATTGCTGAGAAAAAAGAAAATAATAAGCATAGCGAATATAAAATCATGTCTATCAGTTCGGTTAAACACCCAGCCTTGGTCAAATATTTAGCTAAGCGTAAGATAAGCTCAGGCCTTTACTCAAAATATCTCGTCGAGATCAAGTACGAGATGCATGGACGCTCTTTTTTTGGTGTAGCGTTCCAAAATGCCAGCAAGGGTTACGAGGTCAGCTATGAATTTAAAAAGAAAGGCACAAAAGAATTTGTAAGTGTAAAAACATGTCTTGTTTGCAAAGACATCACGTTTTTTTCTAGTGGCAGTACAAGTGTGGTAGTCGCAGAATCTTGGAGCGATTTCTTGGCGCTTTTAACATTATATCCAAAGATGGAAGATCGCAATGATTTTATCATTCTTAATAGTGTTTCCATGCGTGACCGATTAATCGAAAAGATAAAATCTTCAAATTATGTGACGATTTATTCGGCAGTCGATAATGACCCAGCTGGCAGTGATATTTTAAAAGTACTTGTTGAGCATTTCGCTGATAGAGTTATCCCATTGAATCCGTTTTATTCCAATTATAAAGATGTTGCAGAATATCTTGAAAAAGAAAGCAAATCATATTAAGAATTAGGATAGCAAGCCATGGACAGAGGGCCTCCTACGAGAAGCCTACCTGTCCGCTTGCTATCAACAAACTGCACTTTGTTTAGTTATGAAAAGTAGAAAATTACATCCTGATGAAAAGAGGATTTATGAAGTTAAAGTCCGCTTGAATTTAAAAGAGAAGCAAAAGCTTGATGGGATAATCCGCATTAGTAATGTACACGCTCCCGATGTGTTCAGAATGCTATTGATGAAAGGAAAATTACCTGATGCAGCTGTGCCAGCACTCGATATTCAGACTTATTATGAGTTGAGAAAACTTGCTGCAAATTACAATCAATATGTCAAAGCAATACATCAAAGTCGAATAACAAACATAGATTGGGAGATCGCAAAACAACTTACAGATGTGCTGGAAATAATTAAGAACAAAATTCGCAAGTTATGATCGCTATCCAAAAAGTTCACAGCTTCACCGATGCATTCAACTACAATGATCAGAAGCTCAATCTACCTGACAAAACCCAACGTGCAGAATTGCTTGATCATAATTTTCTTGATACCAGAAGAGAAGCTATTTTGCAGGAGATCAAAATGATTAATAGTTTACACAGTAATAGAATGAAAAATGACGGCTATCATGTTGCTTTGAGCTTTTCGGAGAATGATAAGATTTCCGATGAAATGCTAAAGGCCATTGCAGATGATTATAAAAAAGGAATGGGATTCAGTGATGATCATTTGTTTCTGCTATACAAGCATAACGATGGTGAAGATCATAAGCATATCCACGTCCATCTGTTATTACATCGGCTTTCAATTGATAACAACACCGGAAAAACAAAATTGGTTAGTGATTCGAATAACTATCAGCGTAGCGAAAAGCTGTGCCGTGAAATCGAAAAAAAATATGGATTGGAAACAGTTCGATCATCAAAAGAAGCGCAGGATCGATCACCTAATAAAGATGAACTAGAAATGATCCAGCGTACAGGAAAAATTTCTGATCGAATGCTCATGCAAGAACTGGTGAAAGATGCTCTATCAAAAGCAGATAGTATGATAGACTTTATAAACCGATGCAAAGAGAATGGTGTTTATCTCCTTTTTAATCAATCCGAAAGTACAGGACGAGTTTCGGGAGTAACGTACGTATCTGCGGATGGTTTTATAGCAAAGGGTCAAAAGCTTGGCAATCAATTTAAATGGTCAAATCTAATAACACATCTTAATTATGAACAAAGCAGAGACTGTCAGACAATTGGCGAAACAAACCGTAATACAAGAGAACGATTTAAGGATTTACTTAACCAAGGAAATCGAGGATCTGAAAATTGGAATGCTAGAAATAGCCAAAATTCAAAGCAATATCACGAAGAATCAGCTCGTTTTACATCAGACGATGGAAAAGATTTCCAAGACAGAGGCAAAAGTGGATTTAACTCCCATTCTGAACGAACTAATAACAATGAGGAAACAGAACAAGAGTTTGAAGAAGCAGTTTCTAATCAATTTTCTACTGGTGCAAGTGCCGTTATTAGCGGTGTTAGCGGCTTACTTGGTAGTATTGGCGGTGACGAGGTAGACGAAGACGAAAAGCGAAGAAAAAGAAGATTTAAGCGTTAAGTAGTATATATTTATATACCATAATTATTATATAATTATATCATTGTAACACTATGTAAACATATAATGTTACAATGATATTATAGGTGCTTATTATTTAGTTTTCAATAAGTTCCGAAGGATTTGACACGTTAAAGATCAGAACTTTGGCCGCATAATCGTTTGGTTGAAATATAAGCGATTTTTCTACCGTCTTTTTTCCATCGATGTAGAATTCATATGTTGCCGTTAACGGAGTGGTATTTTCAGTCAGATTGGTCGCTATCGTAGTAATGGAAAAAATACTAACTGGTGTTGATGTTTTAATGCTTTGACTGGAACTGCTGATCGGTGACATTTCTGCTTGGTGAATAATGCTTGCATCATCAACGATGGAAGGGGTTGAAGTGATCCCTTCAAATCTAAAATTGCTATTCAATCCGCCATCTATACTGGCTACTTGTAACCCAAAGTTGGTGCCATAGCTAGGGTAATTTGATCCAAAGGTCATTTTTACTTCTACCACTTTTTTGACGGATTTTGAATCCTCAACGTCCGGGGTGTCTTTTCCGCAGGCACTGAATAATAGGATCGATGCAATAACTAGTAATTGATTGAATTTGTTCATATAAATTGAATTTGATAAGATAATTTTTCTTCTACAGTTTAGTGATAGTAGACAGCACCCTCGCTTTTGAAAGCATAAAATGATCTGTATTTATTTTAAAAATGTCTTTTCTGATGATTTCCGCCTTGATGGAGATAGATACTTTAGCAGGTCTGTTAAAATCTTTTATGATGTGCTGAGCATTTTTCTTTTGCTCGGCCATATTTAAGATCTTGTTGAAGAGATAGGTTTTCAAAACTCTTTCTTTTGGTTGCTTCTGTACTTGAAAACGTAATGCTGAGCTGATCGAGAAATAGATCAAATTGAATGCTTTAGAAAGAGGATATGTTTCCGAAAAGTATTCGGATATTGACAGAACCTCAAGATCGGTTAACGATAAGCCTAGATTTTCTTTTGCCTGATCATGTAAGTACTGAGATAGTTCGTTATGGTATAACTCTAGCCAAAAGAAATTGAGCTCATCTTCATTATAACGACGTTGTGAAATCCATTCTTTGACGTCTGTATGCTCTAAGTTTAGATCATATTCGATATTGAAACCCCATTTTGGGAGGTAAAATGGCACTTTTGAAAAATCGTCATACGCTTTTAATAAATCGATCCTTGCCGAAGTCAGTCCCTCGGAGGGAACCAGTATACGTCTATCTATAAGCGATTGTAATGATCTGGTCAGCTCTAGATCAAAGCTTCCAACATCCAATAATTTATTATAACCTCCATGAGATGTGTCAACGAAATCAAAGCTGAGTAGATTATCTCTGTAACTGATGAGATTATGATAATTAAAGATAATCAACAGGTCAAGAATATCATTCAGATCGTATTTAGTAATCGATTTTTTTGATGCAGCGAACGAATCACAATATGCTATCCATCGTTGTAAAAAGTCATCATTTTCTTTTTTCTCAGCAATAAGGCGGTTTTCAGTACAGTACTGGCACTCGCAAAACTTTTGTTGCTCATCATGCCAGCAATTAGGACAGATCCCGACATTCTCTTTATACGAGGTTCTCCCCACAACCTTTCGGTAAATATAGTTGCCACAGATACATTTTTCATCTGTCAGTTCATATGGAAGATTAACGTATAGACTATTGGTAATTGGTGCATCGGGGAAATCTGCTTTTATTTTTCTATCTGATCCCCTCTTTCATAGGCTATGATAATACGTTTAACGATTTGCTGATCAATGTATTTTAATGCAATGCTGTTGTAGGGGTAATAAAAATTTTCCTGTGCCATTTTGGATTATAATTCGAAAAATAAAAAAGGCGTGAAACTAAAATCGATCATAGACTGAGGCTTGCGACGGCCTGACAACCAGAAAGACTTAGCCCACGCCCATATAAGGCACGGGCGTAAGCCTATCGAAAGTTGGTTGTCAAATGAAGGTCGCAATTTCAGTCTAACCAATACGATAGCTTACGCTATTTCGTTTAATAAATTATTAGTGTAAAGATAAGGAAAATTGAGTGATTTAATTGATATGTAGCAGTCAATCACTGTCAATTTTAGCGCGATTTTTGCTTCAAATAATTAATTTCTATCTTTAGGACATAATTCAATCATCAAGAGTACAATTATGTACACCAACCGAGTTTAACCAACCACGGTGGTCAAGCGATGAGGGCTGTTCAGTCAAAAAATTGGTCACTCCCTTAGTCTTTATGATTGATACTATTAAATAATTTAAAGTATCAAAACAATGAAAAATTTAATTGAAAAATTTGAATCGCAATTAGCAACACTATCAGATGAGCAATTAGTAGCGCGTTTTAATCGTGAGGTTGGTAATCGTGGATGGGTGAGCACCCGTGTCTATTTTCTTGAGGCGTTAAGAAATCAGTTTGAAAATCGTGGATTAGATTATTCATTTGTCAAGAATGAAAGTGGTGGTTTTAATCTTAATGCTAAAGTGATTCTTAGGGAGGGTAAATTAATTTTTTAGTTCTATTGAGCCGATTATTCCCTTTAATCGGCTCAATATGTATAATTGGCAATATATTTATCTTATTAGTCTTTATTTAGTTATGTGTGTTGGGGAAATATTTAGTATTATTTTGTAAATGCTACAGTGTTCATTATATTTGAATGTTCACTGTCAATGAACATATTTAAATATTGAACAAAATGTATAAGGATAATGATTATATCTACGAGGCAATTACTTCATTAGAAGATTCTTCTAAGCTTACTATAGAGTTTTATAGCAATCGTGGAGAATACGATGGTATTGTAGATATCGAGGGAGAACAGTTTTATATGTTTGCGCGAAAAGACGCAAGGTTAATTCATGCAAATATTATTGTCAATGAGATTATAAATCATCCAAATTATAAACCAACTAAAAATTACATCGTTGTTTCAGATTTTATTGCAAACGAATCAAAAGAAGTTTTTAAAAAAAACAAGATAAATTATTTAGATACTTCGGGTAACGCTTTCATTTTCTCAAAAAAGCTTAGGGTTTTAGTAGAGGGCAGAAAGAAAAGTAAAAATGACATAAATAATTCTAACACTAAGATTTTTCAAGAAGCTGGCATCAAATTAATTTATGTATTACTAACCAATCCAGAGGCAAGTAAATGCTCTCTAAGGGAACTAGCAGCTAAAGCAGGTATTGCATTGGGATCTGTAAGTAATATTATGAAAGAATTAGAAGAAGCAGATTTTATCATTAAAACATCAAAAGAACGCAAGCTCAAAAATAGAGAAGAATTACTTCAAAAATGGGTAACAGCTTACAATGAAGTGTTGAAACCAAAACTTTTCCGAAAAGCTTACCAAATAAAAAATGCAAATGATTTAGTGATGAACAATTCTAATTCATCGTATCAAATTGGAGGGGAATTAGCAGCAGCTGAAATAACGAATTATCTTATTCCTAAAGAATATGAAATTTATTATTCTGATGAGTTAATAGACTTTGCAAAACAATTCAAATTAATTCCAGACACAAACGGTAATCTTAAAATCTACAATAAATTTTGGGTAAATGAAACAGATACTAATAATAATCACATAGTTTCAAAATTATTGATCTATGCAGATTTAATGGGAACGAATAATGACCGAAACCGCGAAACTGCTCAAATGATTTTAGAGAATGGAATATAAAATAGACAGTTCAAAAATTAGTCATCCTTTAATCAAACCGATATTAGAAGATTTGATTCCATTCTTTCAAGAAAAGCAAATCAAGTTTTTTATAATCGGTGCCACAGCTCGCGATATTATTTTGGAATTGAATAATGAACAAGCAGGAAGAGCAACACGTGATTTGGATATTGCAATTGCAATAGAAAATTGGGATAAATATGCAGAAATTGAAAAAGATTTGGTAAAACTAAAAAATTTTGAAAAAGATCTGCATCAAAAACAACGATTTATCTATCAGAAAGAATACGAAATTGATTTAGTGCCTTATGGTGCAATTATGGAACAAGACGATAAAATATATTGGCCACCAGATCATCAGTTCGCAATGAATGTTTTAGGGTTTAGAGAGGCCGAAAATCAATTGCTAAATATAGTTATTGATGACCATGTTGAAGTGAAAATTGTTGATTTATCCTCAATCTTCCTTCTTAAGTTAATAGCCTGGAAAGATAGAAATTCTAAAACTTCTAAAGATGCTGATGATATGGGATTTATCCTGATGAATTATTTAGAAATTTATCAGGAGCGAGCTGCAACAGAACATTACGACGAAATTTATACAATTGATCCTTTTGATACCATTGTTGCAGCTGGAGCTTTAATGGGAATTGATCTAAAAAATATGATCAAAGAAAATCCTGCAACGCACGAATTTCTAGTAAAGGTGATCGATCAAGAAATCGAATTAGATACAGAAAGTAGATTATTCAATCAAATTATCGAGACCAATAAAACAATAAGCTTTGATCAAATTAGTCAAGCATTTAAACAAATAAAACAAAATATAACACAATAACCAGTCAATGGAAACACAAGACATCATATTAGAAGACAATCAATTAATGTGTGTTCTAACTGAACTACCTAAAAAAGCAACTTCTCAAGAAAAAAATATACAATCCATCATTCGTATGTTAAACGAAGAGTATGGATTCGAAATGGCAGATATGGCACGTGATTTTAACATCGTGTACGTGGAGCCAGATACAGGAAAAAATAAAAAGCAAAAAATAGAAGTAGTTGTTTTCGAAAAAGGAACAGACCATCTTCAAGAAAATATCATTCGAATTGCAGTAGTCCAAGACGAAAAAATTAAAGAGAACGACAAAAAGAAAGGTGTAACTCCAACTTTGGAAAATGCTTTAGGTGCTGTCGAAAATTGTGAATTTGGTTTATGGACCAATGGGCAAGATATTAAATATTTGCAACGTGAATATGATGTGTTTGATAATGAAAACTTTTTCGACTTAGCCGACTTTCCTGGTGAAGGTGAAACCATAGAGGATATGGATCGTGCCGATCGTTCGCACGCACGTAAACCTGCCAACGATTCGTTAATCAAAGTCTTCAAACGTTCGCACGATTACATCTACGGAAACGAAGGGCGTAAAAAAGATGCTTTCTGGCAATTGTTATACCTTATCTTCTGTAAGTTGTATGATGAAAAACGTCGTTTCTTGGCTTATGAATCAGGGGAATCGTACCGCCGTAAATTCTGGGTAGGGGTTAAAGAGCAAAATACAGATGAAGGACGTAAGCAAGTAGCTGAGCGTATCAAAAGCATCTTTGAAGAATTAAAACAATCAGGAACTTTCTCGGATGTATTCGACGGGAACGAAGCCATTGATTTAACAGATAAAGGTGTAGCTTTTATTGCAGGTGAATTAGCCAAATACAACTTCTTAGATGCAACAGTCGATGTAAAAGGAATGGCGTACGAAACCATTGTAAGCAACACCTTAAAACAAGAAGCAGGACAATTCTTCACCCCACGTAACATTGTAAAAGCAATGGTAGAAATGTTAGATCCAAGCGAAAATACACGTGTGCTGGATCCAGCGTGTGGATCGGGTGGATTTTTAGTAATGGTATTAGACCACGTACGTAAAAAAATCGCCAAAGATTTATATCCTGAGTTAGATGGTGTACTATTGTCAGATAAATTCAATACGTATGAAGTTAACGAACGCGTAAGAGAATATGCGGAAACCAATATTTTCGGATTCGATTTTGATCCTGATTTAAAGAAAGCTGCGCGTATGAATATGGTGATGGCAGGTGATGGACACGCAAATATATTTCACGTCAACTCATTGGCTTATCCACAATGGGAGCATCCAGAAGAAATTTCTAAAATCAAATCAGCGATCGATACCAGTGTCGAACGTATGCAAGATATCATCGAAAATTACACTTCAGATGCGCGTGGCAAGTTCGATATGATTTTTACCAACCCTCCATTTGGTGCCAAAGTAAAAGTAGATGCAGAGATTGCGGAAAAATACTTCTTATCGAAATATTCAGATGCACCAGAGGTATTATTTATCGAAGCTTGCTATAACCTATTAAAACCAGGAGGTAAAATGGATCACCCGCAAAAACATGTGTTTAGCTCATGCATAAATTAGAGTTAACCTGTAGAGAAAGAAGTTAACATCAATGACTCCTCTAAGTTGGGTCCTAAAGTGTTTGA
>Ga0209510_1005652_pt1 | contig 10353 bp, 5 predicted proteins | sample BiotimSIPDNA_FD_185749 | JGI IMG/M metagenome (GOLD analysis project Ga0209510, IMG submission 185749) | Anaerobic biogas reactor microbial communites from Washington, USA - Biogas_R1 time_0 SIP DNA (SPAdes) (version 2) | ecosystem: Engineered > Bioreactor > Anaerobic > Unclassified | place...
ATGGTCTGATCGAGTTCTATTTCAAAGATCTGCAAAACGGATTGACGATCCACTTTGCCTACAGCCGTATTGGTGAAGAAGAGATCCCGGTCAATGTCGCTTACTCTTCCTGGAGCACGATCAAAATCCCCGCTCTCATAACATTATTTAAGAACCTTGAAGCGCCTTACGATCAGGAGATTCTAGCTGAAATCGAGGACATGGTTGAGCAATCCAGCAATGAATCCACTGATTCCGTGGCAAAAAAGGTGATCGAGCCCAACCTGGCACCCTTGAGGATCACGGAAGACATTCAGACTTTGGGCTTACAGAACACCTTCTGGGCAGGGTTTTTTGGGATGGGATCGCCTCTGCTTCAAGACATCTCAACACCCGCCAACACAAGAACCGATTACGTTACCGATCCGGATAGATACGGTCAGACCACGCCGCTGGATCTGGGTTTGTTACTGGAAGAGATCTACTACTGCTCCCAGGATTATGGTGGCGCGATCCCTATAGCGTTTGAGGGAGCCATAACCCAGGAAGAATGCCAGATCATGGTGGACTATCTCAGCGAGAACAAGATTGGTCACCTGATCGAAGCTGGTGTTCCCAGCGGGACGGTTGTCGCCCATAAACACGGTTGGGCCAACGAAGTGCAGGATGGCTACGTTCACACCATGGGCGATTCCGGCATAGTCTACACCCCTGGCGGAAACTATATACTTTCGATTTTTGTCTACCAGCCTGTCCAGGTCATCTTCGATTACGCTAATATCCTCTTCGCCAACCTGTCGGCTTCTGTCTATAACTATTACAACCTCGAAAACCGCTAAATTCAAAGACAAATTTTCCCTTTGTAATTTTGATTTCACTCCATTACCTATGAACTCAATTTCTGGAGCATGAAAAATATTTATGATTTTTTTTGACTGTTTAAATAAATTATCTCACCAGGAGCTTCAGAAATTTCTTACCACACTTGGTGAGATATTTTATATTCGGCTGAAACTATCAGCCGGGAACCTGCCTGGCATATTCTCTCTCAGCGACAGCAGCCTTCCTTAGAACGCCTGCACCTGGCTTTTGAGGAACCTGATTGAAGTGGACACACAACGAAACCCGATATTGTTGTTGTTGTTGTTGTCGGGGTTGTTGTTGTTGCGGTTTGCCGGACGTAAGTTGTTCCAATTGTTGTTCCAACTTCCACCGCGCAGCACCTTTTTCGGCTGGTCCCCACAGTGCTTCCTCCAAGACAAAGCACTGCACAATAATTATACTTACTGCCTGCTCATTTTAGCTTTCCACCCTCCTAATAACCTGCCAATTTCATCCAGACTTTTGGTCGCAAACTCGTATTGACCAATGCTGATGCATTTCAGATCAAAACTTAAGCGCAAATAAAGACGAATCTTTTGAAGTAATAGATCTGCTTCAGTAAAGAATTTGATCGATTCCAGTCGTGTGAATGCTGCCTCTAGGATCAGCTCGTAGAAATCAAGAGCTAATTGACCAGTCCTTTCAGCTAAAAGGAATCGTTGGGATTTGGGAAATTTGAGGGTTAAAGGTATCAACCACAACAAAAAATCATAGGTTTTTATAAAGATTGGCGATTGCGCTTTCTGCTTTTCTGTCATCTGGATAAAAGTGGATATTTTCGAAATATCTGACCGCGCAAACGCCAGCTATCAGCATGTGCTGCATGTGCAATCCAACTTTGGATGGATTCCCTCATTTTTTCCAATGTTAGCTGACCAGTTTTATATAGTCTGCGCTGCAGCTTATATCGCTTGAGGAAACGCGTCACACTTGACCTTCTTATTTTCCGCTTCTCTGGGAAAATTAAGTAACCGCAAAAGTCCAAACCAACCCGGGTTGGTACAACAACACTCTTTTTCTCGTGGAGCAAAAGGCGCAACTGCGAACCGAGGAAATCTCGAATTTTTAACTTCCAATCATTTACCTGCGCCTTGCTTTCAGAAAAGAGCAAAAAATCATCCATGTAGCGCAGGTAAGCTTTGCAATGCAGCTCTTGCTTGGCAAACCTATCCAATTCGTGCAAATAGACATTTGCCCAAAACTGGCTTGTTAGGTTTCCGATGGGAAGACCTTTTGGCCTCAGGATGGCAAACAGGTCATCACCTTCAAAATACAAATCGGGCCGTTCCTGAGTTTGGATGCCTCGTCCGGTATCCAGGATAGATTGTATCAACCATAACACTTTGGGGTCTTTAATCCGCCTCGAGATCAATGAAAAAAGGATTTGGTGATCTATGGATGGAAAGTACTTTACAATGTCTCCATGCAATACGTAAGGATATTGCCTGACCCAGTGATGGGCCTGGGCTACGGCTGCATGTGTCCCTTTTCCAATTCGGCAGGCATAGCTGTGATGAATAAAACGGGCTTCCCAAATAGGTTCGATGACTCTGCAAAGGGCATGGTGGACTACCCGGTCGCGAAATGGTGCAGCGCTTACCAGGCGTTGTTTCGGTTCGTAGATAGTAAAATTGTGATAAGCCCCTGGCTTATAAGTTAGAGAAAGTAATTCATCCTGTAGCTCTAAAAGATTTGGTTCATAATTAAGTTCAAAATTCGCCACTGGTGCTTTTCCACGCTTACCTTTCCTGGCTTGGCGATAAGCCAGATACAGATTCTCAAAAGACATAATCTCTATATAAAGGTTTTTATAGGTTTTCATTATCGAACATGCCATGTGTGGGGGTAATCCCCCCCACACCCCAATTTTTCAGAATTTCAGAATCCAGAAACTCAGAATCTCAGTTGCCTGAAGGGGACACACAACGAAACCCGAAATTGCCGACGTGGTAGTCGGGGTTGTCGCCGCTGCGGTCCGCCGGACGCAAGCCGAACCAACGGCTGCCCCAACCCCCACCGCGCAGCACCTTATAGGAACCAGATGATGGACCGGTCGGGTTGTTCCAATTTGTCTGGCTGCTGTAATAGTCTTCCGCCCACCAGTCACCCACCCATTCCCACACGTTGCCTGCCATGTCCAGCGCTCCGTAGGGGCTGGCACCATCAGGGTAACTGCCCACCGCGCTGGTATCACCAACACAGTAACTGCCCGTCTCATCATTATAAGAATTTGCCAGGCTGCAGTTCGGATTCCCGTCCCCCCAAGGATAGGCCTTAATTGTTGTTCCACGAGCGGCTTTCTCCCATTCTGCTTCCGTCGGTAAGCGCTTCCCCGCCCAGGTGCAGTAATCTTCCGCGTCGTACCAATCGACATAAATGACCGGATAATTGTCGTAGTCCGGGTTGCCATAATAGTCTGTGCGAGTGTAAGAGCTTGAATAATGTGACGCGTCACACGCCCCAGCAGCCACACACTGTGCGTACTGGGCGTTGGTCACTTCGGTCTTATCGATGTAATAGGCATCCAGGTAAACCGTGTGCAAGGGCAGCTCAGATTCATAGCAGGCATAGTCTCCATTGTGCTCAGGGTCGCAGCCCATCTGGAATTCTCCGGCAGGAATGAAGACCATTTCGCCTGGTTGAACTTCTGTGCCAGTAAAGTCCAGAACTACAAATCCATGAGATACCGAGAGGGTTGACGAATTCGGAGAAAAGGTATATCCTGCTTGGCTGGCTGCAACTTGGAACAAACCCGCCGGAATAGTAGAGAGTGTATAGAATCCATTAGCGTCTGTTATAGCAGTGAAAACAATCTCCTGAATAACTGGTGCCGCGTCAGTCAAGGGTTCTTCGTTTATTTCTAGTACTTCCTGTTCGGTTTGAACTGTGTCATTGCTTGAGGTTAAGATCGTCGGCAAAAATACTTGCTTAATTTCATTCTTAACAACCAGGCTTTCGTCAATACTTCCATCACCCCCAAAATCAATATCAAGTTTTGCTTCAGAAGGGCTTTGGGCGTCAAGGCTGAGGTAGTGAGTGTCACTGGCGTCAATACCAGGAATATTTCCGAAGAACTGATAATTAACCTCCCCTGCCTGTTGGAGATTTACCAAGTAAGTCTCCAGTTGTTCAGAAGAGGTAAAAGCCAAAACATAGTTTTCTACGTTCGTATCCAACTGTACTGTTTCTGCCGTTGACAAATCAAACCCATATACCTCTACTACCCCGCCAAGCGTCTCCGAATCGGTGATCACTGCCAGAGAGCGATTCGTGCTGTCGCTGCCTGCCTGAAGGCTGACCTGCTGCAGAGAGCTGTCCAGAGAAATTTGATCGCTTGACTCAGCAGCACCTGCCTGTCCGCTTACCTCAACCAAACCCCCGGGCACGATGCCAAAAAACGTCAGATTTCTTTCTTGGGAGTTGTTTAATGTAATCCTATAAGATTCAGAGCCAGGAACCATAAATTCAATTGGGTAGCTCACCTCTTCATCCGGAATAAATCCCAAAGGTATGTTTTGATAACTTCCAGGAATTTCCAGATACAACTGCCCATCTTGATAACCGACCTTCCGACCAAATTCATCGGTAATCAAGAACTGGCTATCTGTTGGAGCAGAAAATGTGCTAAAGGTTTCACCTTCATTTACTCTACTGGGTAATTGTAGCAACCACGGCGGGAGTGGGTGGTCTTTATAAAAACTTGCCGGAACGGCTATGAGTGATTCAGAACATTGTGAAGTCGTTCGCCACACAGTATTGGATTTGTCGTTGTGATGATAAACCCATGTATTGGTTTTGGTGTTTATACTAATAAATTGCGTGGAGGATGTCGGTTTGTTCGGATCGTATACAAGAATGTGAGTTTCATCTCCATCAACCCAATATCCGTAAGGAATTAAGGAATGTCCCATGCACTGAAGAAACTTATTGGTAGGATAAAAAATCGAAACAATATCGGGTTCTGTTAATCCTCTGTCAATTCCATCTTTGATAATTTCCAGTGTTTCCACCAGAGAAATCCCTTTAGCTATGTTTCGCGCATTAGATAACTGGGTTCCCATTTGATAACCTTGGTATCTTAATATTAGCTCTCTGACGTTGGTAGTTGGAAACAAATGGATTGGTTTTGGAGGATCATAGATTGGAGAAATGTTCTTTTCAAGAAAGTCGTAGGGTTCTGCCCATTCTTTAAAAAACAGCAAACTTGAGGCTGCCATTCCATCGCACACTCCACCTTCACCAATCTGTTTATAAAAATTGTGGTAATAAGAAAGCGCAAGAGGCTTGAGATATTTTTTTCCCTCAATCTCAAATTCAACATTTCCCGCCCCAAAGGTTTCTTTAAAAATTCCCCAGTTGACCTCCCAATCAGAAGTATTCTTAAAATCGTAGCCATCTATCCCTGGTTGAAATTGAGTCCTATGGGTCTGATCAGTCGCAGTGACAGTCACTCCGGCAATCCCATCGCCCTGTGAATCCACTATCCGACCAGAGATACTGTAGTAGGTGACTGCGTTGAGCAAATTGGAATTTTCAGTATCTTCTATAGATTCAGCGGCATTTTGTAGATTTGGGATGTCTTTGGAATCAGTAACAACAGTATCATCAGTTAATCCAAAACCAGCACTTTCTGTTACCTCACCAGAAACTGAAGAATACTGGCTCTGTGCTTTTACATCATGACCTGTTGGTTGTGTTGTAAAACCTGAGAAAAGCAGAAAGAATAATACACAAATGGAAACAACTCTGTTGATCACCCTGCACATCACGACCCCTCCAATTCAATATAAGCATTTCGCAAATGATGTTTTGCTGAGTATAACAGGTTTTTTGTTGAATTAGCCGTGGAAGAAGCCAAATTTGTCCTTAATTATTGGTATAATTGGCACTTGCCTGCCCCCGTAGCTCAATGGATAGAGTACCTGACTTCGAATCAGATGGTTGGGAGTTCGAATCTCTCCGGGGGCACTTCCTTCGTCATCGCGAACCTCTTTTGTGAAGCGATCTCCAGCAGTATTTCATAACTCCTGCCTTCGAACCCTTGCGCAGCATACCAGTCAGGGTGCACGGGAGGGGGCAGGTGTCAGTCTGTTGCGTGTTCGAATCTCTCCGGGGGCATCTTTTTTTAACCTGTATTCGCAAGGTCTTCAGACCTGCGAGGGATTTGACCGAAGGTCTCCAAATATGATTTTCTTATCCCCCAATCAGTGGACTATGTCAATCGGCTGGGAGTTTGCCGCTGTGCGGTACAGGCGAGTTTCTCCGAAATCTTCTTTTTATCCATATGTAAATATTTTCGTCCGGATTTTTTTCCGACCTAAACTAAATATCAGTTCCCAAGTTCAAGCAACTTTTCCCAAATTTTCACCATTGCCCAGGTGTCCAGTTTGCAGTACTCCAGGAGTGCTGTTCTGGTCTTTTCGGCTTCTTCGTCAGACAAAGCTCCATTGACCATTACCCACCAGGCTGTCATGGCCTGATCGCCTTTGCCAATCTCCATCTCTTCATAGCTGAGTTCAGGCACCATAACGGGTAAAACATTCTTCAATGACCAGCTTCCCTTGAATTTGGGGTGCAGGTAAAAACCAAAATTGATGCAATCTCCAAGATCGTAAATGCGATCGTTCAACTCTTCCAGAAAGACCGCGTATTCCGGATGAATCGCTGCCATTTCCTTATTCCGGGTCATTTCAAACGTTTTATTCCAGACGAACACAGTTCCTGTGCTGTCGATGTCTTCCCGCAATTGCCTGACCAGGGATAGAGAGGGCTCGTCCTTTGTGATTGCCAGGTGTTCTGTATGCAGGATTTCTCTACCGGGTTTTTCCATCTTATAAAGTGAGTATTGAAACACCACCTGCTGCTGCGGCTTGTAGCCTTCAAACAAGGGAATAGCCAAAAGGCAAGTTTCGTAGTCCAAAAAGTAGAGTGGAAATGTGAAGCGCTGAAATTCCTTTCGGATTGCATCTCTGTTGATGACTTCCCGATTGGATTGAGCGACATCAACAATTTGACGCTGTTTTGAGTTCAAATCGAAGGTTTTTGGAACGTCTTTGATGTCGATGATGCCCCGCTCCAGGAGTTCAGTTTTCTTTTTCGGCGACAACCTGGGAATATCGAAGATCGAGTATTCAGGCAATCCTGGAAAACAAATGGCAGGACAAGGGCAGCCCCTGGGATTCAAGCAAGGTTGAACACCCTCCGGGGAAGGCTTCAGCGCTGTTTGCAGGGCAATATCCTTCAGTTGGTCAACTTCTTCCAAAAGATCTAAAACCTGGAGAGTGACATCCTCCGCGAGGAACAATTCAGCCAGGTTAAGAGAGGCGTGCTGGACATAGTCGCTGTTCAAGTGCAGGAGAAAAACCCGGTCGATCCTGATTTGTTTATTGGCGATCAGAAATTGGTAGGTAACATCGTAAAGGTTTTCTTTTTTGATGCTTGTGCCGCTTTTTATTTCGTAGAGGTCATAAGAGTCTGTGACTGGTTTGTAAATGAGGCTGTCTGTTCTGACAGTGAACTGCCTGTCGGTAAAAGTGTTTTGAAAAATCAAGCTTTCCTCTGGTCTGAGCACCTGTTTTTCCAGATACTCTTTTGCCAGGGCTTCAACCTGATAACCTTGTTCCATGTTGTGGATATCCAGCGCGGATGGCGTTTTTTCAATGAGATCGTGTTTCGCTGCCCACAAATGGCGCGGCGCTTCCAGAAACAGAAGAAAGTCAGATTTTGTTAGGTTGTGGGTGTTTTCCATAGGATTATTCTAAACCAGGAAAGCAAGGAGAGAAAACTAAATTGCTTTATGGGGTTCCAATATAAACTGATTGGTGGCGAGTTCGAGTTTCTAGGGAAGGACTAACTAAACCTCCCCTCCAAAACAATAGGCTTTCGCAAAATTTCATTATGTCTCAACTCGGTCAAGCTAACTTGGTATTAAATAACTCAAAGGGGTTTTTTACTAGATATAAGCATAATGTAACTTCTCGATACTTCATAATAAGCAAATAACCCTTTAACCGACTCTTTGTAAGCAATGTTTATTCTTATTTTTATTCATGTTACTTATGCTTACTTTTACCTTGACAAACTCGGTTTTATGTTGTATTATAGATTTACGAAGGCACTGTATGCTTAACTCTAGTAAAGGAAAGAGGTTATGATGAAAGTTACAAAATTTGAGGGAACTGCAGAGGAATTTAGAAGTGTGGCTGATTTGTTCGGTTATGACTCACTAAGAACAGGTCTAGATGAGACAGAGGGAATTCTAGCAACAGACTACGAAAGCAAAATCGAGCCAAAAGAAGCGATAAGAAAAATGCTCAAACGCCTACGAATTCCTGAAGGACAAAGAAGTGTTTATAAAGCCTTAAAGGATGGTGAAGTCAAAGCAGAGGATATGCCTGGGAAAATTGGCAGAACTTCTGCAGAGTATGCCGGAGTTATGGGAGCACTCGGTAGGCGGACAAATAATACCAAAGAAATTCATGATGCCGGTTTACCCGGAAATATAAATGCGGTGATTAATTACCGGGAGACAGACGATGGCACTTACTTGAGTTTAACCCAAGACGCCAAAGAAGTTCTGGTTGAAGAAGGTGTTATCTAAAATAAATCTAGAAATTGCACCTCTCAAAGTATTCATTTTTGAGAGGTGCAACATCTTTATTCTTCGTTTTCTACAATAAAATAAGTGCGTGATTCCATTTCAGATGGTTGGGAGTTTGAGTCTCTCAGAAGGCATTGTCATATCCTATTTTTCCCCTTCTCTGAACATCGTATAATCAATCTCATGGCAAAAACAGTCAACGGACGGGAAAGAGTCTGGCAGATCCAGGAAGTAGTTGGCAGCGGTGACGCGGGCGAAGTGCTGCGCGTCCAGTCGATGCAGGGCGGTTTGGAAGGCGTGATGAAACGTCCGATCCAAAATGTGTCCGGTGGTACCATCCTGCGCCAGGCAGCCCAAATTGAAACGGAAGGTAAGATCCTGCTCGCGCTGGAAGGTCTGAATCTGTTCAGAGACGGTCTTACCATCCACACACCAACTCTTTTTGATCAAAGCATCCCGGGAACAAGTAACACCGCCAACCTCTTCATCGTCAGTGAAGAAGTCAGCGGTACGCCCATCACCAACTTACTTCAGGCCAAGCATTCCGGCGGTGAACCCATCCCCCTGAACGTGGTCATGAAGGTTCTATCAACCGCTTTTCATCTCCTGGAGCAGATCCATTCAAAAGGCATCATCTGGAATGACGTCAAAATGGAGCACATTTATTGGGACGCAAATTCAAGAAAAATGAGCTTTATCGACTGGGGCAACGGGCAGTTTATCACCCCCCAAGCCGACCTGGCGACCAGCCCCATCTGGCAGGATTACGAACAGCTGATCGAAGAAGGCTCTGCCCTTCTGAACCAAACCGCCCCCCATTTGCTGCTAGACCTGGGCTGGCCGGCTCACAGTAAGGACCTCGATCTGCTCCAGATCAAACAGCTGCAGATGCGGGTCAATTATCTGGAAGCCTACCTGACCATGAGGTCGACCGAGTACCAACTCTTGTTCCAAAAATTCACCCAATCCCTGGCCGATTTTGATTCACTGGAGCAGACACTTGAGTTATATAAAGACCTAAAGGCTTTCGGGATTCAAACCAACAACCAAACCTTACTAAAAGCCAGCCAGGAACTGCTGCTTAAGTTCTTGGAAAAGGAAGAGTACGACAGTTCGAAAAGAATACTTGCAGCCATGAAGGCTCAGGTTACGGATCTTTTGACTCCCCAGTGGCACATCGTCGACTACCTGATCGAGGCCGATTTAGCCATACCAACGGATAAATTGTTGGAGTTGATCAAAGCAATTTTTTCTTCAGAGTGGAGCGAGGTTGTTTGGCTCGCCAGAAATCTCATTTCGAGCGATGAAAGGCGTTCAGCCCTTGCTTCTCTTATTTATACTACGCGCAATTTAGCCTTTGACTCAAGCAATACCCCCACAATCTATGCTGAGATGCTTGCCTTGAAGAATTCTTTGACAGAACAATTGCGCTTGCTTGAACAAGAAAGACCAGAAGAAAGTCAGTTTGCAGAAGGCTTGGCTAAAATCGAAAAAGCGCTGCAAGAGTTAACCGGGGCTTGGGCTGTCTTGAAAAAAGACGAAGCTTTGGGAGAAAAGTTCATCAGTCTCAAACAAATTTTGGGGGCTGTCAACAGCCTGCAGCTAAAGGCTCCCCGCCCCTTGGCTGAGCTGCTGCAACAAGCCCTGAGCAGTATTAGAGAAGTCTACCAAGCCTGGAATGCGGCTGATTTTCCATCGATTTTCAAAGCCATCAAAAAACTTTATCTGACTGAACCAACTTTGGATTACTTGCTACCCCTCATGAGTCAGCTTGAATCCATGAGCTCGCGCCTGCAATCTTTTGAATCCGGTCCGCAGGATGAGCAAAGCATCACTTCTTTCGCCAAATCTCTGCTCGACCAACAAGACGACCTGGTAACTCACCTTACATC
>Ga0209510_1005653_pt1 | contig 10353 bp, 6 predicted proteins | sample BiotimSIPDNA_FD_185749 | JGI IMG/M metagenome (GOLD analysis project Ga0209510, IMG submission 185749) | Anaerobic biogas reactor microbial communites from Washington, USA - Biogas_R1 time_0 SIP DNA (SPAdes) (version 2) | ecosystem: Engineered > Bioreactor > Anaerobic > Unclassified | place...
TTCCATCTTGACTATATAAGAAGAAGTCCCTGTGGTCTCATTTAAAGGAATCTTCAAGGTTTGATTTACACCACCTTGTTTTACACCAGATAAATCGGAATTTAATTCGATAATTTTAAACTCACCACCACCATAAATTATATAGACCTTCCCGTCATCATCAAAAAACAAAGAGGGGTCATGATAAAAATTAAACAACGTCTCTTTCCAAGGTCCGTTTTTAATATCGGTAGTTTGATATAAATGCGTTTTGTTTGTTGTATAAGAAGGCGTTAAAATGTAATAAGTCCCTTTATTATAACGCAAGCTCGAAGCCCATGAACCTTTTCCATACGCACTCGCGTTAGCATTCAAATTCATCGCATTACTATTTGTTAATGTCGAATACGCATAATTAATCGTTCGCCAATTAGCAAGATCCGTAGACGCCATGATAGGCACACCTGGCGCATAATGCATTGTCGTACTGACCATATAGTAAGTATCATCAACACGAAGCATTGATGGATCAGGAACATCAGCCCAAATAATTGGATTAGAAACCGTTGCTCCATATGCATAGCAAGCAATGGCGAGGAAAAACGCCCACATTTTTATATTTTTCATAAAACAATCCCACGTTTTATTTATTAAACAATCCCGCTTTTTTTAAGCATATTTTTTAATAGTGCAAGATATTCATGGACTTCATGATTAAATTTCCTGAACGTACTTGAACTAAATAACGGCCTGCAGAAAGTGTTGAAAAATTCATTCGCTGTTCAATCCCATCTTTTGCGAATAACACTTTCGACATCACTTCTACACCCTGTAAATTGTAAACCAGTAACTGCACTTTTTTATTTTTCTGTGCATCAAATTTCACAAACAAGTTTCCATGTGAATAAGAAATCTTCGTCTGATTCAGAGGCGTTTTTTCACTAATCACTGTTGGAGGAGTTTCTGTTTTTTCAATGACTACATTATCCAAGAATACGGTTCCTGTAGCACCACCTAAATTAAAGCTCAAACGACCATTTTGATCTGTGGCTGCATTCATCGTAAAGACAAATGAATACGTGTTTTTCGTGGTAGTCAAATCAAAATTCTGAACTGATTCTAAATAACTTGCCCAAGGGTCTTCATGCTGTTCTACATTTATTTCAATGGAACGATTTGCTGTAGCACGAGCATCAAAAGTCAATTTATAAGACTGATCTTTTTCTAAAATCAAACCACTTTGAATCAACTGAATCTGATAATTTTCTGTACCAATGCTAGAAACATCAATTTTATATTCTTCATTATCAATAGTACCTGTTGCTTCACCATCCCATACATTTAAAGTCCAAGCGGACTTTCCTTGATCAAATTTGCCATTAAAAATGCTATCTCTTGGAGAAGGAACAACTACAATGGAAGATCCTGTTAAAGAATAGTTTTTAACAAAATTCCAAATTTCATGACTCGTATGTACTCCAACAGCGCCATCATTAGAATGCCAGTGTCCCTTTCCATCAAGAGTAAGTAAAGCGACATTCACGCCGTCATCACAAGGGCCCCAAAAGTCCAGTTTTGATTTTGAATTTGGTTTAGATTGTGGATAAGGAGTAGTTGTGACACCTTGACTTGGGCAATTATTTCTTTTACGCCATCCCTCAACGATCTTAGCGACTCCGCTATAACCTACTACATCATCAGAGGTTCCATGTGTATGAATAATGGGGATTGGACGAGAACTCTGAAAAGCACTACCTCCCATTGGATATCCTGAAACTGGAGCAAAGGCGGCAATCTTATCGGCAATACGTCCCATTGCATGATAAGTAAACATTCCTCCCATCGAAAATCCAGAAAGATATACTCTATTGCGATCAATCTGATGACGATTATACATCGTATCAATAATAGCAAGGACAAAATCAATATCTCGATTACCTGAGAGATCCCATGATTTATTAATCCCATTAGGATACACCACTGCAAAACGAGCCGTATCAGCTATATCTTCCCAATGAGCCATTCCTTGTTGATAAGGAGCATCTTGATTCATTCCATGTAAAGAAATAAACAATGGAGAATCTTTTTCTAAACCTGATGGCACATGCGTCAACATATTACGTGAAGTTGAACCCACCATAATATTTTCTGAAACAGGAGCCGCAAATACACTTGAGATTAAACAAAAACCAAGCATTAATGTTTGAAATTGCCTCATACAACACTCCTTATAAAAACAAAACCAATCCTCAAGTTTTACTTGTTTAAAAACATGAGCCTATGTCTAGAAGCATACATAAATCTATTTCTTAATTAGTCCGTTTTCGCTTGCATTCTAGTCTTTTGTATTGATAAATAGTCCACACCATTTTGACTTAAAATTCAAGAATTTGACCAAAATTGGGTTGTTTTGAATAATCTGAAAAAGGGTTATAAAAGCAAAAAAAAATCCTTCTCGAGTGAAGAGAAGGATTATTTTGATTTGCATCTATTATTTTATTAATAGAAAATCAGAACTTATTATTTCTTAATTTGAATTAATTTATTCACATGACCGTCTGTTGAACGAATCATATAAGCGCCAGTTTTTACATTTGATTTTTTGATTTCATTTTTCAATGAAGTCAAATCAGAGGCATTAAATGTTCCCATATAAGCACCTTGGAAATTATAAATGCGATAGCTCTTTATACCTGAATTACTGTAATTTACTGTATTTTCAATAGATGTAGTTCCGTTAGAAAAATTCAACCAATCAATATCAGCCCAGTTTCCTGTGATTTCGAGTCGAATCACATGAGTCCCCTTGAAGAGCGCTGATGTTTTCGCTGTGACCACGCCATAAGTTGCATAACTAGCATCCGTATTTGGAATCGTAATATTCTCTGTAATCGGCTCATCACCGATGAACAAGCGGATAGAAGAACCATCATTTCCAGAAACAGCATTAATTTCAAGGGTATACACACCTTCTGTTTTCACATCGACCGTATACTCCATCCATTCACCAGTTTGTGTATGCCCAACAGCGTAGCCATTTCCAATGCTCTTGATTACATCGACTTTATCAGTACGATAATCCGTTTGTTCTGAAGCAGATCCACCGCCGAGGTCGTAATAAGACGGATTTTCATCAGAACCCACATCATAGTCTTCCGCTTCAATTTTGCCAGGTATAGCCCAAGCTGTACCCTTGTAAGGCGTTTGCGGTTTTAAAATAATCACTGTCATGTCTAATGTCGCTGTTTCATCACCCGCTTTTGCTGTGATGGAGACCGCATATTGATTGGAGCCATTCGCTTGGTAGGCAGGAGCCTCTTTAAAGCTCAAGTCGCTTCCATTGATGACAAACTTATCTTTATCAGCGCCACCACTAATAGAAAAAGAAACAGTCCCTTCGCCATTGGTTTCGAGTTTCGCCACTTGAGTTGCACCTGGATTCAAAGAAATTTTTGCTTTTGTCTTAAAAGCAAACCCTACAGGACCCAAGGAATAATTTTTTACAAAGTTCCAAATTTCAACACTCGTACCAGAAGGTTCATGGTCTTTTCCTTGTATCGTCACTAAAACCATGTCCACCCCTTCATCGCATGGGCCCCAGAAGTCGCGTGTCGTACCAGACTTAGGATGTGTCGTTGTGGCTTGGCTTGGACAACCATTTCGTGTACGCCATCCTGAGACAATATTAGCGACTCCGTCATAGCCCACAACACCATCGTTAGTTCCATGTGTATGAATAATGGGAATGGGACGGGAGCTCTGATAAGAATCACCCCCCATAAGGTAACCCGAGATAGGAGCAAAGGCGGCAATTTTGTCGGCAATGACTCCCATTGCAAGATAACTGATCATGCCGCCCATGGAAAATCCTCCAAGGTAAACTCGATTACGATCAATTTGATAACGTTCTTCCATATCATCAATAATTGCTAGAAAAAACTGAATATCTTTATTCGATGTACTCTTGGTATTGATATCCCATGTAGAAAATCCAGATTGCATGGACTGTGGGTATACCACAGCAAAACGGGCAGTATCCGCCACTTGGTCCCAGCGAGTATTGTTGTGCTGGTAAGTTGGATCTTGATCCATTCCATGTATGGAAATAATCAACGGCGATCCTGGCTCAAGGCCCGAAGGCACATAGGTGAGCATCTTTCGTTGATCACTTCCCACCTGAAGTGTTTCTGAAACGGGAGCAGCAAACACACTTGAAATTAATAATAAACCAATCAGAAATATTTGATTTAGTTTCATGAAAACTCCTTATTATTATGTCATTGTTCAAATATTACCCAAACAAATTTGAAACAATACTTAGAACGCTTTTATAAATCTAGATAACTTAAATTGTAATACCCTCTATTACTTAATAATTCTTTTGTATAGTAAAACAACACCTTATCCACGTCACCGGCAAGGCAACATTCCTGCCAAAGCAAGCCTCTCCCTTCGTCATGGAGAGAAACGAAGCCATCCATGATTCGGCGAAAATGTCTATAAAACAGCGAAAAAAAGCAAAAAGATCCTCCTTAAATTAGGAGAATCTTTTTGTGGTTTGTGTCTGGTGTTTTATTGAGAGAAATTCAAATAAAATCCACTATCTTTTTACTTCAATGATCTTATTCGTATGACCATCTAAAGAACGAACCATATAAGCGCCAGCTTTAATATCTGATTTTTCCATTTGTTTTTTCAATGAAGTTAAATCAGAAGCCTTAAACATTCCCATATAAGCGCCTTTGAAGTTATAGATACGATATGACTTAACATCTGAAGTATTGAAGCCAAGTGAATTTGCAATACCATTTGTTCCATCAGAAAGATCTAACCAATCAATATTCACATAGCTTCCTGTAATAGCAAGCTTAATGACATGGGTTCCTTTTGTCAACTTGGTCGTTTTGATTTCCACGTTGCTATATGTATCCCAGTCAGCGCCAGCTGGAACTTTGACTGTATCAGTAATCGCTTGATCACCGATGAATAATCTAAAGGAAGAATTTTCACTTCCAGAAGCTACACGTGCAGTTAAGGTGTATACAGCTTCATTTTCTACATTCACTGTATATTCGAGCCATTCACCAGCCGTTGTATATCCAATAGCATATTCTGATCCTGTTCCAATTTGAACAATGTCAACGCCTTCACCGTCACGAAGTGTTGTCTCGCCTTGGTTTTCAACTTCGGCATCATGATAAGCACATTCTTCACCGCAGACATCAAATGCTTCTGCTTCGATTTTTGCAGGAAGTGTTGGTGTAGTACCGTTATAAGCGGCTTGCTTTTGAGTAACAATAACATTCATTTCTAAAGAAGCAGTTTTATCACCTGCAGTCGCCTTCACTTTCACTTTATAAATATTGTCTTTACCAGCATCACCTGGAGAAGCAAATGAAGGAGCGGCCTTAAATGCTAAATCACTACCACTGAGAGTAAATAAAGCTGCATCATCACCGCCTTCGATAGCAAACGTAGCGGAACCTTCAAAGGATGTTGTTAATTTGGTAACAGCGGTTGTTTGTTCTTCAACGCGAACCGTACTAGGTGAAGTAATTCCACCTCCACCACCTAAATTTGTAGTATTCACACCCTTGTTTTTGGACAAATAGTCTTTCAACCATGTCATTGCAGGACGATCCTGTCCGTTCTTAATAATACCTGAGTGATCGATCCAAGTCGAACCATAGATGTATCCCCATAAAGTGATACCAGCTACATATGGTGCTTCCATGAAGGCAGTAATTTGTTCTTGATAGCATTGTTTCTGTACGTTATCATCAGCGGTTGAAATATCGTATTCACTAATGTATAAAGGAATCTGTGTTTTATCATATATCTCTTGAAGAGTACTCTTAAAGGTATTGTAATTGAGACAAGCGCCGCCGCCTCCAGTACCGCCAGCACCACCACCTTGAGTCATCATATCATGTGCTTGTTGTCCGTAGGCATCTACAGGAGCACCAGCTGCTTTGATCCTCTTGATCAAATCAATGCCTTCATTCTTATTCCATTGGAATGTATTGTAGTCATTGTAAATCAAGATAGCATTCGGCCAACGTTCTCTTGCCATCTTAAAAGCAGTAGTCACAAAGGTATAGTCACCATTGTTATCACCACCAAGAGCTGGGATAATGTTATTATTTTTCCCGTAACCAGAATGGTATGAATTTGTTCCTGTACGAATAGCTTCATTAACCACGTCAATCATTTCTAGGTCTGGAAATTCTTTTTTAACTGCATCAAACCATGCTGTAATAGCTTTTTTTGTTTCTTCAGTGCTTAATCCATTGAGCCAGTTAGGGTATTGCGATCCCCAAACTAGGGCATGAAACTTAAAATGCCCCCCATTATTTTTTGCCCAATCATAGGCTGCTCTACAACCTCTAAAGTTGTAACTACCTCTAGTTCCTTCAATAGAAGCCCATTTACACTCATTTTCGGCTGTAATTTGATTCCAATAGGTGCCAAAATCACTTCTGACCTGCCCACCTGTGGTAATATTTCCTACAAATTTGCTAGCCCCATCAGCTAACCCAGGACCTGCTACAGCAGAAACTGCTGCACAGAGCCCGATAACCAAACACACCTGACACAAAGTCTTTTTCATAAAAGTATCTCCTTTGGTTTCGACCCTTTATGAAAATACCTCTTAAACCATTCTTTTTTTTAGATACTAAAAGGCTTTCTATGGACAATTTATCCATAGATGCTTATCAAAATGCTTGGCGACTTCCTTCAACAATCCACTTACACAACTCTTCAATACTTGCATAATCTGGCACAAAACTCTCGATTTTGCCCTTTTTTACACGTTCTACGAACTGAGTCCAGCACCTTTCATTTTTCCCATCTAAACCCAAATGCTCTTCAATTGCCCCTTTGGTCCAAATCCAAATTCCCTTGTATCTTAACTTTGCATGAATATTTTTTAGTGGTTTTTCAGCCTCTTTCATAGCAGCCATCATCGCAAAAGCCTGAGATGCGGTGACTTTTGAGTGCTTTGTTACTGGAACCCCATTGACAAGGCGAATTTTCTCTTGAAAAGAGAGTTCTCTAAATAAATCCATGCATACTCGCAAATCGGGGTCTTTTTTATCTAAAAATCCATCATGAACCGCATTATTAAATGCATAATCCAAATCTACAATCGCACGTACGGGCATATCCATAGCAGCGAGCACCTGCATACTTTTTCTAGTATTGCTTACCCCACCCTGACGCACTAAAGCACATTTAATTAAAGCAAAAGATTGTCCTGTCACTTTTTCAAATAAAGCAGGCAAAACTCTCCATTCCGTTTTACCCTCTGTTAAAAGAACATAATCAGCAAATAAGAGTTCATTACTATTAGAAAGAGAAAATAGCATCTGCAATTGACTAGGGGCATCTTGTACCACCTGATAAACAGCATCTTCCATTCGCTTTCTCATAAAAGTACCGCGTTTGCGATTCTTTCGAATTAAAAGAGAGGTACTTACATCTTCACTGGTAACCATCTGAGCAGAATGCGTAGCAAAGACCACCTGGAAGCCTTCATTAGAAAGATTTTTTAACGCCACTCTCACAAGTTCTACAGCCTGCGGGTGAAGGAATAATTCTGGAGAATCCACTAATAACAGTTTTCGATTCAAATAATGATTATTATGATGCTTTTTAACTTCTGCTAAATATCGAACAAGAGCCATCTGAATAGCACGTTGCGAACCTGCTCCCATTCTTTCAATATTACGTTCAAAGCCATCATCTTCATCAATCACTTTTAATGTGGCCGATTGCAAAAATGTTTCAAGAGTAGGCGTAGGAATAGATAGCTCTACTTTTACACTAGGAAACAAAGGGTGTAGTTTTTGATTCACCCCGTTATCAAATGTTTTTATCTCTTCAGCTCTATTTTCGCTAGAAGGAGATAAAAGCTCACTAAACTTTAAAATTAAATCGTTAAATTCGTTACCAAAGCGGCGCTCTAAGGGCTTGAATATCTCATGAAGTAACTTTGTAAAAGCTTGATTTCCTTCAAAATCCCAAATAGCAATAGGCTCTGGAAAAAGACGCTCAAAAGACCGAACAAAATCAACAGAAGCATATTCCCATACACGTTGCTGACGGCGCTTTTGAGGAGGCACAAATACCATCATCTCTATATTTTCTTTCAAATCTCCAGGAATACGTTGGATTTTTTTAACTCGTAATGCCCCGTGCATCAAGTAGGGTGTTATCGCCGCGGCTTTTTCTTCGCCTAACCGATCCAATACCGCTTCAGAAATCCCTTCAAACAAGCCTTCCACTTCTACAGGAATCTTAGCATCATCAAAAAAAGAAATATTCAAGGTAAAATGAGAAAGAAGCCAGCGAATACCCATCAAAATATTCGTTTTTCCAGCATTATTATAACCAATCAAAGCCGTAAAATGGCTAAGAGGAAACGTTTCACGTCGAATGGAACGTAAATTAGAAATCGTTATTTCACTTAATCTAAGGGCTTCTGGCTGCATCTATTGAAAATACACAAATCTAGGGAAAAAAGGAAAAATGATCAGTATCCCTATGATAATTCATACCAATAAAAAAGGGGCTCTCCCTTTAAAGGAGAACCCCAGTGTGGGATTGGGATTTTTTTTATTTCTTTTAAGAATATACAAGTTCCTAAATCATTTGTCGTTTCTGCTTTGTATTTTATGTTGCACTCTTTTACAACACCCCGCCCTTTTTTCGCTTTTTTTGCTCAAAATAAGGGTTCTACTAGTCGTTTTTTGCTATAATAAGCAAAATGACGGAGGAAAAATGAAAATTGCAGTCATCGGCGGTGCCGGCTACATTGGCTCCCACACAGTTAGAGAACTATTAGATCAAGGTCACCAAGTGGCTGTTTTCGATAATTTATCCTCTGGATTAACTCAAAATTTATTCTCAGAAGCCTCTTTTTTTGAAGGCGATATCCTAAATACATCAGCACTCCATTCCTTTTTCTCTGAATTTAAGCCTGAAGGGATAGTCCATTTAGCGGCATTTAAGGCGGCTGGAGAATCTATGATTGCTCCAGAAAAATACAGCGTGAATAACATCTCGGGCTCTTTAAACATTCTGAACGAAGCGGTTGCTGCAGGTGTTTCCTATTTTGTTTTCTCTAGCTCGGCTGCTGTCTATGGTGCTCCAAAATACATGCCCGTCAATGAAGAACACCCTACTGACCCAGAAAATTATTACGGCTATACAAAACTCGCTATAGAACAATACTTGTCTTGGTACGATAAGCTCAAAGGCTTAAAGTTTGCAGCTCTTCGTTATTTTAATGCCGCTGGTTATGACATTCAAGGAAGGCTTACAGGGCTAGAAAAAAATCCAGCAAACTTGATTCCTGTCGTGATGGAAGCCTTAATTGGAAAGCGAAAAGAGCTTTTAGTTTTTGGCAACGATTACGACACCCCTGATGGCACAGGCGTTCGTGACTATATCCATGTCAATGATCTTGCTGTTGGCCATGGCATGGCTTTTGACCAACTCCAAAAAACAAATACTAGTTTCATTGTGAACTTAGGCGTTCAACAAGGAGCAAGTGTATTAGACATTATTAAGATGGCAGAAAAAGTTTCTGGTAAAAAAGTCCCTTATCGAATTGTAGGTCGCCGCCCTGGAGACCCTGCTTCTCTAATTGCTGATCCTTCTAAAGCCTACTCCCTCATGGGTTGGAAAGCCAAGTACTCTGATTTAGAAACTCTAATTAAAACCACTTGGAAAGCTTATCAATCACAATAAAAAACACCCCTTTTTTAGGGGTGCCTTATTAAATCATTAGCGTTTTTCTTTTAAGAGATCTCGGATTTCTGTGAGTAAAACTTGTTCTACTGGAGGTGGAGGAGGTTCTGCAGGAGCAGGTGCTGGTTCGTCTTTTTTCTTCATGTTCATCATAAAACCAAGAAACTTTTTAATCACAAAGAATAGCACAATAGCAATGATTAAGAAGCTTACAATTTCACTTAAGAAAAGGCCGTAAGGGATTTCTATCATCTTTGCTTTTTCTACACCATCGACGATTTCCGTTCCACGATTCACAACTAGTTTCCAGTCGGCATAATTAGTGCCGCTAGGCATAATTAATGATACGAATGGCATGATGATATGATTTACCATTGAGGTGACTATTTTTCCAAAAGCGCCTCCAATGATAACACCTACTGCCATATCGACAATATTACCTTTAAATGCAAATGATTTGAATTCGTCCATAAGGCCGCTTGCCTTACCCTTAAACTGACCTTTTATATCCATGTTGATATCTCCTGTTTAAATGAGAACAAATTAATATTATTTTTAAAGAAAAGTGAAACTAAGCTATCTTTATGGCATGATTTGGATTTTGCTTGCTTTTAGTTC